>ENA-OUOG01003998-OUOG01003998.1-marine-metagenome-genome-assembly--contig:-NODE-3998-length-13128-cov-4.968661_pt1 | contig 13128 bp, 16 predicted proteins | sample MGYA00248635_ERZ508505 | MGnify/ENA primary metagenome ERZ508505 (study PRJEB26176, sample SAMN06267871) | marine metagenome | isolation source: Saanich Inlet, British Columbia, Canada | place: Pacific...
ACACCAAACTGAGAAGATAATTGCTCACCTACGGTACGTACACGACGGTTAGATAAGTGATCAATATCATCAATCTCCGCTTTTGAGTTAATTAACTCAATTAAATATTTTATAATAGTTATGATATCCACTTTGGTAAGCACTTGTTTGTCCATACCAATATCTAGACCTAACTTTTTGTTCATTCTATAACGACCTACTTCTCCTAAAGAGTAACGTTGGTCAGAAAAGAATAGTTTGTCAATTATACCACGTGCTGTTTCTTCATCTGGCGGCTCAGCATTACGCAACTGACGGTAGATATGCTCAACAGCTTCTTTTTCAGAATTTGTTGGATCTTTTTGTAATGTATTATGAATAATTGCATAGTCTCCTTGCTGACCACTTTCTTTATGTAAAAGAATAGTCTTTACACCAGCTTCAAGGATTTCTTCAATATTGTCTTTGTCTATTATTGTGTCACGGTCTAATACAATTTCATTACGCTCAATAGATACTACTTCTCCAGTATCTTCATCCACGAAATCTTCATGCCATGTATTAAGAACACGCGCAGCAAGCTTTCGACCAAGTACTTTCTTTAAACCTGATTTGGAAACTTTAACTTCCTCTGCAAGATCAAATATCTCTAAGATATCCTTATCTCGTTCAAAACCTATAGCTCTAAATAATGTTGTAACAGGAAGTTTTTTCTTTCTGTCAATGTACGCGTACATAACGCTATTGATATCTGTAGCAAATTCTATCCAAGATCCTTTAAAAGGAATAACTCTTGCAGAATATAATTTTGTACCGTTAGCGTGAAAAGACTGGCTAAAAAATACACCAGGCGATCTATGTAACTGAGACACAACAACTCTTTCTGCTCCATTAATACAGAACGTACCGCTAGGTGTCATGTAAGGAATTGTTCCTAAGTACACATCTTGAACAATAGTCTCAAAGTCCTCGTGTTCAGGATCTGTACAATACAATTTCAAACGTGCTTTAAGTGGCACACTGTATGTTAGTCCTCTTTCTATACATTCTTCGATTGAATATCTTGGTGGGTCAATAAAATAATCCAAGAATTCTAATACGAATTGGTTTCTTGTGTCGGTAATTGGAAAATTCTCCATGAAGGTGTTGTATAAACCTTCGTTACCTCTTTGATCAGATTTTGTCTCTAATTGGAAAAAATCCTGGAAGGATTTAATCTGAATGTCCAGAAAATCTGGATACTCAGTTCTGTTTACAATCGAGGAGAAATTTAATCTTTCAGCTTTTTTTGCTAACATCGATGAACGCGTTTTTGATTAAAAATAATGTAAATATGTGCACATACTATTTATATACACAAAATGGTCTAGGCATTATCCCGCACTTTTTGCGGGATAAACCTAAACCTTGTAATGTAGGTATTAACCGAGCTTACTTAAGCTCAACCTCTGCTCCAGCTTCTTCTAAAGATGCTTTTAAAGCTTCTGCTTCATCTTTAGCAATGCCTTCTTTGATTGCACTTGGTGCATCATCAACTAAACCTTTAGCTTCTTTTAATCCTAAACCAGTTAATTCCTTAACTAATTTAACAACTGCAAGCTTAGACCCACCAGCTGCTTTAAGGATTACGTCAAATTCAGTTTGCTCTTCTGCAGCGTCTCCACCAGCAGCAGCGCCACCAGCAGCAACAGCTACTGCAGCAGCAGCAGGCTCAATACCGTATTCTTCTTTTAAAATATCAGCTAATTCATTAACCTCTTTTACAGTTAAATTAACTAATTGTTCTGCGAAATCTTTTAAATCTGCCATTTTTCTATCGTTTTAATAAGTGTGTGTTTTTATTTTAATTTTTAAGTGCGTACTTGCTTATTATCCTTCTTTTTCGGATAATGTTTTTAAGATACCTGCTATTGTACCACCACCCGATTTAAGTGCTGAAATAACATTCTTAGCAGGAGATTGTAACAATCCTATTACTTCTCCAATCAACTCTTCTCTAGACTTGATATCTACTAATGCATCTAATTGATCGTCTCCAATGTAAACCGACTCCTCAATAAAGGCTCCCTTTAATAGAGGCTTATCAGACTTCTTACGGAAAGCTTTTATGACCTTAGCTGGTCCGTTTCCTGTCTCAGAGTACATTACAGAAGTATTACCTTTAAGCGTTGTTGGCAACTCTCCAAACTCTTTGTCTGAAGCTTCCATAGCTTTTTCTAATAAGGTATTTTTTACTACTGCTAATTTTACATTTGCTTTAAAACAAGCACGACGTAAGTTTGAAGTATCAACTGCGTTTAATCCAGATATATCTGTTAAATAAATATTTGCATTATCTGCTAATTGAGCAGTTAACTCTTCAATTACTAGGGATTTTTCTTCTCTTGTCATAATATTCTAAGTTTAACTACTATCCTATTTTTGTATCAATTGCAATACTTGGGCTCATAGTACTTGACATATAAATGCTCTTTACGTATGTTCCTTTTGATGCAGTTGGTTTTAACTTCATTAAAGTTATTAACAGTTCGTTTGCATTACCTACAAGCTTATCTGCACTAAAAGATGCTTTACCTATTGGAGCGTGTACAATTCCTGTTTTGTCAACTTTAAAATCTATTTTACCAGCTTTAACTTCACTAACCGCTTTGGCTACATCCATTGTTACTGTTCCTGTCTTAGGGTTTGGCATAAGACCTCTTGGTCCTAATACTCTACCTAATGGTCCTAACTTACCCATAATGCTTGGCATAGTAACGATAACGTCAACGTCTGTCCAACCATCTTTAATTTTTTGTAAGTATTCATCTAACCCCACATAATCCGCTCCAGCTGCTTTAGCTTCGTCTTCTTTATCCGGAGTTACTAATGCAAGTACCTTCATGTCTTTACCTGTACCGTGTGGTAGTGAAACTACACCACGAACCATTTGATTTGCTTTACGCGGATCTACGCCTAATTTTACGGCTAAATCTACTGAGGCATCAAATTTTGTGTATGTGATTTCTTTAAGTAAAGCTGAAGCTTCTTCAATAGAGTAAAGTTTATTTCTATCAACTTTAGCTCTAGCTTCTTTTTGCTTTTTTGTTAATCTTGCCATTTCAAAAAAAATTTTAGTTTGGTGCTTCTCCACCTTTAACTGTGATACCCATAGACCTTGCTGTACCAGCTACCATTTTCATGGCTGATCCAAGTTCAAATGCATTTAAATCTTGCATTTTGTCTTCTGCAATAGTCTTTACTTGATCCCAAGTGACTTTTGCTACTTTTCTTCGGTTTGGTTCTCCAGATCCCTTCTTTACTTTGGCCGCTTCTAATAATTGTACTGCTGCTGGTGGTGTTTTGATTACAAATTCAAATGATTTGTCTTTGTAAACAGAAATTACCACAGGTAAAACTTTACCAGGTTTATCTTGAGTTCTAGCATTAAACTGCTTACAAAACTCCATGATATTAACTCCAGCGGCACCTAAAGCGGGTCCAACCGGTGGCGATGGATTCGCTGCACCTCCCCGAACTTGTAATTTAACTACTTTGTCTAGTTCTTTTGCCATTTTAATTAAAATTGTGCACTCGATTTAAATTGGAAGCCTAAATCTTGTGCGATATATAATGTAACAATTATTATACTTTTTCTACTTGCATATAACTCAACTCTAACGGTGTTTTTCTTCCAAAAATCTTTACCATTACTTCGAGCTTACGCTTTTCTTCATTTATTTTTTCAATAGTCCCATCAAATCCATTGAATGGTCCATCGATAACCTTTACTGTCTCACCAATAGTGAATGGTATGGCTACGTTAGCATCTGCTTCTAATGCAAGCTCATCGACCTTACCTAACATTCTATTTACTTCAGACTGTCTAAGTGGCACAGGCTCTCCACCTTTTGTTTCTCCTAAAAAACCAATAACATTTGTAATTGATTTGATAATATGAGGAACTTCTCCGCTCAAATTAGCCTGTATCATTATATATCCAGGAAAATAGGTGCGCTCTTTATTTATTTTCTTACCGTTGCGTATTTGTATTACTTTTTCGGTTGGTACCAATACTTGGTCTACGTAATCTCCTAATCCTAATCTAGAAATCTCATTTTCTATATAGGTTTTTATTTTGTTTTCTTGACCACTAACAGCCCTTACAACATACCATTTTTTATTTCCGCTCTTTTCAGACATATATTGATAGTGTTGTATGATTAATTGATTAAACCAAAATAGGCTTTAATAACTCTACTAAATACTGTATCTACACCCCAAATAGCTAAGGAAAATATTATAGAAAACACAGCCACAACAATCGTTAGTCTTTGTGCTTCTGGCCATGGTGTCCATGTCACATTGTTCTTAAGCTCTTCGAATGATTCTTTTACGTATGTTACTATTCCTGCCATTTGATTTCTATATTATTGCACGGGTTGAGAAACTTGCTTTGACCTCGCTCAGCATATAAGCTTCTCGTCTCGCTTATTCTAAATTGCACGGGTTGAGAGACTCGAACTCCCGACACCTGGTTTTGGAGACCAGTGCTCTACCAACTGAGCTAAACCCGTAAACATAAATCAAGGTATCCCGAAAAATCGGGACACCTTAATGTATATTTAGATTTGTATTAGTCTAAAATTTCAGTTACCTGACCAGCTCCAACTGTACGACCACCTTCACGTATAGCGAAACGTAGACCAACATTCATAGCGATAGTTTGAATTAACTCAACAGTAATTGTTAAGTTATCTCCAGGCATTACCATTTCAACTCCATCAGGAAGCGCAATGTTCCCTGTTACGTCAGTTGTACGTACGTAAAACTGTGGACGGTAGTTATTGTGGAATGGTGTATGACGACCACCTTCTTCTTTCTTAAGGATATAAACCTCAGCTTTGAATTTTTTATGTGGTGTTACAGAACCTGGCTTAACAATTACCATACCTCTCGAGATTTGAGTTTTCTCAATACCTCTTAATAAGATACCAGCGTTATCACCAGCTTCACCTCTATCTAATATTTGACGGAACATCTCGATACCCGTGATTGTAGAAGTTAACTTCTCAGCACCCATACCAATAATCTCAACAGGATCACCTGTGTTAGCTACACCAGTCTCAATACGACCAGTTGCAACAGTACCACGACCTGTAATTGAGAATACATCTTCGATTGGCATTAAGAACGGCTTGTCCATATCACGCACAGGCTCTTCTATCCATGTATCAACAGCTTCCATTAATTTCATTACTGTATCTACCCACTTTTGCTCACCGTTAAGTGCACCTAAAGCTGAACCAGCAATAACAGGACCATTATCTCCATCGTATTCATAGAATGATAATAAATCTCTGATTTCCATTTCTACTAACTCTAATAATTCTTCATCATCAACCATATCCACTTTGTTCATGAATACAACGATACGAGGAATACCTACCTGACGTCCTAAAAGGATGTGCTCACGAGTTTGTGGCATTGGGCCATCTGTTGCAGCAACAACTAATATAGCTCCGTCCATTTGAGCAGCACCAGTTACCATGTTCTTTACGTAATCGGCGTGACCTGGACAGTCAACGTGAGCGTAGTGACGATTACCTGTTTGATATTCTACGTGAGACGTATTAATGGTAATTCCTCTTTCTTTTTCTTCAGGAGCATTATCGATTTGATCGAAGCTTCTAGCTTCAGAGAATCCTGCATCTGCTAATACTTTTGTAATCGCAGCGGTAAGAGTTGTTTTACCGTGATCAACGTGACCAATAGTTCCAATATTTAAGTGGGGTTTCGACCGGTCAAATGTTTCTTTAGCCATAATTATTGTTGTTTCATTGTTATTTTTAGGAGCGCAAATTTATTAATTTTTTTTTTATCCATTGTTTCTTTTACGTATTTTTTTGAATTAAATTCTATAAATTTTGATGTATTTCTAAAATCTTAAATAGTTTGAGGTGAGTTTCAATGCTATCTATTTCAGGTTCAGATCCTTATTTTTTGTTAAATAGATTGTCTCGCCTACTATTTTTTCCGCTTTTAATCAATTGATTTTTTGTTTCTTTGTCATTGAATTTCTCGACCTAAAAATGGCTTTGAGAGTTTGTATTCAGTTTATGGATTTATGCATCATCGTCCCTTGTTTTAATGAAGCCAAACGAATACCGTTAGTAGACTTTGAAACCTTCTTATCTCACTATCCTAAAGTGACCCTTTATTTTGTAAACGACGGATCTACGGATGAGACAGCTGCTGTTATTGGATCCTTTCAAAAAAGGCAGCTTGAAAAAGTTCATCTGCTCAACCTTCACCAAAATTTGGGAAAAGGGAATGCTGTTCGTCAGGGCATGCTTCATGCTCTTAACAATAAAGGCTGTGATACTTTTGCTTATCTAGACGCTGATCTGTCGACTTCTCTTGAGGAATGCAACCATTTAGCCGAACAGATTAAGGATTTAAAACAATTTGTCTTTGGTTCGCGAATTAAAAAAATTGACAATTCCATTGAACGGAAGTTTTTTCGATTTATTATTGGTCGAGTAATTGCAACTGCCATATCAAAAGTGCTCAATTTGGCTGTATATGACACCCAATGCGGTTGTAAAATTTTTACTAAAAAAACAGCCAAGCTTGCATTTGGGGCTCCTTTTATTTCGACATGGCTTTTTGATGTAGAGCTATTTTTTCGTTTAAAAAATCATTTTGGAACTTCAGATTTTAAAACCATAAGTGCTGAGGTTCCACTGAAAAAATGGAGGGATCAAGGAGGCTCAAAAATTGAATGGACCTATGGATTTAAAATGTGGATGGACTTGTTAAAAATCAAACGCAAATACCAATAATGGAAAACCTCTATCAACGACTTCACACCATTCGCTATACCCTGGTATTTTGGATTCTGGTCGCTATTCGAATGTACTTTAATGGAGTGCTCCCTTTGATGGATAAAACAGAGGCGCGCTATGGTGAAATTGCAAGACTGATGAGCGAAACCGGAAATTGGGTTACACCCCAGATAGACTATGGCCTTCCTTTTTGGGCAAAACCTCCGCTGTCAACGTGGGCTTCTGCTCTATCCATAACTGCTTTTGGATCTGCTGAAATATTTGTTCGACTACCCTACCTCATTGCACTGGTTGCTGTAGCTCTTTTTATAGGCAGATACCAAAAAGAGGTGACGCAATCCGTTTACATTCCTGGAATTATCTTACTTACAATACCTGAGTTTTATCTTCATGCTGGAGTAGTCTCAACCGATACTTTTTTATGCTTGAGCGTCGCTCTTACTATGTTCGGTTTCTGGGAGACCCTTCGTGAAAATGCAAAAGTCTATTGGGGATATGTATTTTTTTTAGGAATAGGAATTGGACTACTCAGTAAAGGACCCATAATTGGGATACTGACCCTCCCTCCTATTTTTATTTGGGCGTTGATTACAAAATATATCAAGAATGCATTTCTCCAACTTCCTTGGATTGGAGGAGTTTTACTTCTACTTGTCATCAGTCTACCTTGGTATATTTTGACCGAATTACGCACTCCTGGATTCATTGATTACTTCATTATTGGGGAACATTTTGAACGGTATTTTAATTCCGAATGGAAAGGAGATAAATACGGTTTTCCGAAACAACAGCCGTTAGGAATGGCTTGGGTATTTTTAGTTGTATTTTTACTTCCGTGGACCATTGCCCTAATCCGGCTTCTAGTCCGTAAATGGAAGTCTATAAAACAAGACCCTTGGATATTGTTTTTATTACTTTGGATGGTCTGGACTCCTTTATTTTTCACTTCTTCTAAAAGCTTAATTCATCCCTATATATTGCCCAGTTGTATCCCCGCAGCGCTCATCATAAACCACTATTGGATGGCATTGAAAAATAAAATGCTTTACACTGGAATTGCTATTGGACTACCCTTGCTAATGTTTATAATTCATCTTAGTGGTTTTGCAACATCACTTTACAGCCACACTACCGATAAATTTCTGATCAGCCCGCTAGATCAAGTAAAAACAATTTATTCACTTGATGCAAAAAGTTATTCTAGTCAATTTTATACTCAAGGTAAAATCAAAGTAATTAAAATTGAACAATTAAAAAGCGCATTACGTTCTGAACATCCTTTTTATATTGTACTTAGCAATAAACAGTTTGATCAATTGGAACCCAATAAAAGAACAAAACTTAGTCGGATTGATTCCAATAAAAAAAGAGGTGTTTATGGATTTAAGCCCTGATTGAGGATCTGTTCATCCGCATACAGACGCTAGTAAAAGATCAATTCTATTACCTCAACAGTAAAGGATATTTTTAGATTTTTTTAATTAAACCACCTTACCTTATCTTCTATTGGGTTTGGTGTCCTAGAATTAATCTCAGTGTCGTAATTTCCCATATAGAAGAGGCCCAGACATCGCTCCCCTTCGTTTAGAGGGATAAACTCATCCATATAAGTAATCAATTTAGGCGAGCTCCAATAAGAACCAATGTTAAGCTCCGTAGCCATTAACCACATGTTTTGAACCGACATAGAAACCGCAGCGATCTCCTCCCATTCTGGAATAGACTCTAACGGATCTCTCTGCATACAAAGCACAATAAGCACTGATGATTTTGCTGCTTTTTCAATTATTTTTTTGTGCTTGAATGCTGAAAATTTGGGAGTGTGTTCTTTATATTTAGCTGCTAAAAATTCACCAAGCTTATTTTTAGTTTCCCCTTTCAAAACCTTGAATCTCCAGGGCTCTGTTTTTTTATGGGTCGGTGCCCAATTAGCGGCTTCAAGCATTAATTTTATCTGCTCGTCCTTTATAGGTAAATCGTTATACTGACTGGGCATAATCGATCGTCGAGATTTAATAGCGCTTAATAGCTTCATCTTAATATTTATTTTTGCGGCAAAACAACAACACCATTTGCTGTTAGTGTTCGTACTTCCTCTGCCTGCGTTATAGCATTAATTTTTTCTTTTGAATCTCCGCGGTCAGCGGCATAGTGTTTTAATTCATCAATAGTCGTAACTTCTTTATGTGCTTCACCTTCAACAATTACATCCCTCCCCACAATATCTTTTGGTACAAAAAAACCATAATCTTTAAACTTCACCATAACTTCTTTGTCTTCTCCAAGATCAAGTTTCATCCAGCATCCTTTGGCTTGACACACTTCTACAACTACGGCCTTAAATTTGGTGTTGAAAACTGCTTCTGAATTGTATAATAATTCAACTTTTTTGAGGTCTGAAAGCCCACCCTCTGTGAGGTCATCACCAAAATTTTGTGTTTGACTTTTTAGAACATTTGTGATCATAAAACACACTAAAACCAAAGAAAAAGAGTTCATTTTTTTGTTGAATTAAAAAGTTTAGGCAACAAATATAAAAAACCCTCATTTTCAATAGGGGAATAAATGAAATTTAACGCTTTGTGCTGAAATGGATTCATTGATATTTTAAAGGCTATCCTTCATTCGCATTCAAATACAACAACAACAATTACATCGAAGTGGATTCTTTCTGTTTTTAAGAATTTCGAAAAAAGATTAGAGTTAATAGTATATATCTTTTATTTTGACTGACAAAAAACATGGGTGAAAAAATCTCAACTCCTTCACTAAAACTTTTAGGTGGATTTAGTAGCTTTAAACAAACTATTAATCGATAAGAATGAAAGACAATACCGTAACATTTGAAAAAAAATGGCTCGATAGAGCTATACCATTAAGATTTAAAATTAACAATTGGTTGCTACAAAAACTGGGGTTATTTGGTTTTGCTTTATTTGCATTTGTCTGGGGTTTTATAGCTTCAGTCATAATACACTTGTACTTGATACCGTTTCTTTAAACCTTTTTGATAGAATTAACATTTTTGAATAAATGAAAAAGCTTCTTTTAATACTCCCTTTTTTACTTTCCTGTAATCAGAGTACTGAAGATTGTTTCTGTACGGACGAATATAATCCTGTTTGTGCAGGGGATAATCAATATTCAAACCCTTGTAATGCAAAATGCGCAGGATATGAAGATTCGGAAATAACCATTATACTTACTCAAGAAGAAATAGAATCAGGCATATTAGTTGAAGTTGATCGCACAATTTAAAACCCGAACTCCTAATGATTGACAACAATACAGCAGAAGTATTCCCATGTAGATGTGATTCTAATGATTGCAACTATAAAAAACAATGGGAAGATGCAGGCTCTCCTTTTAAAATACCTATGAAGGTTGCCATGGGTAGAACGTATCTCCCTTTAGTAACTGAATGGATTAAAACAAGGTATTGTAATCGTAAAGGGGAACAAGCAAAATTAATTTACTAAAATCTTATGATGGAATTAGAAGATTTAGGAAAAATAAAAAGGCCAACCAATGGAAAGCCTTGTGGTTAAAGAGAGCCAATGACGAGATTTGAACTCGTGACCTCTTCCTTACCAAGTAAAACATTTATTAATTATATTAGTATATTACAAGGTTTTTGTAACCTAATTGTAACCCTATTTACTCAATTCATACCTCAACTCGTAATATTTTGAAGCTGATATTCTCTTACCCAAATACAGGAATTGCACCTTACCGTTAACTACTCTCTTTGTGAGTTTTGACATACCGAATATTATTATTTTGAATGTGAAATAAATCTACGCCTGTATCGGTTTGATAGAAAACCTCTGTGAACTCAAACTCGTAGGCATTTAATACAGTACTATAATAGTCTTCTAACGTATTTGTTTTGATTAGTTCCTTTAGGTAGTTAGCAAATACATTTGTTTGTAGCATTATAGCGTAACACTCTTTACAATATCCTTCTTCATCTACTCCATTTACTTGCAGGACTAAATGAGGATAGAATACATTAGAATCGTTAGTGCTGTTTAGGATACAATGAATTTGACTGTTAGGTTGGCTGATGTGATGACCTATGGTAAACCTTTTAGAGAACTTCTTGTATTGTGGTTTACGAATCCTTAATGCTACTCCTGGTAGTCCTCTATCAAACTGTAGTATAGCATCAACTCCTGACCTTTTATCCATCGGAGTTTGTGATATATCAAATACCCTACTTGCACCTGTTAGTTCTTCTATCAAAGCACTATTGTTTTCTACAAACGTTTCCTCGTATTGCTTACGTTCTTCAAACGGGAATTTTTCGTATTTCTTAATTTTTACTTCTTTATCCATTTAATAGGCGTACCATTGCGTATGAGTTTATACTATAAAATATGTTTGTATTTAATACTTTTAATATTATTTATACTGTATGTAGATTACTTTGTTATCAAAATTTAACATTTAGTTAATATTAATTTTTTTATATTTGCTTGTGTTTCGCAATTAATTCAATCATAAACCAATTTGTTTTTTTAAACCGCTGATTTTTATTGGCGGTTTTTTCTTTTGTAACTTTAGTTACACAACGTTTTTATTTTTAAATGTACATTTAGTACTTATCATTTTTTGATTACGAATTGGTTTATGGTTAATGAATAGGGTGTTTTAATTAGCGCCCTTTTCTATTCTAAATAATCTTCTAAACCTGCTACTCAAATCAAGGTGTATTGAGGATATAATCTGAATCTTTTCGTTTCTATCGGTGTACCAAGAAACTTCTCCTTTGTATCCGTAAATATCTTTATACACTTCCTGACTTACGATATGTATCCAATCTTCTTATGTTAGGTTGAGGTTATTTAATAGGGATGTTATTAATTTAACGTAAAATGAATGTTTTATAAGTTGAGGTATAAGGTTTAATTAAATCCTCAGCATATCCTCCCCATTTAATACAAAATCAAATTATCCCTCCCACAAGCGGAGGGTTTTTCTTTTACACCAATGGACACAACCCAAACCCCATCTAATACTCTTTAAATCATTTATTCACTTAATAATTCCCAATCCTATTTTTGGGGACTATTGCACACCAAAATTAATTTGTTTAATATTTAATGTAATAAATTAGACAAAACGGAATCACTTTTGTATCATTGTAACTAATCAAAAAAAATAATGAAAAAAATTAATTCACTTTTAATGTTATTACTTTGTTTATTCATTAGTAATAAAACACTTGCTCAGGGAACAATAGTAGACGTTGCTGTGGGGAATGAAAATTTCTCAACTTTAGTAACTGCCTTGAAAGCTGCTGATTTAGTAGAGGCTCTACAATCAGAAGGTCCTTTTACTGTTTTTGCTCCAACAAATGATGCTTTTTCAAAAGTAGATTCAAAGGTTTTGAGTTCATTACTTGAACCAGCCAGTAAAGGAGCTTTAGCAAATATATTAACTTACCACGTAGTATCTGGACAGTTAAACGCTGCTGATGTAGTAAAAGCTCTTAACGATGGTGGAGGTAAAGTGGTTGTCAAAGCACTCAATAATCAATCTTTAACTGTGATGCAGAAAGATGGTAAAATATGGTTGATGGATAGCAATGGAACTTATAGCGAAATCGTTGCTACCGACGTAATGGGGTCTAACGGTGTTATTCATGTAATTGACACTGTTGTAATGCCAGAATAATTATTTTTGGCTTTTAATATCTTTTAAAACCCTCCTAAGTGGAGGGTTTTTCTTTTACACCAATGCCTCCAATCCCAAATCCCTTCAAATCCATTGAAATCATTGCCTTAAGAGAAGATTACTGTGTTGTGGTTTTAGGGGGGAGTTGTTTGGGGGAAGTTTGTAACGTGATGGATAAAAATTAGTTACATCGTTATCCAACTATTTTCTAGGCTATTCAATTTTCTTAATTTAGAACTATGAAAAAACTACTCTACTCTTTCGCATTCGCCCTAACAGCATTCCTAATCCTTTATAGCTGTTCAGCAGAAGAAGAGGATACAACTCCTCCTCCAACGGTCCAACAACCAACTCCTGAACCTGAACCTGAGGTTACACAGTTTACCCTTACAGTTACAGCTGGAGAAGGAGGGACAGTCTCTACAGAGGGGGGAACTTATGATGAAGGGACAGAGATAACTATTACAGCTACCCCAGCTGAAGGTTATGAATTTGTTGGGTGGGAAGGTAGTGATTCAACAGAGACTACTTTATCGTTAACAATTAACGGAAATGAAGAAATCAACGCACGGTTTTACCTCAAAATGCCAAGTTTTGAAAGATATTCACCAATAAATGAGACCACATCATCATTTCAAAGACA
>ENA-OUOG01003999-OUOG01003999.1-marine-metagenome-genome-assembly--contig:-NODE-3999-length-13125-cov-5.229154_pt1 | contig 13125 bp, 17 predicted proteins | sample MGYA00248635_ERZ508505 | MGnify/ENA primary metagenome ERZ508505 (study PRJEB26176, sample SAMN06267871) | marine metagenome | isolation source: Saanich Inlet, British Columbia, Canada | place: Pacific...
AAGCGATGCAGCTTTTTCCTTAACGTATGTTGCGACTCTTACCGCTGCCTGAGCAGGGGTGATCTGTCGTAACGTGTCAAGCTCTAGCGGATTCTTGGACAGATACTTAGTAATCAGAGGACCGTATTCATCTTCTAAAATTACATTAACCAGCGCTTCATCGATTCCGAATTGCGCTACCGTGTTACCTGCTTGCTGCAATTCCTCCGAGGTCATCCCAAGAGTTGTTGCCCGCTTAGAGTAGGCTGTAACCCTTTCGGTTACTTCCTCCTGCTGCTTTTGCCATTCCTGCTGCTTCAATAACTCTTGCTGCTGCCGGATGGCTTGCTGCTCAATTTCATACTGGTGAGCAGCTCGCAACGCCTCATCCCTTCTTTCTAGACTTCTTCTGTACTCTTCATCAGAGAGACGGAAAGGGTCTGGTAAGTCAGGTACTACTGGCGCTTGCTTTTCGCCAAGCTTAGACTGCAATTCTTCAAGCTGCTTCTTTAGGGCCTCGGCTTCACGCTCCTTTTCGCGGAGTTTAAAAACCTTCTTCCCTACAGCCTCATCAAATATGCGTTGTTGCTGCTCGTCGAATTTGACCTGTTTATCCTGAGTATCATCAGCCTCGGGTGCTGAGTCCGAATCCTGTTCCTCAACAGGATCTTCAGTTTCTGTTACTTCCGGCTCTGCGGTTACGTCCTCCGCGTCATCGTACTCGTAACTATCTTCTGGTTGCAGCTCGCTCATGTTGTGCCCCTTTAGGTAAATGCCCAGAGAAAGGTCTGGTGGCCTTGATGGGATTATAACATATTCACAAAAAAAGCAATACTAAGGTAAAATCGCGCAAACCCATGATAGCTTGGTGAATACAATGGAAACATTGATAGAAATGTTTGAGACAGATGACCCAGATCAGATTTCAGATAAGCTGGTAGATCTGGTCAGTGACATCCTTGCCGCTGACCGCGAAGGCGATAGGAACTACGTTGACGAACTGCGAGAAGAGTTCGAAGAGATGGTCCGCTGTCTAGCAGGGGCTGACTAGCTTCTTCCTTCTGGATCTTTATCTAAATCTCGCAACGATGATCGTGGCCCTGAGAACGTCTCAGAGGACACAGGAGGCGTTCTGCGGTCCTGTGCTGAGCGAATGATGTCTTCGGTAATAACCCCGCCCATATTGCCTGTTTCAATCTTTCTGAGTGCGCTACGCGGCGGCACCATAGGGTCAAAGCCTTTCTCATTGGCAATATCAGGCAGAAGCTCAAACATCTGGTAAGGCTTGTCAAATTTACCTAGAGGTTCGCCGTAAACGCTTGCCGGATAAACATCGTAGTCAGGGTTCATAGTGTAGCCCCTGCTAGGATCTATCCTGCCAGCCATGGTGATCGAGCCATCTGGCATATTCAACAGATCGGTGTCTGTGGCCAGCATTCTAGCCTCGCCTATAGTCAAGCCGCCTCGAAGAGAATATTTCTTGTCCAGCATATCTAGCACGGCTTTGCGAGTATCACCTGAAGTTTGGTAGAAACTTGTAAACGGATCGTCGCTACGTATTCCTTTCCACTCAGGCATGATGCTAGCTATATCTTGGTCCATGTCATCAAGATCTGCATTGCTCAACCTTCCTCGGTTGTACTTCAGCAGTGGAGTGCCTATCTGAGAAGAGAAGTCGCCGCCAGTAGGGCTCATAGTTGTTGGTAGGAATATCGGGTTCTGGCCATACTTACCAGCTAGCGCCGTGCTCATGTCTAGCATAGCCGATTTAGCACCAGTGACCGCAGGCTCGGTTGATCGCCATAAAATATCATCGGTAGTGTTTAGCGGATCGTTCATGTGCTGCATACCGCCACGCCTAGTATGCCCTATAGGAATCCCGTTAATCGTAGCGACTCTATCTAAAGCGCCAGACCTATCGCTCATTGACATAACGAACGGGACGCCCTCAAAATCTTCAAGCCTGATTATGTTTGATCTTTCAGGAGTTCTTACATCCTCATAACCAACACGCAGATTCCTGATGCGGTCCATGTCTCTCGCTCTTCCAACGCCTGAATTGCTTCCAGAGCCAGCGTTAAACATCCTCGGGTCTATGTTGAGCTCGCCTCCGAGGGCCTGCATTTGCGGCTTCTCTTGAATGTATTTAGGCGCAGGAGTTGGCGGTATGCCTCCCAGCTGTGATGCCGTGTCTAGGCTAGTTACAGGCTGCCTGTAGAAAGTTAACGCGCTACCTGACCTGCCCTGAGATGGGTCTGCCATTTGGTCTGTAAGCAAACCCCTGTAGCCACGTGACATTGCCATTTGTTCTAGGTCTGTTGGGCCTTTAGAGAAAGCTCTCAAACCTTCTGGGTCAGTTGGCAGATCGTACAGGTCAGTGAGAGCTGTTCTGTATCGATTGCTTTTGGGAACAACAGCCTCAGCCCTTACATCTGTTTCGTTACCAGAGGGAGTGTAGAAGTAGCTACGATAAGGAGCGCCACCCTCTGTGATCCTGACCCTTTCTTCGCCGCCAGCTGCTGTGCCGTACCGGACTGGGTCAACGGTCGTTAAGTTGGGCTGCCCACTAAAATGCACACCACGTGCGGATGCCGGTGTAAGGGGCCCAGTTGGCAGAGTGAACATTTCGTTCTCGTCAAGATCAAACCGGAACCTGACCGGCTTGCCTCTAGCTGTAACCATGTCCGTGAAGAAGTTTTCTGCATCAGGGTCAATGATTGCCCGATAATCTGGACGCCCCATAGAATCTATCTGAGGCTTTATAGGGACGCCTTGGCCGTAAAGACCCTCTGTGTTGCCCTTGCTGTAGATCAAGCCCCTGTCGGTAAATACAGAGTCCTGATCGTACCTGTCGCCGTAATCGCGCGCCTTGATCGGGTCAATGTCCTCAACAATAAAGGATCGCTCAGGGCTGCCGTAAACGCCTTTGACCATTGACACTTTTTCAGGCCCAAACTCTAGCATGAGCTCGCGGGCCATCTTTCTTGATCTTTCTGTATTTTCTTCTGGAGCTAGATCGCCGCGCTCAGCTGAGAATATGGCGAACCTAGTACCTCTAACGGCTATTCCTTCTGGCGACATTGGGCCGCCGTATGCAGGCGCGCCAGCTAATGGCACAAAGTCTTCTACGTCGGATTGAAGCGCAAGATTGACAGTGTCCATTGCTGCTTCTGTTTTCATCTCCCGAGTCAGCCTTTCAGGAGGCACATCCTTGTAGCGGTCGCTCTGCTGAATGATATCCACTCGATCAGGACCGCGCCGGCCAAACGCAGGCATCAGTGCCCCTGTCATCATCGACGCAGCAAGCGCTCGAAGTTTCTTGTACTCGGCATCGTTGCCAGCTTCTTTGGCCCGCTCAGCGGCCTTGCGAGTCTGCTCGGCGATGATGAATGACTCACCGCCACCAGCAATCGCACCAATGTAAGGGACGAAGTCTAGAGCTGTTCGTAGTGGGTTTTCTTTGATGTCCTGAGCAACGCCTGCGCCGAACTGATAGATATCCTCCCCGATGTCTTCTATCGAAGTATCTTTCAAGTAATCGTAGACGTAGGGCAGTGTATCCCTGCCCCCAGCTGCGTAGAATGCAGCAGGTCCGTAGGCCGCTCTTGCAGCTTTTACGAACTCACCGTACTCAAGATCGTCAGGGATTTTTCCGTCGCGCTGAATAGCTTGCGCAACGTCACCCCTGCCCCTTTTCTCTAGCTCTCGTATCGCTAGGAGTTGATCTAACTGTTGCTCTTTAGCTAATGGTAGTGGCACCGGACGCAATCCTCGCTAGGTCAAATTCAGACAAGCTGGCTAACTGCATCTTGCGCTGTTGCTCATCCATCATGTCGGCCATTTTCTTTTGATTGTCTAGCTGCTCGCCCATTGCCTGAGCGGTAGTCTTCTCAATCGTAGCGCCGGCCTGCTGTGCCTTTACCTGTGTCTCCATACGCTTGGTCTCTGCGTTGAAAGCGTCGATCTGGTTATCAGCTTGATCGTTAGCCATTTGAGTCTGTAGCTTTTGCGCCTCGATCTGAAGCTTCATCTGCTCGTTTTGCAGCTTGGCCTGCTCGATCTGAGCTCGCATCATTTCTGCCTGAGCTTTCATCTGTTCGGCCTGAGCGAGCACCATAGCCGCATCCGGTTGTTGCTGACCCTGAGCCGCCATCTGTGCCTGCTGTAATTCAGCGAGCTCTTCTTCGGTCATCTGCTTCATCGGGATCAGGCCCTGCTGGATCATCTGTGCCCGCTTGCGCTCAGCCATCTGGCTAGCCGCAGGAGTCGCTACGTTCTGTAGCAATAGATCGCCGGCGATCTGCATTAGTGACGGGTCTAGCTGTGCGAGATTGGTTATGGCTTCAATGGTCTCCTGCTGACGGTTGCGGAAACTAGGACCGGCCTTGCAGATAACGTCATAGGTGCCCACAGATAGGTCGTTGATAGTCACGATCTCGCCTGTAGCGTTGTCTATGACCTTCTGGTTGATGTCGGCCATGTCGTACGATTCGTCTTCTTTCAGGACCCGTATAGTCCTTTCAGTATCGTAGACATTGGGGATTGCATCCTTGATCAGCTGGCCAGTAGCGCCGATAGCGATCTCAAGCGCGCGTGTGTACTTGAACGTGCCATTGTCGCCTTTGTCCTGTAGCTGTCGTATAGCCACGCCTGATTGCGCGTTAGGGTTGTCTCCCATGTTGGCTGCAAACATACCAGCCGTCGCGTTGATCATGCCCTGCATCGCAGTGGCGACAGTCCTGAGCCCTGAATTGATCTGAGCCCCGCCGTTCTGTTGAGGCACCTGCGGGAACTCTGGGTCAGGGTTGAAGAACTGGACCGGATCGCTGTTTGTGTTCAGTGTGCGGATTGTGTCTTCGTGCCCTGCTGCCTGAGCTGGAGTCATCCAGTATTTTGCGCGTGGGGCCAGTGCGCCCTCTTCGATTTCGCGGCTCATCGCATAGTTAAGTACGCGCTGCGGATCTAGCAGCTTCTCAACAACGCCCCAGTAGATTGTCTTGTTTTCGAAGATCTTAAAGTTGCCGTATACAGGCACAACAGGAATGCGATTGAATACAGTATCCTTATCGTCTTCCAGCCAGTCCTTGCCGTCAAAGTAGCGCGAGCAAACCTTGTGGACCTTGCGTGTGCGGCGCCTGACCTCAGTTACGCCGATAGCCATCAAGTCGTCAGCTATTTTCTCAAAGTCTTCAGTGACCTCGTGAGTCTGGCCGTTGCTCATCATGACGAGCTCGCGGTCCTCTGACTCCACGTAAAGGAACTCACCCACTACTACCACTTCAGCCTTATCGTAGTAGGCGTCGCCTTCACGGTCATCTGAGACAGATTCGCCTGAGCCCTCGGGCCAGCGGCTTTCGTATTCGTCAGTTGCCATTGGGTGCAGCACGAAGGCGTAGCGTGAGTCTGACTTATCCTGCTTCTCAGCTGAGGGGTCAAACCATACGCGGTCAAGCGGGTTCGCAATCTTCTCGATCATGATGTCCTGATCGAACGAGTTGTCATCAGCATACTTATGGCAGACACGCCACGCATCAAAGCCGCCGGTGACCATGCCACGGGCTGCCTGAGAGTAGATCTGCTTAGCGTTAGAGATGTTCTCGATGTTGCGGATAATGCCGTCGTAGGTTGCTGCTACGTCCTTTGTAGCGTTGCCGCCGGCAGGAGTGACCCTGATGTCATAGTCAGCCTGCTCGATCTCAGAAGCGATCTGGTCGATGATGGGGTTGACGTTATCGAACGTGTAGCGCGGCTTGCCTTGGTTGGTGTTGTACCAATATGGCTCCCACTGCCCATCGCGCTTGTCGATGAACAGGTGCGCCTCACGAGCGTTCTCACGGTTGTCGTGATCAGCTTCTTGGCACGAGCTCAGCAGATTAAGCACACTCTGGTGATCGTCGTATTTATCCTTGTATGCCAGATCATCCTCGGTGTACTCGGCCGATTCTTCCTTCTCCTCGTAACCATTCTCGTAAGTCGCCATAGCTTAGTTCCAGCCTGCAAAATTAATTTTGGCAGCCTGCTTGGCCACCGCTTTAGGTGAATACATAGCCATCATCAGCGCGTCACCCATGTTCGGGCTTGGCAGCTGATACTTCTTGGCCATATCTAATTTGGTCATTATCGCTATTTTACCATTATTTGAGCGCTTTTGCGGTATACGACATACCTCGGACCTAAGCTGGTCCAGAACCGGTATATCGGAGCTCAGAGAGATCATATTCTCAGGGTCTATGTACTCGCCCTTGGTCACCGCCCTGTACGTTGCTTCGAACCGGTCACGCAGTCGCCACCAGTATTGGGCTCGCTTGTTCAGGAACGTGTCTCGGTTGGTCTTCGAGTCTGATCCGCTGTAGGGCACCATCGCATCGTCAGGTGACTCGGACCCGCGAAACTGATGCTTCTGCATTGCTGTGGACTCTAGCTCCTGATCTACCTGCCGCTTGAGCGCTATGCCCATGCCGTCGCAGTCCCATACGAACCAGTCAGCCTGAGCCTCACGGGCCCTGCGTAGAGCCCAGTCCATGCCCTCGGCAACGTCACCGGTGATCTTCTCGCAGATGTCTAGGACCACTGAGCCTTTCCGGAGGGCGAACCCTTTGGAATCCCCGCCCTCATCTGAGGGGTCGTGCGACGCGATGATTGCGCCGGTAGCGTCAAAGCCCAGCTTCACGTGCGCATCAACCGCTGCGTCGAACCACTCTGCCGGTATGATTGAGTCCTCAACGTCATCTAGGAACGAGCCACGCCATACGTGATCAAAGAGGGCAGGGCTCATCCTCTGCCGGTCGCCTTCCATCTCGCGCTTCAGTACGTCAGGCGCCAGAGAGTTGTCCTCGATGTTGATCATGACGATCAGGTGATCATCGTCCTCGTAGAACCCGTCACGCAGTAGCTGTTTCTCAAATGGCTTGATAAAGCGCTGGCTGAATGCGTCAAGTGATGAGCGCGGGTTGGCCGAGAACCAGAGTTCTGAGCCCTCCTCGCGGAGTGTAGGCGTTAAAGCCTTGAGAGAATCGAAGGATATTGTCTGAGCTTCCTCGACCCAGAAGCGCTGGAAGCCGTGCGCAGACTTGATTGCCTCGGGGTCACGCGCCATACCCTTGAATCGGAACGCGGGCTCGTCGTCGTACAGGATCTGAGACTTTTGGACCTCGAAGCCTGCAAGGTTCAGGCGATCTATCTCAGCGCGCAGGATGCTAAGCACCGAGTCGTCTATGCTGTTCTGGAACTCACGAAAGCAAAGCGTCTTGATGCCCTTAGTCATTGCGTCCATTAGGCACAGGTCCGCGATGCTCATGCTCTTCCCACTCCCCCTCCCGCCAATAGCACACTTTATGCGCTTAGGCTTTAGGAAAGGCTGGAGCTTCTTGGGAATCTGCATCTTAGGCATTATTCGTAGGTTGCCTTCTTTTTGCGTCGTTTCTTGGCCCGCTCAGCTGTGCTCATCGCTATCGCCACTGCCTGAGCCTGTGGCTTGCCCGCTGCTCGCTCGGTCCTGATGTTCTGGCTGATCGCCTTCTTGCTGTATCCCTTGTTTAGAGGCATTTCCGAATATCCTGTCGTAGTTGTCCAGATACTTGCTCACGTTGTACTTGCGGGGCCGTGAGCCCTTGCCGCCTTCCCATGGGCCGGTGCTCATTCAAATTCTGCCTTATCTGAAGCTGGCGGCCTAAAGGCTTTAAGCTTCTTGGTCTTATAACCGCCAGACGCATACCGCAACGCTTCTGCTTTACTTTTCATTTTAAGAAAGTTGTTCGTTTTCAGAGCGGAATCCATAGCCTCGCCATTATCTTCAAACTCTTTGAGTTTACCGTTAATCATTTGAATTGTAGGGAAGACGTACCAATTTCCATCTTCATCCGTCTCGGCCGCCATCCTGTGAGTTGACACACTTCCATCCGAGTTCTGAATGTACGGATAATTCTCAGGATTATTAATTCGATTAATGAACTCTGGTTCTGCCATTATTCCACTACCTCGATGGTCCAGTGCATATCAATATCAATGGGCTCGCCGTCCCTGCCAGAGAGCTCTGTGCGCTTGGTCTCAGTCCAGCCGGCTTGATGGGATAGGTAGAACTTGGCAGCGTTGACATCGCCGTCAAGGGCTTTCGCAGCCAGCGACTTAGCGATCTTGGTGATGCCTAGAGCCTTGCCCTTGCGGTACGCCTCAGCAAGCTCCGGCTGGCGCTTAAAAGCTGCGCGTAGAGTCTCAGGAGTGCAGCCCAAGTAGTCAGCTAGCTGCTTCTGAGATAATACGTCAGCGAGGTTCTTCGTGTCCTCTATCTCACTCTCTGTAAAGACGCGAGGCGGTCGGCCGTCTGGGTTCACTGTTTAAACTCCTGAAACTGATCAATGGGTATATGGCAGACCGGTTCTTGGTCTTGCCAGTCCCTCATGTCGTTTCGCCCGCCGAAGCCGAGAGTGAAGTCGGCCTGAGCTAAGTTTGTGAACGCTATCTTGTCGGTCCACTCAACCGCGAGAAACACAGGTAGGCCCGTGTCCTGCTCTAGCCGCTTTGCTCCCTGTACTTTCGCCAGCGAAATCATAAGCGTAGGGTATTGTAACATATCATTGCTTCTGCAACGTAGTTCTACCCATGCGATGCCGGACCCTTCCCGCAGGGCCAGACAGTCTACGTGATACTTGATTGAGACCTTCTGTAGATCACATTTCCATTTCTTGGCGACGTATTCACCGAGGGCCTGCTCCTTAGCCTTAGTGGCCTCGTTCTCATACAGTGGCCTACTCATCGTCGTATTTCTCCTTTCTGCGGCTCAGGAACGATTCTCTGGCCATGACCTTGCGACTGATTACCGAGTCGTTATAGCCCCTGCCGAATGTCTGTGATGGCACTACGGTTATCTTGCCACCCTTGGCCAAGTAGGCCGCCTTATGCTCATCCAAAATAGCCTGCTGTTTTTGCTTTGTTACGGTGTTATCGATCATGTGTCTAGTCCTACGTCAATTATTATCTGTTCTAGCCCCAGAGCGGTCCTCTGAGCCCGTCTTGCCATCGCCCTCTTATATTCCATCATATCGTCGTAGCGTGGCTTCTCGCCGCGTTTTAGAGCGCTCTCGTGTATAACTATAAAGCCGTCATCAGAGTCGCGCGTTGAGTTTAGTTTCCAGTGTTTGTCCTCCTGCCGTTCGAGTGGTTGCGCGAAGAGCTCGGCCTTGTTGATGCCTAGTGCTTCTGCGAGGTCCATGCCGTTAGCGCCACACGCAAAGCAGTTCGCAATGATGTCACCCTTGCGGCCTATAGTAATGTCCATGCTTGGGTTTTTCTCGCCGTGTACTGGGCAGCATACAATCCAGCCCTTCCTGTTCCTGCGGGGCTTGTCGCATAGGTTAGCTAGCTCGTCGATGTGCATTAGCAATGTTCCTTGATGTTATCCAGTTCTTAACGTCCAGAGAGATACCGTCTACCCTGACCAGATCAACCTTGACCGGCGCGACGCCGAACTTCTCCCTGTACTTGTAGTTTGCCCAGCCCTGCCTATAGCCCTTGAGCTGCGCGTAGTGGTAAAGCTCAGACAGCCAGCGGCTCTTGTCCTCGTTAGAATGCTGCTCAGGCTTAGGCATATTCTCGCGCTCGATCTTCTTGAGAACCTCGTTGTCCGTGTAGAGCTCGGCGTCAACAGGCAGCTCATAGCCACAGGCTTTGCAGCGTCTACCAGTCATCTGCGTAGTGCAGACGGGGCAGGGCCTTACTATCGGCTGGCGCTCTTCCTGCTTGATCAGCCGGTCCTCGTTGTAGCGCTTAGTCCCGTCGTCGAGCTGATAGGGCACAATCGTATCGGGTAACTGGCCATGGCGTGTAATGTTGCCGGCGTGATCAAGGTAGATTGCGCGCGTCTTACCAGTCTCGGGAGAGATTCTAGCTATGCGGCCACACCGCTGTACAAAATCAATTTTTGAGCGGCAGGGGTAACAATCTATAAGCGCTTCCACGTAGGGGGCGTCGTAGCCCGTTCCGAGCAAGCGACTGCATGAGAGGACCGAGAACCTGCCTGCCTTATGATCTTCGTACAGGGCCTGCCTGAGCTCGTCTGCCGTGTAGCCGTCAATGTGCCTAGCCTTGATACCGCTCGGGTGCGCGTTGAACTTTTCTACCAGCGTCTTGCTGTGATCGATGGTAGGGCAGAAAGCTATCGCCCGCTTAGAGCCGTCAGGAGAGTGCCGCAGGTAATTTTCTACGATGTCACCGCTCAGCTGATCGTCTTGCATCATCGCTGCACCCAAATCGTCAGGATGAAACTCGGTCCCGCCTGTAGGCAGGCGTCGGGTGCGGATGTTTGAAGTGTCTACCGAGCTGCCAACGTAGTAATCAATCGGCGCCAAATAACCCAGCTCAGTGAGCTCTTCACTCGTAATCGGGATCAAAAGATCGTCCCAGACCTGCCCCAAGCCCTTGCTAAACGGTGTGGCTGATAGGGCAACGAACGGGATATTGTCGTAGCGATCTAGGTATTTCTCTTTAAACCCCTTGTACACGGTGTGAGCCTCATCCACTACCGCAAAGGCAAAATTCATGTTGGGCCGCTGCACAGCTGTCTGGATTGACGCCAGCTGGATCAGCTTTCTGGGATCGTAACGCGGATCATCTGCCTGCATGACAGAGTAGTCGATTCCCATACGGTCCAGCGTGTCAGCCGTTTGCTGCACGAGCTTGATTCTGTCTGCGAAAAACACAGATCTCTGGCCGCGCTCAGCGTAGGCAAGCATCATGGTCAGCGAAACATACGTCTTGCCGTAACTACATGGCGCTGCCAGTAGCGGCCTCATGTGGCCTGTGCGAAGGGACTGACGAACCATGTCAATCCCTTTCTGCTGGTGAGGTCTAAGCTCCATTGAGGACCTCTTCGATTTCTTCCTCAATACCAGCAACGATTGCGCGCGCTTTGCGCTCAAGTGAAAGACTGTCATTCGAGAGCAGGCGAGTAGCCCAAGCAAGGCGCTCGCGGTAGAGCTCTTGCTCAGCTGTTTCTTCTGCTTCAATATATGCTTCCTGTGCATCGAGGTAGCGGTTAAGATCTGCGATTACTGGGTCCATAATGATTCTCCGTCAAGAGTGGCCCCGAAGGGCCGGTTGGTTAATTAATAAGCGCCAGAGTAGTTGCCTTTAAACTCGCCGAAGATGTTGCCGCGAGCAAAGTTTGTGGCAGGGCCAGACCAGCTTTTGGCCATTAGGATGTCACCAGCTTTGAACTTTTCGCCGTCTTCCGCGACTATAAAGCCCCAAACTGTAGGCTGGTCGTTTAAGCCAGTGATAATTTTGTAATACTTTCGGCCTTTCTCGTAACCTACACCTTCGCACCAGTTTTTTACAAACTCGTCGCTGTGATCTCCGCGATTAGCAAATTGTTCAGCAAAAGATGATTTCATTGATTCGAGAAGGTTGTTAAGTGCTTGTTCCATGATGTTTCTCCCGTTGGTGAGGAGCACAATGCCCCTCAGTGGTTCCCATCTTAGCAGAACCATCAGGGGTGTCAACCACTTTAGATGACAATTAATCAAAATAATGAAAATATTTTTTCATAGAGGTTTGTAGCAGTGTGGCGTAGGCTACCTTGGTCGCATGGTCCGAGATGCTGGTGAAGTGAGTATCGCCAGTCTCCTCAAGGTAATCCTCGCCCTCATCTGTGTCGCAATTCAAGCACAGTTGGAACGCCTTGGCGTAATAGGTGGCCCACTGGTGGGCGAGGCAGACTTCGTGGATTACTTGTACGGCGTCTTCGCCGAACTCATTGTGAGATACAAGCGCTTGATTAACGATGTTGTCAGCTTCGAGCTCGAGGGTATAGTTGTTGATTTCCATGATGTTTCTCCGTCAAGAGTTGAGATTAGGTTTAATTACAGGTTATTACAAGGTTTTTGAAATTAGGCCAGCCAAACTCACCGCTGGTCTCGTTAAACAGGCACACCATTTCAGCGTACTCAGTAGAGGCTCTTTCTGCCTCAATTTGATCTTGCTTACTGGCATAGCTCATGCCAAGGATTAGAAACAAAACTGCTAGACCGATTGAAATATCTTTTACCATGAGAGTCTCCCTCGGGCCCCGAAGGGCCCTGTAAATTAAATTAACTCAGCCTTAGCTGGGCGCTTGAAAAAGCCGAACTTGGTATCGTCATCGGCCTGCGTAACTGTAGCAACCAGCGTAATGCGCGCGCCTTTAAGCTCTACTTCTTCGCTGTAGGCGTAGTCTTCGACTGAAGCTGGGATGCTGCCGAAGACCTTAAAGCCTCGGTCGTCCTTGATAACGCACTTGAGCTGAGTGCCCCAGTCGCCTTCGTAGTGCTTAGTGGATACGATCTCACCAGTGATCTGTACGCGGCCTTCTGGGACCTCTTCAGCTGCGGCTTTCTCAGCTTCGTTCTTACGGTTCCACTCGGACTGTTTGTCAGCTCGCTGTGCGGCCCACTCGGCTTCACGAGCGATGCACTTGCGTACCGCTGCGCACTGGCCTTCTGTGAGCTTTCCGTAAGTATTGTAAGACTCGAAGAGGCTACAGGCGAACTCGTTGGCGTTAGGGCCAATGCTTGAGTCCATAACCCAGTTAATGATTTGCTGGGCGTCTGCCACAGTAGTGTTGAAGGTTTTTTGCGCGTTGGCCACGATCTTACGAGTGCGGCCGTCTTCCCATGCTGATAAATTTACGATTGGCATTTTTTTTTCTCCCGTAGTGAGCAGCACCGTGCCGCTCTATGGTTCCCATTGTACGGAATTTGATCTTGGCGTCAACCGTTCTGAATGACAAAACATAATTTATTTTTGAAATATTGTATCAATTTCGCGTTCTCTGAGAATCGCTTTTTCAAAGGCTTTGCACTCAGGGCAGTACCAGCCAACGCGGTAGGGTACGTAGGTGTCGTCTGTGGAGCGGTGATTGAATCCGATTACTTCGCCGGCTGTCTTGCCGCAGGGGCAGGGCTTCTCTCTTAGATCATCCATACTGTATTGCCTTTGGTGAGTTAGGAGGTTTTGCGAGCAAGCAAGCCCCAACCCACAGGGTAGTAGGTTTCGGGACATTGCATTGCCTTCGGAGCCGTCAGTGTGGACAGCGAGGCCGTATCAATGAGTCAGTTGATACAAGCAAGTCTGCAAGGGATGCTGCTCCATCCCCCCGCGCCGCATTCAGACTTT
>ENA-OUOG01004001-OUOG01004001.1-marine-metagenome-genome-assembly--contig:-NODE-4001-length-13120-cov-5.615043_pt1 | contig 13120 bp, 6 predicted proteins | sample MGYA00248635_ERZ508505 | MGnify/ENA primary metagenome ERZ508505 (study PRJEB26176, sample SAMN06267871) | marine metagenome | isolation source: Saanich Inlet, British Columbia, Canada | place: Pacific...
CGATAAACACATCTAAAAAAAAAAAAAGGGAGCCGGCGGGCGTGCGGAGGGGCCGAGTGAGTTCTGCCCATGTTGAACGGGCAGAACTCGTTCAACGCCGGCGGCGGGCCGCCCGGCGGCGGGGGCTTCCCCGCGATGGGCGGCGCGCAGACGCAGGCGCAGTACGGGGTGGGGCAGAGGGGGCCCGCGGGGCCGGGGGCGGGCCAGCGCGGCGCTTTCCCTGGGCAGATGGGGCCGGGCGGAGTCGCCAGCGGCATGGGGATGGGCGCGCAGGGGGGCCCGGGCATGCAGAGCCCCTTCTCCCCGGGTCCCCCGATGGGCGTCGCGGGGGGCGGGCAGCGGCTGTCGCTTGACGGGCGCGGCGGCGGCGCGGGCGCCCCCCCCGGTCTGCAGCGGCAGAGCAGCGGCGGGATGCCGATGGTGGGCGCGCGGCCCGGCGTGATGGGCGGCGGCGCGTTCCCTCGCCCCGCGGTGGGCGGCTCGCAGATGGGCCCCGGCGGCGGCGCCGGCGGCGCGGATCTGCTCGCGATGATCAACAAGCAGCAGCACGGCGGCGCGAACCTCGCCGCCTTCGGCGGCGGCGGCGGACACTTTCCGGGGATGGGCGGCGGCCTCGGCGGCGATTCCGGCGGCGCGCCTCCCGGATTCGACCTCAACGATTTCCCGTCGCTGGGCGGGCCGCAGCCGGGGGGGCCGGGGGGGGGCTTGCCCGGCGCGCGCGGCGGGATGCCGTTCGGGAACGGCATGGGCGGCGGAGGCTTCGCCAACCCGGGCGCGGCGATGTCCGGCGGCCTGTTCGGCGGCATGGACGGCATGGGCAGCGCGGACGGCTACGGCGTCGTCTCCCTGCAGAAGCCGCACCCCGAGTTTCAGATGCAGACGGAGGACTTCCCCGCGCTTCCGGGCGCGCCGGGAATGGGCGGGGGGAAAGGGGGCGGCCTGAGCGGCCTGCAGGGCGCCAATTTCCCGCCCATGCAGCGCGCGGGATCAAACGCCGGAGGCTTCCCCGGCTTGGGCGCGGGGGGTCCCAAGCCCGGGGGGGAGGGGTACCCCAACGGCGCCGCGTATGGGCAAACGGGTCAATCGCGTTCGCCGCCGCGTTTCGGCGGCGCCGCCGGGGGGGCTTCTCCGTACGACTCCTCGGGCGACGGCGGCGCTCAAAGAGGTTCCGCCAGCGCCGAGGTTGCAAACTTCGGTTTACTCGGCTTGCTCGGCGTCATACGCATGTCCGACCCGGACGTCACGACGCTCGCGCTGGGCACGGACCTCACGACGCTCGGTCTGAACCTGAACTCGCCCGAACCTTTGTACAAGACGTTTGGGTCGCCGTGGTCGGACGCGCCGCCGAGGCGCGAATTAGAGCTCGCGCTGCCGGCGTGCTACTCGGTGCGCGCTCGTCGTCTGCACAAGGGCGCGTTCGCGAAGTTCCAGCAGGAGACGCTTTTCTACGTCTTCTACTCCATGCCCGGGGACGAGTCGCAGCTCTTCGCCGCGGACGAGCTCGTGGCGCGCGGGTGGGGCTTCCACAAGGAGCTCAAGGCGTGGCTCAGCCGCGTCGCCGGCACGGAGCCCGTGCAAAAGACGGAGCGCGGCGAGCGCGGATCGTTTTGGATCTTCGACGCCGGCGCCTGGGACCGCGTGCGCAAGGACAACTTCAACCTGCAGTACGACCAGCTCGAGGCGCGCCCGGCGGTCAAGCGGGACGCGCCGGCGACGTCGCGCGCCGCGAAGGAGGGCAACGGGGGGGCGGGGGGGGGCCTGCTCGTGGGCGCTGAGTAAACGCCGCGATCGCCGCGAGATGAGACTTCCGACGCGAGCGCGTCGTCGCGTCTCTCTGTTCGAGTCGAGAGGTTGTGATTCGTATCCACGTTTCGTGATACACACCAACAGAGACGAAGTGGACGCCGTCTCGGCGAAACACCTTCCGCGCGCGCCGGTTCGCGCTTCGGGGCATCGAGCCGCGGCGGCGCCTTCCGTCGCGAGCGTCGACTCGCGATCGGGCTCCCCGGTTTTTTTGATCCGCGGCCCCTCGCATTCGCCCCAGGTTTAGCGTCTATCGCCGGTTCGTTTGGCCGCGACTCGCGCAAAAATCTGTCTGTAAAGTGTCGTTCCGCGCTCTTTCGTACTCGCCCGCGTCTGGTACCCGGCGCCACAACGAGGGTCGCACGCGCGGGCGTCGACTCGCGTGACCCGTCCTCGGCGTCGGCGAGGTTCCAGCGCGCGTGGAGGAGCGTCTCGACACCCGCGGGCCCCGCGGGTAGGGGTTGTGCGGCGAGCGGCGAGCGGGCGCGTACGCCTAAACGCGTGGATTTTTCTACATCTCGAGTGAACAATGCGTCGCGCGGGCAAGCCCGCGGGTTTGTTCGCGTCCGGCGACGGGAACAAACACGCGCCGCGTCCTTCCTCGCGCGCCTCCGGCGATGGCGGCGGCCACCTCGCGACGCTCCCCAAGGCTGTGATCGCGGACATCATCGCGCTCCTGGACGGTCCGTCCGTGGCGAAGCTCGGCATGACCTGTCGCCGGATGAACGACACGACCAGGCCGTCCGGGATCTGGCGCGCGCTGGCGCGCGCGCAGGAGCCGCACTCCTCGCTCGTGCGCGAGGACCTCGTGACGAGGGACTTCACGTGGCGCCATCTGTACGCCTGGCGCAGGCACGTGCTGCGGCACTGCGACGGCGGCGTCGACCGCGTCGCCGTGGCGGATCAAAAACGCGTGCTCACCTGCGACCCAATCGCGGGGGGCGGCCGCTCGTACGTCGTGCACGAGACCCCCTCACCAAACACGCTGGTGCCCTCGCTGCTGACGTGGTCGCCCCGGGGCGAGCTCCTGGCCGTCGTGCAGGACGCGCCGGAGGGGTGCAAGGTGCTGCTGGCGGCGCCGCCGGTGACGCTGCGCGAGCGCAACCTCTTTAAACGCAAAGAGGCACCGGACGACGCGTTTTTCCATCGCGCGGGCGGCGCCGAGCGCATGGGCGACGAGGACTCCACCGCCGCGGGGTACTGCGTGAACGCCTCAGCGTTCGAAATCGAAAACCCGGAGTTCTCCGAGGATGGCGAGTCTGTCGAGGGCGGCGCGGGGGCCCGCGGGACTCTTTTCCCATACGAGAATCTCGGCGCGAAGGATGACGACGACGCCGGAGCAACTCGCCGACGCGCGACGGCGAACGAGTCTCGCACGCTCCGACGTGGTGTGTTACACGGAAGAAAAAACGTCTCGAGGCTCGCCTCTTTGAACGAGCTGACGCTTCCCGTGTCCAACCCCGTGTTTTTGGCGTTCGCGCCGTGCGGCACGCGTCTGGCGGTGATGAGCGTGCAGAGGCGCGGGCGGGAAATCGCGCTGCACGAGCTGGATTGCGCGGTGGCGCTCTTCGCGCTGTACGGAAACGCGAACGCGGCGGTCCGCAACGACCGCGCGCATTTCTCAACCGAGGCACGCGAGGCGGTGCGTTTACTCAAAGCGAGCCGCGAGCTCTCCTTCTGCTACGGGCCAAGAACGCGGGACGTGCTCGCGCTGCTGGACGGCGCGCGCGTCGCGCGGCTGGCGCCCAAGCCGCTGCGCGCCGCGCCGGCGGAGGAGGAGGACACCGCGCTTTTGGGTCTCTCCGCGGGCGAAGGTCGGTTTCGCGACGACTCGCCCACCACGTCCGTCGGGACCAGGCCTCAGGTATCGGGGCGGGGGGGGGTGCGACGGTGGCTGTTCCCCGAGAGGGCCAGAAATGCGCGCGAAGAAAAGGCAAAAAGCGGCGCCGGAGGAAAGAGACGTCGCGACGCGCCCGGCGGTTTCGACAACGAGTTTGGACCCGAGCTCGAGGGCGACGAGCGTGAAGTGAGCAGCGCGGCGAACTCGTTGTGGTGGCGCGTCACCACGGACCTCGCGCACGACAGGTACCGCGCCGGCGCCGAGAAGCTCAGCCGCGGGCTGAGCTGGTGCGCCGCCGCGGTTTTCGGCCAGTCCGCGGGCGCCGGGGGGAGCCGCGGCGGGCGTCGGCGCCGCGACCGACCCGGCCCCTCCCTGTGGCCCTTCGGCGGCGACGGGAGGGCCATCAAGCGCGCGCGCCTGACGCACAGGCGCGCGCGCGGCGGTCAGACCGACCCGTCGTCCCGGGACGACGGCCGCGGGAGCGGCGGGGAGATGGTCATGGGTTGCGACGGGCAGACGGGGCCCGTCCCGAGCCGGCGCCGCGTTCGCGTCGAGGACCCCGAGCCGGTGACCTCCGCGGACGCGGAGACCGTCGCCGGCGCCGCGCGCCACGACGCGCTGCACGACGCGCAGGTGGAGGGTCTGCTGCACATCGTGCAGTGGATCAAGCCCGCGGCGCCTCCGCCGCCCGGGTCCGGGTCGGACGGGAAACGAAAACAAGCGGCGCCGTCCCCCGACCCCAACCCCGACGGGTTCTGGTTGGTCCCCGCGTCCTTCGCCGACGCCGTGCCTCCTTCGACGCACCTCGCGCTTCTTCCCGCGCGCGCCACTCCCGGACCCGCCGAGCTGCGTGGTACTTCGGAGGAGCGCGCGGAGGCGAAGCGGCGCGTCATGCTCGGTCTCGACGTGCCGGACCGCCTGGCGGGCGCGCTCGCCGGGTGCTCGGCGGATTTCGCGTCGCGATACGACGACGCCGCCGCCGTCGCCGCCGCCGTCGCCGCGCGCGACGCGCGACGCGCCTTCGACGCGTCCCGCTTGAAATCGCGCGTCGCCTGCGAGCTCGCGCCCCCGACAACGTACCAGGAGTTACACGCGGTCGTGCCGGTGGTGGCGTCCGCGGCGCCGGGAGGAGGCATAGTGTGCTGGAGCGACGACGTCGCGCTCTGGGCGCGGCGCGCGACGGGCGCGGAACGGAAATTCGGCGTCACTAACTCGGCGGAAAAGACGAAACCCATGGCGGTGATCGACCTGCAGACGTGCGGTTTCGGCGCGGACGCCGTGTCGTCGGACGCCTCCCCCCCCGCGCACGCGGACGCCGTCGGAGGCAACCCCGTGCTGCACCACGTCGCCGCCATGCAGTGGTCGGCGAGCGGGCAAAGGCTGCTGGTGCTGCTCGTCGTGCACATCGCCACCGCGGCGCACGTCGTGGCGAAGTACCGGTGGCTTGTTTGGGACCCGCCCAGAGAGTGGCTCGAGGAGGAACCCGGCGTCGACGAAGACTCAGACACGGTCGGCGTGATCACGATGGGGCGGTGGCACGTCCCGTCGGCGTCCTTCACGAACGACTGCCTGTCCATCTTCGAGCAGTACACGCAGACCAACTCGATGTGGAACCCGAACGAAAACGCCGTGGCGTACCCGGTGCGACGCGACGCCGCCGCCGGCGAGGACGGCGTCGCCGCGGACGAGATCGAGATCCAGCACTTCCCGCAGACGCACTTATGGCGCAGGCCCTCCCGCGATGACCTAAACGCGATCGGGATACGGCAAACGTTAGATCCGTCGCGGTGCCTTCCGTTTGCCGTCGCGCCATCGCCCGCGCCAATCGTCGTCTGCGAGGGGAGTTTCTGCGCTTGGAGTCCGAGGTGACGTACTACTTTCGTAAAAAATACTTTGTAAATAGTAATACCTCTTCTCTCTCACCCGTCGTACCCGATCGCGTCGGGGCTCCAGTGCTCGAGCCCGCACGCCTCCAGCCACTTCCCCTCCACCGCCTCGCCGTGCAGGTACGTCTGCGTCTCCGCGCCCGGCGCCAAAAGACGCGTGCGTTTCAAAAGCCACGCGCGCGCGTCGTCGACGTTTTTTAAATCTTCGTCTCCAACGCCGAAAACCGCCACGCCGGGCGAGTCCGGGGTTTGCAGAACCGCCTCGTGCGCCCCGTCCGCGCTGCCTCGCACGCGCATCGCCGTCGCGACGTCCACGCGCGCGCTGCCGTGCCTCTCCAGGCACAAACCGTACGAACCGTTCTTCTCGACGACGCACGCGTCGAACATATCGAAACAACCGTGGTCGGTGACTTTGCACCCGGCGCCCCGCGCGCCGCGAATGGCGCAGCGCGAAAACGTGGGATTCGTCGCGGCGCCCAGCACGAGCGCGCCACCCTCGAAGATAACTCGTTCGAACACAGGCGTGCCCGCGACCACGATCGCGGCGTACGCCTGCGCGCGGTTGCGACACCGCAGAGTCACGTTTTGACAAATCGCGCGCCCGCCGGTGTCTCGCGCGGCTTCCGAGAAAGTAATAACTTTTCCGTCGCCGGCGGAAGAGTTAACGCCTCCACCTCTTCCCGGGCCCCTCTCGTCGACGCCGAGGCCGGCGAACGCGAGCGCGGGTTCCCACCCTCCGCCCTCCACGCGCACGTCGCCCTCCGCGCCCCAGCCGCACAGAAAAACCGAGCGCGTGATGCGGACGTTCTCGAAATACGCGCCGCGCGACACGAGCACGGCGGGAACGTCCACGCCGAGCGCGTCGTTTTCTTTTTTTTTTCGCGACGCGTCGGCGTGTGCGGTTTCGGAGACGCCACGCGACCCTTTGGCCTTTTCGAAGCGCGCGCGCTCGGCGGCGGCCGCGGCGACGGCGGCGGGGGAGGCCGCTTGCGCGCGGCTCACGCCGGCCTGCACGGTCGGGTACGCCTCCGACGGCACCACCGCGAGTTTCACGCCGCCCCTGACGTGATGCTCGAACCACGCCAGCTCCGCGAACGCGCGACACGTCGCCCTCCACGTCGAGCACCACTCCCGCAGCCCCCCCGCGCGGCAGTTCGCGACCGCGATGCGCTCCACGATGTCCCACGGGAGGTCGGGGAGAACGCGCGGGGGGGACTCCATCACCGGACGCGAGTCCGGCGTCTCGCGCGCCGAATCTATGATGCATGTCAGTTGCCATCATCAGATGGCGTGAGTACTACGACTGGTCATCTAAACGTCTCCGATCAACGTGCCTACTACAATGACCCCGACGTCGGAACCGCTCGTACGCTCGCCGCGCGCTCATACGCGTCGTCCACGCTTCACTCGGCTTTGTCTACCGCCTCCATCGAACACTACCGAAGACTCCTCACTCACTCACTTCTCGATGAGCTGCTTGATCGCGTCGCCTCCGTTTCTCGCGTACCTCCCCAGGTCCTCCTGGAACTTAGCGTTTGTGTTACCGTACTTCTCGACGGCGGCGAGCGCGACGGCGACGCCGGCGAGTTCCAACCCTCTAGGCGCGAAAACGCTCACCACCGGGAAGTGCGCGGCGTACACGATGAGGTTCGCGACGAACAGCGCCGCCGCGGGGGGGGCGATCTGTTCCACGGGGTCCTCCAACGAGTTGAACCACTCCGTGACGTCGCCCTTGGTCTTCTCGAAGTCGAAGTCGGAGAAAAACGCCGAGAGGGATTTGGCGACGGCGCCGGCGGGGACGACGACGTCGTCCGCGGCCGGGACGTCGGACGGGAGCCTCGCGCCGAAAGACGCGAGATCCTCCTCCGCGGTCGCGTCCTTCGTGACGTAGTAGCGCGCGGCCAGGAGCGCGGCGGCGCACGCGCCGACGTACTCCAGGGGGCCGGGGAGCAGGAAGCCGAGCACGGGGAGGTGCGCGGCGGCGTCCGCGGCGACCACCGCGCCCGCCGCGGCGGCTTTGCCGACCACGCCCTCGGTGCCTGCGACAAACGCCTTCGCCTCGTCCAGCGCCGCGGCGACGTCGCCGCCCAGCGCCTTGTCCTTCACGGAGGGCTTCGCGAGCGCGATGCCCGCGCCGCCCGCGAGCGCGAGCACGACGGCGTCGCCCAGCGCGGCGTCCACGGGAGAAGCCGACTTGACCGCGGGCTTCTTCGCGGCGGGCGCCGCCTTCTTGGCGGGCGCGGGCTTCGCCGGCGCCGCCTTGGGCGCCGGCGCCGCCTTGGGCGCCTCCTTCGCCTGCGCCTTGGCCTGCTTCGCGGCCTCGGCCTCGGCCGCCTTGGCCTTGATGGCGGCGGCCTTCTCGGCGGCCGCGTCCTCCGCGGCCTGCTTCGCGGCCGCCGCCTTGGCGGCCTTCTCCGCCGCCGCCGCCTCCGCCGCCGCCGCGGACGCCGCCTGGCGCTCCGCCAGGCGCGCCTTGGCCTCCGCCTTGGCATCCGCCGGCGGCACCTCCGCCTTGGGCGTGGGCGCGGGCGGCGCGGGCGCCTCGGGCGCGGTCTCCGCGATTTTAGGCGCGGGCGCGGCGGCCGTCTTGGGCGCCGAGGGGTACGCCTGGCCCTTGGGCTTCTCCGTCGCGATGCCGTTCTTCTTCTTGATCTTCTTCACCGCGGCGTCTTCCCACGACTGCGTGGTCGTTCGGCAAGCCTCGTTCTTGCAGCTCGCCTTCATGCCGTCGTACTTGGCAACCTCCGCGGCGATCTGCTCGTCCACGGAGAGCGCCACCTGCGCGACGGGCGCGGCGGCGTGCGCGGGGAGCGCCACCGCGACGGACGCCGCCGCGGCGACCGCGAAGCGCGCCAGCGCGCGCTCGGGCGAGCGATCGAGAGCGCCCTCCTCGTCGCGCGCGGAGGCGCGCGCGGGACGAACCGTCGCCGCGCGCGTCGATCCGGTCGAGGCGGGGGACTTCGCGGCGAGGCGCGCGCGGAGCGCGCCCGCGAGCGGCGCGGAGGCGAGGGAGGACATGTGAGTGGTGGGGGAGTGAGTCGGGCGCACCACGGTGTGCGCGTCCGCGCGCGAGCGGCCGGGTCGAGCGCGTCGCGTCGCGTCGCGTCTTTCGAAAGCGCGAAACAACCTTCGAAGACGCCGTCCTCCAACGCGTGGCAAAATCGGCGACGCGCCGAGGCCTCGGCTGCCGCTTACGGGCAATCAGTCTTGGTTACCTGGCCCAATGAAAAAGCGTTTCGCGCGCGTTTTGATTTTCGCGATCGCGACCGCGTTTGAACCCTCGAGCCGATCAACGCGAAAGCGGGTCTAGACCGGGGCGTTCGATCGATCGACGGCACCCGCGATCGGGCGGGGATCTTTTTCACAGCCATTGCCACTTGTGACCCTTTTTCAACAGGCAGATCGCGGGACTCGAGGCGCGCACATCACCCCGCGCGTTCCAGAACCGCAAACCCGAACCCAAATGTCTGCCATCTCCTTCCGCTCCGCCGTGGCGACCGGCCTGGTCGCCAAGCCCGTCGCGCGCGACGTCAAGGCGCGCGCCGGCCTCAAGGTGTACGCGCGCATGACCAAGGACCGCGTCTCGCTCAAGAAGGACTCCAAGTGGCGCAGCGACATCGACATCTACCCGGTACGTCCGAGGCGCCGCCCGTCCCGTCTCCCTCTGTCTCGTCGCGCGCGAAGGCGCCGGGCGCGCGCGCCACGCGCCGGCGCGGCGCTCGCGCCCGCCGCCGCGCCGCCTCCCGCGCGCGAGCGCCGCGAGACCGCCGCGCAAAAAGCTCCCAACAGAAACGGCGGTTGGCGCCGCGAAGGCGACAGAGTGGCCGCGCGATTTTTTCCAGAGCACAGTTCGCGAGTTCGCGAACGGTCGAGAGCGCCTTCTTTCGTTTCCTCGTCGGAGAAAGAAAACCGAAAAGTCGACGACGAAAACTGACCGAAACGAAAAACGCCTGATTGATCTCGACAGGAATGGGGCGAGTTCCCGATGTCCGAGCGCACGAGCCCTCTGACTTCCCTGACGTACGACGAGTACAAGAACAACGTTTCCGCGGAGATCATCCACGGTCGCTTCGCGATGCTCGGCGTCACCGGCGCGTGGGCGCAGGAGAACCTCGTGGGCACGCCCTGGTTCATGGCGGGCGAGGAGTGCACCTTCGACTCGTGCTCCATCTCGTACCTGAACAACAAGTTCGAGGCGTCGTACGACGGCGCGCTCCTCGGTATCATCTTCCTGGAGATCGTGCTGATGGGCGGCGCCGAGGGCTACCGCACCGGTCTGCTCGAGAACCCCTTCGACGACGTCACCGCGGGCAGCGTGTTCCCCGGCGGGCGGTTCGACCCCCTGAACTTCGCGGAGGGCAAAGACGCGAACTTCTTCGGCGAGGACTTGGACACGCTCAAGATCAAGGAGCTCAAGCACTGCCGCCTGGCGATGCTGGCGTGGCTCGGGATCCTCGCGCAGTCCGTCTCCACCAACCCCGATGGACCCGGGCCGGACGCCATCGGACCGGTCGCCAACTGGTCCGCGCACGTCGCCGACGTCGTGCACTGCAACGTCGTCGACCGCTCGGGGTGCGTCTTCTGAGGGACGCCGCGACGTGCAGGAGCAAACATCTTTAGAGCGACGGCATATTTTTAGCGTGCGATTGAAAGTAAAGCGCCCGATGAATTTCCCTGACGACCGATCGAGCGAGTCTCGCTCGATCGGTACGCGCAATGGCTCGCCTTTCAGACCTCCGACGGTCGTTCGCCAAGCGCGGTGTCACCTTTTTGAACCGCGCCGGCCGAACAGGGCGGCACTCGTCGCGCGCGCGCGATCGACTCGACCGACCAAGATGTCGCGCGGCAGCGGGGCGGGGTATGACCGCCACATCACCATCTTCAGCCCCGAGGGTCGCCTGTACCAAGTCGGTGCGTCGACGTGTCCCGGTCGCCTCGCTCGCCCCTCCGTCGGATCCGGGCGCCCCGCACGCGTGCGCGCACCGCCTGTTCGCTGACGTCCCGTTTCTCTCCCCGTGCCTCGCAGAGTACGCGTTCAAGGCGATCAAGTCCGTGGGGATCACGTCCATCGGCGTCCGGGGCAAGGACAGCGTGTGCGTGGTGACGCAGAAGAAGATTCCGGTACGTACGCGCGCGTCGCGTCCCCACGCCCGAGATCCGCTCGCGCGACGCGGAGGCGGATCTGACGTTTTCGCACCGCGTCAATCTCGCGACGCCTCGACGCCCGCTCACCTTCCCCGCGCTCCGTTCCCCAGGACAAACTCATCGACGCCTCGGACGTGACGCACATGTTTAAGATCACCAAGTTCATCGGCTTGTGCGCCACCGGCAAAGGACGTACGTGACCGCGCGAACGACGGATCTCATCGATCGATCGCTCATCCGGCTTTGCGAACCGAACGCACCCCGACGTCAAAAAGTCGCGTCAACCCTAACTCGCCTCGCGCCGCGTCGGTCGCCGGAACCGTCTCGAAGACCTTTAACTTTTGACTTTTAACGACGCTCGTCGGAAAAAGTGAACGCCACTGACCGCGATGAACACCCCGATTACGCATCCCCTCACCCATCCTCGAACCCCTTCGCAGCCGACATCCGCAACGTGGTTCAGAAGGCGCGGCACGTGGCGGCGGAGTTTCGGCACGAGTTTGGGTACGAGATCCCGGTGGATTATTTGGCGAACCGCATGGCGGACAACTTCCAGGTGTACACGCAGCACGCGTACATGCGCCCGATGGCGGCGATGCTGATGTTCGTGGGCATCGACGAGGAGAAGGGGCCGTGCCTGTACAAGAACGACCCCGCGGGATACTACGTCGGGTACAAGGCGACGAGCGCGGGCGCGAAGGAACAGGAGGCTTTGAATTTCCTGGAGAAGAAAGTCAAGGGGCCGAACGCCGGGAACGAGTTCACGTTGGAACGCACGGTGCAGACCGCGGTGGGGTGCCTGCAGACCGTGCTCGGTGAGGACCTGAAGGCGCGCGAGCTGGAGGTGGGGATCGTCACGAACGACGACAGGAAGTTCAGGCTGCTGTCGGTCGAGGAGATCGAGGAGCACCTCACCGCAATCTCGGAGCGAGACTAGACGACCACCTTCCGACGCGACGCGCGACTTTTCGCGCGGCGCCGAAAGAGTCGCTCTTCCGCCGCGACGGCGTTGTAACGACCAACACACGGAACGTCTCGAACGAACCGCACACCGTATTTCGTCACGGAAGGCAGTATCTATGAACACAACCTCTAGCTCGCGCTACGCTACGCCGCCGCGTCGAAAAAAAGAAAAAAAAAGCCGCGCCCGTCTACAGGTCCTCGTCCTCGGAGTCATCCGGCACGTGCAACTTCTCGATGGCGCTCTTGATGAGGTTGACATCCGAGGACGCCGGCTTCAGGTCGAGCGCCACCGAGAAGTTCACCATCGCCTGGTCAGCCAGGCCGAGCTTCTTGTAGATGCGCCCCATCAGGAAGAACACGGACGCCTCGCGCGGCGCCACCGTCTTGAGCTCCTCCAGCTCCAAAAGCGCTTCTTGGAATTTGTCGTCCGACAGCAAAACGGAGGCTTTTTCGTATTTGGCGAGTGGATTCTTCGCGTCCAGCGCTACGGCTCTCTGCAGCAGCTCCAGCGCGTCGCCCGTTCTTCGCAGCGCGTGCTGCGCCATGCCGAGGTAACAGAAGAGCACGGACGAACGGCTGTTTATGCCCAGCGCGTGCCGGAAGTGGTACTCCGACAACTCGTACTTCTCCTGCCGGTAATACACCGTGCCGAGGCCGTACCAGGCGTTGTAGTGCCGCGGGTCTAACCGAATCGCGGCGCGGTAGGAAGTCATCGCCTTCTCGAAGTCCTCGTTGGCGAAGTACTCGTGCCCGCACAGCGTGTGCGCGTACGGGTACTTGGGGTCGAGCTGCAGCGCTCGGCGGAAGAAGCGCAGCGCCGTCTCGTGCTCCTTCTGCAGCGAGAAGCAGTTCCCGAGCGCGCACCACGTCTGCGGCGCCAGGCGGTCCACAGACACGCACTCCTGCGCCAGGTGCGACAAGCGCGTCTCGCGCTTCAGGTGCCACAAGACGGTGGAGTACACCTCGCACGATTCGAGCCGCGTCGGGTCGACGCGCCGCGCGCGCTCGAACGCGCGCGCGCTCTCCTGGTACTCCACCATCTCCGCGTGCGCCTTGCCGAGCAAACACAACGCGTACCCGGTGTCGCGCTGCCGCGCGTCCAAACGGGAAAGAGAAGCGACGCACTCGGCGCCGCGGAACATCGAGAGGTGCGCCGCCGCGTCCGCCAGCGGCGCCAGCAACGAACGCAGCGCGAGCGCGCCCTCCGCGAATCGACCGGGCGCGAGGAAAACGGGACCCGTGGGTGGATGCCGCGAGCCCTTCGCTTCTGCTTCGCGGGCGGGATCGCGATGCGCGGGTCCGTGAACGAACGCGTGATGTTCCGCGGCGGACCATCCCGGATGATCCGGATGATCCGGGGCGTGAAACTCCGCGCCGCCGTCCTCGGAGGAGCGACGCGAACTCGGCTCGCCGTCCAGAGACTCGCGGCGACCGTACTCGCCTCGCACCGTGCCGCGCCCGCCGCGCCCGCCGCGGCGCACCA
>ENA-OUOG01004004-OUOG01004004.1-marine-metagenome-genome-assembly--contig:-NODE-4004-length-13119-cov-2.409676_pt1 | contig 13119 bp, 14 predicted proteins | sample MGYA00248635_ERZ508505 | MGnify/ENA primary metagenome ERZ508505 (study PRJEB26176, sample SAMN06267871) | marine metagenome | isolation source: Saanich Inlet, British Columbia, Canada | place: Pacific...
AATTTCCTATTTCTGGTTTAAGGACGGTTATTGGTTTATTGTAAAAATCAGCTACATTTATATCTAAGTTTTGATTATTTTTATGAAGCCTTTCTAATTCTTTTATGTCATAAATTCTAAAATTATAATCAATGTTAGAACCAGAGTCTTGTTTTGAAATTATATTAGTAGCTTCTACTTCCTTTCTGTTTACTGCTGTATTATTAGTTAATAAATAGCAATCTATTTTTACAATATTATTTTTTGGGGTTTATTTTTGGAATATAATGAAACATTGTTTTATATATATTAAATATATTATTTTATATAATAATTTTATATAAATTTCAATTTTTATTTTATTAAAATAAATAAATATACAATCAATCCCAAATATATTTAGCATTACATATAATATCTTTTTTTAATTATTATATATTTTTAACATAGTATTAATTATTTTTAAATTCTAAATTATCCGGATATTCGGAAAAGCTATTAATCTTACTAATTATATAAATATCTAATTCATCTATTTCGTCAGAAGTATCATATAATGGTTATTCTTCATTATAAGCAACATACCCCTACAATGAAGATAAATACATAAATAAATTAAACATTTCTAATTTGGATAATATTTCTTCCTTTTAAACTTCTTATTTAATTATAGTCATTTTATTTCTTATTAATATATATATTTCAATTTTTTAATTTTATGATATCTTATTTTGTATCATATATCTGATTTTTTTTATGGGGGTTAGATTTTTGAAAAATGTATATGTGTTCTTTTCAATTTATATTTTTATTTGTTTTTATTAAAATAGTAAAAATAATATACTATACTATAATATACATATAATATATAATATAAATAAGAATGGCGAGTTTTGATAATTAAGGAACTAAATTGGTTTTACAGGGGGAATAAAAATCAACAGCTATTGATGTAAATACAAGAGCTAATTTTTCAACAGTTGTTGGTTTTTAAGCAGGGCCTTCAAATATTGGTTAATTTAATAGTATTCTTGGGTATTAAGCTGCTTTAAATATGTTAGACGGTAGAGATTTAATTATTATAGGATATTAAGCTTCATTTTCTTCATAGTCAAATGAGAATGCCATTTCAATTGGTAATTATAGTTAATTTTTAGATAGATTAGGAAGTAATAATTTAGGAATTGGTCATTGTAATCTTTATAGTAATTTTACAGGTTTTAGTAATGTAGCTATTGGAAATAATACTATGTTTAATAATTAAACCGGAACACATAATGTAGCAGTTGGTCATTTATCTTTATCAAGTAATAATACAGGTGTTAATAATACAGTTGTTGGTGTTGAAAGTGCTTTAAGATCTATTTCTGGGGACGAAAATGTATATATGGGTTATGACGTTGTTAGAAACGCACTTACAGCTGACGCAAATGTTGCTATTGGGAGTAGTAATGGTTCTGGTCTAATATCTACTAATAGTAATGTCAGTATTGGATTTAGGGGTGAAGCTTCCGGTGGTTGTTCTATATCTATTGGGGCAGAAGCAAAATCCACAGCTCCAAATTCACATACATATGGTTGTTTAAGTAGCAACTCTGGTGAAAATAGTGCTGTATATGGTGTTGGAATAAATAATACTGGTAGCAATTCTTTTATTTTTCACAATCATATAGTTAAATAACTTTAAACAGCATTTGAAAATAATAATCCAACCCCAATTATAGATAATTCTTATAGAATTGAAAATACATAAGATAATTATATGAATTTTTATGATTTACTTTTAGCAAATGTGGTTGAACGAACATTGACTTTTAACGCTGAATTAGAATTTAATTCACCAATTGATTTTTTTGGTGAATTAAGAGCTCACGCACCTGTTATTTTATATGATACTCTTTCAGTTGATGGAACAACAACTATTAATAGTAATATTACAATTAATGATACTGCTACTTTCACAAGTAATGCTGTTTTTTAAGATCTTGTTGATATATAAGGAGGATTGGGAATTACAGGTGATTTATCAGTTGAAGGTAATACAACACTTGGTAATGAAGTTTCTGATACATTAGTAGTAAATGCTGCTACAACCCTTTCAAATACATTAACTACAAGTGAAGATATTAATTTATTATCAGGTTCAACATTGTCAGTTAATGATTAAGCCAATTTTAGCAATGGTATTAATGTTATTGGGGGTACTTCCACTTTTAGCAATGGTTTAAATATTGAGGGAGCAGTTTTAAATGTAGATAATGGTTTAGACGTTAATGGTGATACAGTTTTATCAAATAATCTTTTAGTTGAAGGTAATACAACACTTGGTAATGAAGTTTCAGATACATTAGACATTATTGCTTAATCAACATTTAGTAATAATTCTCTTTATGATACCGGTGCTAAATTAACGGTTACCGATTAAGCTTGTTTTTTGGGAGGTATTGACGTTTAGGGCGGTACTTCCACATTTAGCAATGGTTTAAATGTTGAAGGTGCTGTTTTAAATGTAGATAATGGGTTGGACGTTAGTGGAGATACATTATTATCAAATAACCTTGTAGTTGAAGGTAATACAACTTTGGGGACACTTGGTGAAAATCCTTCTGATACATTAACTATATATGCTGATACTTCATTAAGTAATAATGTATAAATATTTGATAATGGAAGTGGCACTAATACTTTTGAAGTTGATGTTTAAAGTACATTTGACAATAATGTAATTTTTAATAGTAATGTTTAAATTACAACTGCGAATGGTGGTTAATTTACAGTTTAAGATATACAGGTTGATAATACATTATCTGTTGATGGAATAACAACACTAAATGATACAGTTAATATTACAAATACTAATCTTAATGTAATAGGAGATGGTATAACAACAGGATTAACAAATCTTTAAGAATTATTTGTTAATGGAGTAGCCACTTTAAGTAATGATGTTATTATAGGAACATAAGGATAAGTTCCTTCTGATATTTTAACTGTTTATTCAGAAACTTAATTATCTAATACTTTGACAACATAATCTGATATTAATTTAAATAGTGGTTCTAAATTAACCGTTGTTGATTAAGCTTGTTTTTTGGGAGGTATTGACGTTTAGGGCGGTACTTCAACTTTTAGCAATGGTTTAAATATTGAGGGAGCGGTTTTAAATGTAGATAATGGACTTGACGTTAATGGGAATACTGTTATTGGTAATTAATTAACAGATACATTAACTGTTAATGCCGTTGGTTCTTTTAGTAATGATTAAAATTTTTATAATGATGTTAATATACATAGTAATATTGGAGACCCAAATTAATTTACAGTTGATGCTATTTCTGAATTTAATTAAACGGTTACCTTTAATAGTAATGTTACTATATCTTCTGTTAATGGTGGTCTTTTTACTGCTGAAAATATTTAAGTAAATGAAACTCTTACAGTTGATGGATAAACAACACTTAATAGTAATGTTGATATAGTAAATGCTAATTTAACTGTTAGTGGCGACGGTTCTTTGACCGGTATAACAGATTTATAGATATTAAATGTTTAAAATACTGCTACATTTAATAGTAATTCTATTTTTAATAATCCATCAACTTTTAATGATATAACAACTATTACTTCTAATTTAACAATTGCACCTGGTGCGGATTTTATAATTGACACAGATGTAGATTTTAATAGTAATGTAAATATAGATGGGGCACTTACGGTTTCACAGAATAGTACATTTAGTAATGATTTAACAGTGATTGGTAATTTAATAAGTGATAATGCTTAAATTGGAAGCAATGTAACCATTGCCGGTACATTGGATGTTGAAGGAATTGCCAATTTTAGTAATGTTTTAAACGCTCTTTCAAATGTAAATATTACCGAAACTTTAAGTGCGCAAGGAAATACTATTATCGGCACATTGGGATAAGTTCCAGCTGATACATTGACTGTTTTTACCGAATCGTCATTTAGTAATACAGTTGATTTTTACAATGATATTCACATTAATAATAATTTATCTCCTTAAAATTTATTTTTAGTTGATGCCCCTACTTAATTTACAAATACAGTTTAATTTGATAATAATATAAATGTAGGAGTTGGTGCCAATGCCACTTTTGAAGATACTGTATTTATGAATAGTAATCTTGAAATATAAGGAGACGCTACTATTGACGGAACTTTAACAGTAAATGGTGCTATTAATTTAACAGGTGATGTAGAAATTGACGGATAATTGAAAGTTAATGATTAAATATGTGCCGAATCAAATTTAAAGGTTAAAGGATACATATAACTTTTACCATACGACGACTCCACTAATTAAAGTCATTGGTGGATTTATTAATAATCAAGACCTGGAAATAGTAATGTTAGTGATATGATATTTTAAAGTTCAAATGGAACTGTTATGAAAATTAGCGATCACTATCCCGATCCATTTGGGGGAGGTGGTGTTGTAGATGATACGCCAGCAAGTGTTACCATCACCGCGCCTCTTATTGTTACACAATAAGCTACATTTTTAGATGACGTTGATATAGCTTCTAATTTAGACGTTTAAGGAAGTTTTACATTAAGTAATGACGCAACTATTGGAAGTAATCTTTTAGTAAATGGAACATTAGACGTTGTTTAAGATACACATTTATCAAATGCTCTTACAGTTGATGGTCCAAGTGTATTTAATGATTTAGTTTGTTTTGAAAGTAATATTAAAGTATAAGGATATGTAGAAGTAGGACCATATAACCAGGGGGCATATGCTGGACGGTGGTTTATGTATACCAAAACACACCCCGATAATATACACGCTGATTTAATTATTCATAGTATAAATGGTGCTACTACTGTTTTTAATGACGTTGTGAGTAATCCATTTGGTGATAATGTTTAAGTATCAGCTAATAATGATATTATTGTTAGTGGAAATCTTATTGTTGAATAAGAAACTACATTGAAAAGTAATGCTGAAATATAGGGAGTTTTAACAATGTCTTCTATTGATAGTTAATATGATTCATAATGGAGAATTTATAATAGTAATAGTGATGTTAATCATTCTGATTTATATTTCAGTAGCACACAGGGTGCTTTGGTTGTTATGAATGATATATTTAGTGCGGGAGCAAGTAGTTTTACTGGATAACATAGGTGTTCATATTAAGATTTTGAATATAATGAAGATATGTTGGGATTTATAGTTTGTTCAACAGGTGTTGTTAGAAATTTAGGAGAACATGTATATGGAACAGAAGGATTTATGATTGACGAAGCTATCCCAATTGTAAATTTACCTTAAAAAGTTAAATAAAAAAATGCTTTTGGTGTAATAAGCGGTATTGAACCACCAGGTGAAGTTAATGTTGGATTTGGACATATATAAATTAAAAATACAAGAGGTGATCCTTCTGACAGAAAAATCATTGTAAATAGTAGTGGAAATGGATATATAGCTTGTACATAATAGTTTTAACCAAATAGAATAAGAAAAATAAATAATGGTGATTATATACATACAAGTGAAAGATACCCTGGAATAGGAATTAAACAATTATCAGATTGCTTACATAATTATACAGTGGCGAGAGTTCTTTAAGATTATTCATAAAGCGATTTAATATATTATTACTGGGATAAAAATAATAATAAAAATATTGAATACCGTTTATTATCTTGTGTTTATCATTGTTGAATATTATATTATTTCAGCTTATAAATTTAATATTAATAATATTTATTAAAATATTAAATATATTTGTAATATAAGTATAATAACTAATTATATATTAATTAACTATTTAAATTTTATAAAATATCAAATTAATAATAAATTATAAAACTATATATATTATATATATTCCAAAATATATATATTATTTATCAAGAACTATAAAAACTAAATTAGTTATAAAAATTAATATATAAATAGGTATAATATACTTATACTTTTAAAATATAATTTAATATTATTCATATAAAGTTTTACAAATTTTTTCAAAATCTTAAAATGATTCTTAATTATTTAAATTTTAATATTCTTTTAATAAATTTTCTTCTGTAATATAATATATATATTAATTATTATTTTAACAACAGCAAAAAAACATAATAAAATCAATTACTACCAATATTGGAATCATCATCCTCTTATGATAATTTTATTAAATCTTAAATAAACTATTATCTTTATTTTTCTCTTTCCTCTTCGCATCTTCTTCTTATATCTTCTAATTCCATTTCTAATTATTTTCTTGATAAATTTATATGAGAATTAGGATCCTTTTCTTAATCGTAAGAGAAAAATTATTTGATATCGTTATATTTTGTGTAATTGAATTTGATAAATGACAAAATGTTTCTTCCATTTTATTATGATCTAATTTTTTTATCATATTTGATATCTCTACTTCGTTCATATCGGATATTTATATCCAATTTATTAGATTCGTCTATATTTCCATGTTAAAATCTTTGTCTTAAATTAGAGTATGTTTAATAATGATTTAATAATGGTTATTATTATTCTTTATGAGAAGTCATTATTCTTATTTTTATTTTAAAAGTATATAAATAATTTTATCAATTTTTGTTTAATTTTAAATATATTTTATAAATAGTATATTGTTATAATTTATTTTTATATTAAAATCAATTTTTTTATTTATATATAATTTTATTCATAATATAAATTAAATAATAAATAAATATATTAAATAATTAATAATTTATAAAATAAATATATATTATGGCGAATTAGTTATTTGGATAAAATGTTATATATACAGGGAATGCTTCGGGTGTGGGTACTGATATTGGTGTTTCTAAATTATAATTGATTGGTGATAGTGCTGTTCCAGGAAGAGTTGTTTTAGGAGCAGGTGCCAACTAAACAGGAGGTGTTTAAGCCAATTTTACAATTGGTATGGCAGTTGATGGAAATAGTGATTTAGTTGTTATTGGAAATCCAACTGAAAGTGTTTCCGCTTTAAGTGGTGATTTAAGCACTTCTGGTGGGGCTCACGCATTAGGGGACGCTTTTGGAAATCTTTATCCGCGAAGTTTAATATTTGATAATATAGCAACAGAAGCTTCTACTGTGATTGATAATTCTTTATTTTATTAATCAACATATGATAATACTGGTAGCGGAAATGGTGAAATTAGTAGTGGAGGTGGTTTAGTATATAGGAGGGGGGCAGGAGATTATGTGAAGGTATTGGACGTAGATAATATTGAAAATGCCAATTTAACTGTTAGTTAATTGACAATTTCGGGTGGAGGAACTCTTGTTGGTGATTTAAGTGGAGCTTCAAATACAGTTGGATTTTTGGCAGATGGTGCTAATAGTAATCGCGGTAGTGTTATAGATATAGTTGGCGGAAATGTAATTGATATAACAAAAGTGATAAATGGATAAACAACTGAATATACTATTGATTATGTTGGTGTCGGTGCTTTTGTTGATATTGGATATATTTTATATGGTTAAGGTGCTTCTCTTGGAAGTAATGCTTCATTCTTTTTTGACGATACAAATTTTCGTTTAGCGATTGGTGTAGTGGTGCCATAAAATAATATTCATATTAATGAACCAGTTGCCGCTACTGCGTCTTATGCGTAATTTACAAATGATACAACTGGAAGTGGAGGGGGTGATGGAACTTTGGTTGGTATTGATAGTACCGGTAATGCTGTTATAAATAATTAAGAAACTTCTTCAATGCTTTTTAATACAAATGGGGCTGAAAGAATGAGGATACTTTCAGGTGGAAATGTTGGTATCGGAACTGGTGCTCCCGCGAGTTTATTACATTTAAATAGAGGAACCGCCACTACAACATATTCATAATATACAAATAGCGCCACTGGCAGTTTAGGTGGCGACGGTTCATTAGTTGGAATTGACGCAAGTGGAAATACTATTATAAATAATTAAGAAAATTTACCAATAATAGTTTCTACTAATGATACTGAAAGAATGCGAGTATTATCAGGTGGAAATATTGGCATTGGGAAACCTAATCCTGGAACTATTTTAGACGTTAATGGAACAATAACTGCCACTTCTGTTGTAGCGGATTTAACTAATAGTAGTAATTCATTGGGATTTTAAATAGAAAGTGCTTCTGAAACATAAGGAGATATTATTGATTTAATAAGTGGTGTAAATATAAGTGTTTCAAAGGCACAGGTTGGATAAACCGTTTCTTATACAATAAGTGGTATAACAGGCGGTGGAGGAAATCAGGGAGAAGTCATATATATTAATTCTACTGGTGGATTTGAGGGAGATAGTGCTTTTTTCTGGAATTCAACATTGGACAGATTAGGATTAGGGACTAATACTCCAAATAATCGTCTTCATATAAATGAAACTGCCACCACAACTGCTGTATATTCTTAATGGACTAACGGAACTACCGGTACTACTGCTACTGATGGATTATTATTTGGTATAGACGGTTCTTAAAATGCTATTATTAATAATTAAGAAGCAACTGATATGTCATTTTTAACTACTGGAACTGAAAGAATGAGAATTTTATCAGGTGGAAATGTTGGTATTGGAATTAGTACCCCTACAAATCTTCTTCATACAAGTGCCGGTGGGGCAAATGTTTATCATTAATTTACAAATAGCGCAACTGCTAATTTAGTTAATAATGGTTCAATTTTTGGAATTGATACTTCTGGAAATACAGTAATCAATAATCGCGAAAATAATAATATGTAATTTAGTACTAATAATATTGAAAGATTAAGAATATCGTAATCTGGTTCAACAATTTTAAATAGTCAAAATGCTGATACAATTATCAATACTAATGAATTAGAAATATATCCATTATTGAATGGGACTTCTGTTGAAAATACAAGATTGACGGTTAAAATATCAGATGATGATAGTTCAGGATTTATGGGATTAAATTTTTTCGGTGTTGGTGGCGCAGGTAATGAAAATCAAATAAATTTTCACAGTTATGCTGGAAGACCAGGTGGTCCGAGTTCATAAATTGCATCAATTGGTAATAATTCAAGTTCTCATTTAAGTTTTAGAACTGCCAATGAAGCAAATAATGGTAATAATACATTAACAGAAAGAATAAGAATATAGACAAATGGAAATGTTGGTATTGGTACAGATACTCCAACAAGTTTATTAGATGTTTAAGGTGATTTATAAGTTGTTGGTAATTTATTACTTGGAAATTATGATGGCGGTGTAAATGAAAATATTTCATATAATATAAGAAGTTATGGTGAAATGTTAATAGGTGCAGTTGAAGGTGAAACTTCAACTGTTAATAGTGGATTAAGCTTTTAAGTTGGTGGAACAAGTGCTTTTGGTTATATGTAATGGACAACCGCGAATACCCAACGAATGTGGCTTGGAAGTAATGGGTATTTAGGCTTATAGGTAGGGAATACTTTTAGTATAGGTTCAGAAGCAACAACTTTATTCAATATTAAAACAAATTCTACCGGAATTGCCAATCCTGCCACAAATGGCGGTGGTATATATCTTTAAAATACAGAAGCTGCCACAACTACCGCTCACGCAGTTGTTGCTGTTGAAACTGCTGGGGCAGGTGGTGGTAATCCATATTATAGTATGTAAATAAATGGCGTGTAAGGGTATAGTATAGGTATTGATAATAGTGATGGGGATAAATTTAAAATATTTGACTCATGGGATTTTGATAGTGGAGTAGGTGTATCTATTATGACAGTTGATCCAACAAATAATTTTGTAGGGTTTAATATAGATAATCCTACAAATAGTATCCATATTAATGAAAACGGTGGTACATAATGTGTATCACAATATACAAATGGTGTTTCTGGAACTACTGCTACTGACGGATTTTTAGTTGGTTTATCTGATACAGGAAATGCTATATTGAATTCATAAGACGCTGGATAGCGTATGATATTCTCAACAGAAGGAACTGAAAAAATGACTATTTTAGATAGTGGTGATGTCGGTATAGGAACACCTACCCCTTCTTCAATACTTACTGTTGAAACTGCTGCTAATGCTTTTGCAACTCTTGAAACGACAAGTACTACAAATTATACAGGAGTTTTATTTAATACACCTGGTACTTCACTATTTATTGGGGGTGGTGGCACAGGAACACCATTAGCACCTGCTGGATTAGCTTTTTATGATTTTATTACTGCTACTTCTCGTTTATATATGGATGTTAATGGATTATTTAATATTGGGCCTTCACTGACAACATAACCTGGTATTTTATTGAATGTTGAAGGAACTGTATAAGCCACACTTTATAATGGGGACGCTACCGGAACAACAAATGCTGTTACGTTTTCAACAAATGGAACATTGGGATAAACTGGTAGAGATATAGATATGTAGTAGGGTAAAAATATGACAATAGCAAGTGCTGTATCTGCTCAAAGAAATACATATACAATAACAAATGTTCCGTATTTAAGTATTTATTAATTTAGATATACTGCGAATGGGACTGCTAATATTATTGTTGATTAAATTTTTACAAGTATTTTAATTGGTTCTTAATAAGATAATTTATTTGAAAGTGTATCAGATGGAAGTTGGACATTTGTTAAAGCAACAGGATTATTAACTGCTAATTTTACAGCACCTGTTCGCGTTGTTGTTAATTTATGTATTGAAGATAGTCGTAATTGTGATCCCAATATATAAATTACCGAAAATGGAACAGAAATTTATTTATAAAACCCCCGTATAAATACAAATGATCATACATATACACTTGCTGGATTTATATTTAATGCTACTGCGGGAAATGTTTATACAGTGAATGTTCATATGGGGCGTGGCGGAACAACAGGTACTATATTGTCTGGAACCTTTGTTACATTTGAAAGATTAACAGAGTGATTTTTTTGAAATTATATATTGATATATATAATAAATATATATTATTAAAAAATTTAAATTAAAGATTGGGATTGGGATTAGTATAATCATACAATTTGACTTTTTAGAAGAATACCATTTGCTAAAAAGTGTCCAGCATTTTTTTCATTAATAGTATATACATGTTGTATTGTATGAACTTGTTTATTATAAACATTAATTGGGGACCACTGTGATATGTTTAAAAGTGTTTTATTTCTATAAAAATCAGTGAGTTATTATTTAAATCCTGCTTCCAAAAGGGCTTCTGTTGAAGCAGACCCTGTAAATAATAAATAATATTTATCACCATTATTTAATGATACATTATTATAATCTCTTAAAAATTCCATAGCACATATCGGGTCGGTAAAATCACCATTTGTGCATTATTCCGGAACAGCAGAATCATAAATATATTCCATAATATGTGCATTCACGCCTAATTCGTGCATTGCCAATTACATATTTCTAAAATTAGCAAGCTATGAAGGGGGTCCAATTGACGCAATAATTTATGTTTTCGTTCCAACACTAATTTAAGTATTTCCTGCCATATAAAAAATTCCTTCTAACCATTCAAGTTTAGTTTTAGAAGAATATCCCAATGGAACCCAATTAACACCTTTAACAATTAAACTATCTAAAAAGATAATTTTTTATCTATCAGAATAAATATCAGCATATACAGCATTATCTATTTCTGGAATTTTATTAGCAATATTATATTCCATTTATACAATATTGTGTCCTTTATATGTTTATCCCCCTGTAATCATAAAAAGTCCTTCACCCATTGGTGTATATACAGTATCGGGATCGGATAAATGATTCATATTTCTTGGAAAAGTATATTCTACAAGTGAATCACCTATTTATAATGTGGCCATTGTTTTGGAGGTTTATGTGCTACCACCAACTAAAATTTCTTAATTATCACAAACGGTAACTGATAATTAATTTGTTGTTGTTAAAATATTTGTTTAAACGTCTGAACCGGCACTCGTCATATCATAATTATCTGACCAAGAAACACCATTCCAAATTTTGTATTTTGGTGTAGCAATATATTATGTATATAATTCACTGGCTTCTACATAACCTTTTTCATAGGTTAAAATATGCATATCGTCGGAAATTCCCATTTTTATATATGTATAATTTTATTTACTTTTATTTTTATTTTTTAATATACTTATTTATATTTAATTATATTTTTTATAAAAATTAATATTAAATACGGGATATTAAATATAGAATATAGAATATATAATATGGCTGATACAAATGAGGAAGTAGTTGCAAAAGGAGAATATGGATATAAATCTTTTGATTATACAACTAATTGGTATAATGAGGCAATTTTGTATTAAAATGCAGCAAATTCAAATAAGGATTTAGAAAAATATAATGATAAATATATTAAAGCATTAGAAAAGTATATTAAAAATTAAGATAAATCAAATATTTCAGAATGTAATAATAGTAGTATATGTCTTCACGACGGATTAACAAGAAGACAACTTGAAATAGAATTGGAAGAACTTATTGTATAAGAAGCTACTTTATAATTATAAAAAAGTCCATTATAAATAGATTTTGATAATTAAACGGCACTTAAAACTACAAAATAAAATGAATTAAATAATTTAAATTCATTATATAATGAATAGGTATCACAATTATCTGAAAAAAATCTTGAATTATTGAATAAATAAAATGAAAAAACTAATTTATAAAATTCCAAAATATCAAAATAATAAGAACTTAATGATAAAAATTAAGAAAAATAAATATTAAATGACGATATTGGGGACGGTGAAGAAGTCGCTTTAATTGCTTCAAAATAAACAACAGTTAATAATAAAACTACTGAATTGGCAAATACTATAACTTAATAAAATACTTTACAAGCTTTGATTGAAAGTAAATAATTGGAATTATAATAAGTTGTTTAAGAATTAAATAATTAAAACAATGGGAATGGAAATGGAGGTGATGGTAATGAAAATGGAAGTAATGAATAATAATAATAAAATTTATTTTTAAATATATTAACCGGAAATACAAATCCTCCACCTACTATTACAAATCCTACACCAACACAAGAATAAGTGAATAGTGAAATATCTAATTTATAGAGTGAGCTTGGTATTTCACCCGGATAACCAGCGCCAGTTATAACAGCTACTTTTACACCGGAAGAATAATAATAAGCAATAACA
>ENA-OUOG01004009-OUOG01004009.1-marine-metagenome-genome-assembly--contig:-NODE-4009-length-13094-cov-3.941308_pt1 | contig 13094 bp, 10 predicted proteins | sample MGYA00248635_ERZ508505 | MGnify/ENA primary metagenome ERZ508505 (study PRJEB26176, sample SAMN06267871) | marine metagenome | isolation source: Saanich Inlet, British Columbia, Canada | place: Pacific...
GCCCGTCACCGTCAAGTCATCCGACAACGTCGTCGCCCCTGTGACACTCAAAGTGCCGCCAATTGTGGCGTTGCCATCCACGTTCACGTTGCTGTCAAAGTCCGCACCGCCTGCAACGTGCAAGCTGTCGCTGAACAGCCCTGGAGCATCCACATGAAGCGTGTCCTTCATGGTGGTTTCTCCGTTGACCGTCAAGTCATCCGACAACGTCGCAGCACCCGTTACGTTCAGCATGCCGGTTACGCTCGAGTTGCCCCCCACGGACGAGTTGCCCGTGACCGACACATCATCGCCAAATGCCGCCCCGCCCGCAACATGCAAGCTGTCGTTGAACAAGCCAGGTGCGTTCACGTGAAGGGTGTCGCCCAACGTCGTCTCGCCCGTTACGCCCAGCGCACCCCCGATGGTGGCGTTGCCATTGACGTCCAAGGCCCCGTTGAGGTCGGCGTCACCCGCAACTTGGATGGTCGAACCAAACGTGGCCGCACCGTCCACATTGAACAGCGCGTCCAGGTCGACGTTTCCCGCAACGTGCAGGCTATCCCCAAGCGATGTGACGCCGGTAACGAACAGGGTTTGGCCTATGGTGACCGCCTTCACCACCTCCAATGAATCCGCGAACTCAGCGAAGCCCCCCACAATCAAGGAATCCGTCAAACTTGTGGCACCCGAGACCGTCAGGCGACCAGCAATTACGGCATCCTTGTAGAGGATCAAGCTGTCAGCCATCAACGTGCCCGATGCGCCCACGTTGCCCACGTTCGTAATGTCGTAGTTGTAGAAGCTCATGTGGGCGCCGGGGCTTCCGCCATTCACTAAAACCTGGCTCAAGGTCATGGAAGATGAGCCCGAGGTGGCCTCGTACAAGTTGTCGATGGCCAATTGCAGGGCTTGGCCGTCGATCTCAAGGAACACCTTGTTGCCCTGGGTGTAAGAAACCGTGACCTGCGGAGTGACCGTTTGAGCCGAGGCCCACAATCCGCTCAATAGCAGAAAGCCGGTCAGAAGGAATTGGCACTTGAATTGCGTGAGTTTCATTTGGACGCGCTTTAGATTGTTTCGTCGCTAATTAACGCACACTCGTCTTTATTATAGGCTGGGAGGGCTCAAATTATTCAACCTCAATTTCCTCAGCAATGAAGAATGATTTCCGTCGTGTTCCGATGATATCATTTGAATCTGATATTGAACACCTTAACACATGATTTGAGTGAAAATCAACCGCAATAGCGCCCGCATAGCAAACAGATTCCCTGTCCTGGGATAAAATTCCTGATATTCATGGGGAGGGGGCTTTTCGGCAAATTCACCTATTTCTTGGGCCTTACCCCTTCGAAAATCGATGGGGTAGACCGAGTGAACGAGGGCCATGCCGCTGCTTTACTGGCATCATTCAGTGGCGACAAAGACCCCGATTTTCTCCATCCACTCCCTTGACTTGACCGGCGCAATGGATCAGGCCATGCGTTTCCTCTGAACACCTCGAAAAAAACAGAGCGTATGCTCCGCACCGGGTTTCTTCTGATTTCGACAGTCAACGCTCTCAATCAACGCATCCCATTCATCTTCCGTACGCACAAGCCAACCGGTTGGACAGAGCTTCTCATACTCCACCGAACGGTAATTGCAAAGCCGCTCAAAGTGGGCCAAACGGATCGAATCCTGAGCGACTTTAAGCGAGTCCCTGCGAAAGTGCAGCCCGCTCATTGTTGATCGCATCGAAGTGGGAAGGACGCGCCGCCTCGGTTAAGGGGGAACGTTCGAGGGACATCGAATCGTTGAATGCCATCATCGAGCAGCCTAACGGGCGGTGGCGGCGTCGAGGCGCGGTGTGGGATCGAGGTACCACATTTTGCGGAAGCCGTGCGGGCCGTCGTCGATGCGCCAGGGATAGGGCACGAGCGTGCCGATGCTGAAATGCAGGTGGGGGGCTTTGCCTTTCGCATTGCCGCTGTCGCCCACGCCGCCGATGCGTTCGCCGCGGGTGACCCAGGTGCCGGGGGCGGTGTCGATGGTGTGGAGGTGGGCGAAATAGTGCACGCGCCATTTGGGGCCCAAAACCACCACGAACTTCCCGCCCGGCCCCCGCTCTCCTGCGGCCACGACCACCCCGCTCACCGATGCGACCACCGGCGTGCCCCGCTTCGCGAACACGTCCACGCCCTTGTGCGTGACGGACTTGCCCCACGGATAGTACCAGTACGACTTGCTGTTGTAATCGTTGCGGGACGCGCCTTCGACGGGCATCACGAACTGCTCGGGAACGAGGAAACCGAGGACGGCGATGACGCAGGCCGTCTTGAAGGTTGTTTTGAGGAGCTTCACGAAAGGGCAGGCTGAAATTGTGCCTGAAACTAGTCAAAACCTGAGGTTTTCGCTCCTCTTCGTTCCTTGCAGGAACGGCCGAGCAGTAGCTTTGGGGCTGGACCGGTCATCGGGAGGAGGGAACTTCTTCGGCGGCACTGCGGTGCAAGCCTCACCCGTTGGAACGGATCTCAAATCACGGAAGCGTCTTCGAAACGGCGAAGTCGGGTTGCGAGTCGGGCCCGGTAGTGTCGCGCAGCGTGGGATATTGCCCGGAATATCGATCGGAGCCGTTGGAACCGCTACAAGGCAGATTTGTGGATGAAGCGGCAGTTCCGAATGTCCACCACCTCTGCTGAAGAAACCGCTGCTTGGAAGAGCCACCGCTCCCCATCATTGACCACGTCCGATTTCTTGAGCGTGATGAACTTTGCGGTCTCGGAGCCGTCTTCCGCGCGCAGGATCAACTCCATCCCGAGGACCAAGTCATCGGCCGAAACGTTCGTGAACCACGCTTGCTCGGGCCGCGCATACACCAGCATGTATTGGTCGCTCATCCCATCGTAGCGGAATACGGAAACCGAGGACAGCACGCGGTTGGAGGCCTTTACATCCCGCTTCTCGAATGCGATGGCCGGATTTTCTTTGGTCAGCGGATCGTGGTAAGCCAAATAACCAGGCTTCACCTGCATCACTTGATGCCACAACGCGTCCCGCTCGCGCCCCGGCCGCCGAAGGTTCGAAAACGACTCCCCGATCCAATCGGCAATCGGTTGATTCGCCGCAATCGAGCCGCGCTCGGTCATGTGCTGATTCGTTCCGAGCGTATTTTCGAACAAACCGGGGTTGGAGGTCAGCGATTCCATTTGCTGCAAATTCAACCACGGAACGCCCAATGGTCGGATGGCCGCTTCGAGGTGTTCCTCTCGGTCGGATTCGTTGAACAGGTAATCTTGGTGCATCGGCAGGGTGACGAACCCCACCTGAAAACCGCGCTCCTTGCCCAACTGCACGATGCGCTCCACCGCATTCTGACTGACTTCAGAAACCCTGCCTTTCGCGCCATCCAAAATTCCTCCCCGTTCGCGATAAATGGCGAGCGTGGTGTCCGCAATGCCACTACGGAATCGCGAGTAATCGCCCAAATAAACCCCATTCAATCGGGGCGTGCGAGCGCGTCCACGAACGATGTTCTGACGGACTTCATGCGCATCCGTCCACCACAAATGGTGATTCATGATGCTCGAGCTGAAGGCTGCTGGCAAGTCATCCCACTCGAACAACTCCAAACACGATTCAAATTTCAACGCCCACGAACTCCGGGCATGGAACGCCCTCAGCTGATTAACGAGGCCTATGCCCCCATCGGAGGAAACCATTTCCGTTTCGTTCATGCCCGTGGTTTCCACCAGCACCAATTGGGGCTGGGTGTACTCGAGTGCCTGCCGAAGCGACCAATAATGGTCGACCGCATTGGTCGAACTGTTTCCCATGACGAAGCAGGTCATGTCCGTTGCCGAACTCAACCAAGCGGGTTCGAAGCCCGTGAATGCGTGAGAATTCCCGAGGATCAGCACGTCCACGGGCAACTTGCCTTTCAGCGCGTTCAAACTCTGCCAGCGGGCCCGCCAATGCGGTTCATCCTCAATGTCGAATACGCCACGGCGATCCATCCATTGGATGGGCGCCAAAACCAAAAACAGCCCGAACCCACCTTCCAACAAAAAGGCCAACAGGCGGCGAATGCGATGTGATTCCATCCTTAAAACTGAAAGTAGATGAATGCTTGGTCTTGAATGTTCAGGCCGTAAGACCCTGCCAGGATGAGCCCCATGAGCAACAGCCACGCAACGGCCCAACGCTTCAACCCGTTTCCTGCAAAAAAGGACGCCTCCCATTCCGGTTTCCACTCCATGACCAATTCGTGCCCCCCCGCTACAATAAAAAAGATCCAAGCTAACCTGAACTCCCCGTTCGTCAAGCCCCAATCGGTCGGCGACCACCCCCCTTCCCATCGCCCAAATGCCCGGAACACCTCCATCGCATCGCCCCAATTTGGTGCGCGAAACCACACCAGCGACGAGTACATGAACAGGATCGTCCCCCCCGTGAGGAAAACGCGTTGCACGGGGGCGTTCAACTTTTGGCCAAATCGCACCATCACCGGATCCACAAAAGCCAATCCCAACCCGCAAAACACTCCCCAGAAAACGAAGTTCCAACTGGCGCCATGCCAAAGACCGGTTGCAAAAAACACGACCATCAGCGAGGCCACTGGCCATGCCCGATGCCGGCTCGCCCTCCGAACCGGAACGAACAAGTATTCCCGGAACCAACGCGTCAACGTGATGTGCCAGCGCTTCCAAAAATCGCCAATCCCAGCCGACCACATCGGCAGGTTGAAGTTCTTCGTCAGCTTGAATCCCAGCATGCGCGCCGAACCGATGGCGATGTCGGAATACGCTGAAAAGTCAAGGTAAAGCTGCCAAGGAAAGAACGCCCAAACCAACAGCGCCGTCCACCCATCCAAGGCCTCCGGCGCAGCGTACCCCGCGTTGACGAATAGTGCCAAGCGGTCCGCGATGACCACCTTTTTAAACACCCCCCACAACACCAGCAGCAAGCCGCTTCGAACCGCACGGTTGTCGAATTCAGGCGTCCCCTTGAATTGCGGAAGCAGGTGCCGTGCCCGTTCAATCGGTCCCGCCACCAGCTGGGGAAAGAAGGCCACGAAGGCGAAGAAGGCGACCACATCCCGTTGCGCCTTCATGCGTCCGCGGTAGACGTCCAGGGTATAGGACAGGGTTTGGAAGGTGTAAAAACTGATGCCCACGGGCAGGATCCAGTTGAGGCGGAAGCCCGCCGGCGTGCCCCCGAGCATCTCCACCAGTTCTTCCGCCGATTCGATGAAGAAATCGAAGTACTTGAACACCGCGAGCATGCCCAAATTAGCGACCAGCGAAACGATCAAGTAGCGGCGCTTCTGCTGCGCCGATTCCCCGCGTTCGATGGCCAAACCCACCGAGTAGTCCACGAGTGAACTCAACGCGATGAGCAGCAAAAACCGCCAATCCCAGAGCCCATAAAAGAGGTAACTCACGGCGAGCAGGAAGATGTTCCGAAGCCGGTTTGTCCCTTTCCGATTGAAAATGAACCAATAAGCCAGGAAGACCACGAGCATGAACGTGGCAAAGCTGAAGGAATTGAACGTCATAACGCCGTCGATTACGCGGAAAACACCAGTAAGGTTGCTTGAGGCAACCTTCAACGCATGCATTTCGTATCTTCCGTTTATGTCTGCAGCAGTTACGCACCCCGAAGCGACTTGGACGCGACTCGTCCTTTCCGCAGTGGCCATGTTGGCCTCGTTTGCCATCATGGAGAAAATGCCCGAAGCGAATGTCCTCGTCTACGGCCTGGGCTATGCCCATTACGCCCTGGGATTGAAGTATTCGCGCCGTGGAGTGAACTCAGCTTGGGAGCGCCCTCGGGCAAAGGCGCTTTTGCTTGGAGCCTTCGTAACTTCCTTTTTATTGGCAGGGATTCCCATGGTGGTCTCCGGGATCATCGTGTACTTCGGGATTCATCACGCGATTTCTGAGGCCTATTTCCAAACCGATTCCCCCCGAGTCCGCACGGCCCATGGGGCCGTAGTCATCGGCACCTACCTGTCCATCATTTCGAGCAACTTGTCGTTCATTCCGCACCTGATGGAAACGGGCTGGGTGGTGACGGTCCTCGCTGCCTTGGCGCTGATCGTTGCGGTGAAGGCGGAATCGGGGAAGCTGGATTGGTCCTTGACGCTGCGTCGGTTTCCTTGGCTTACGATCGGACCGGCGTTTTTGGTTTTGGCCTTTTGGTTGCCCGTTGATTGGAGGGCGTTGACGCTTTTCCATTTCATTTTTTGGGGAGCGCTTCCCGCGCTTCGTCCGGGGCTGATCAAGGGGCGCGCGTTGAAGACGTATTGGACCGAAACGGCGTTGATCAATGCGGGGTGCGTGGCGCTGGTGTTGGGCCTGAATTTGTTCGGGAAGAACACGTCAAATCAACTGCCGTATTTCGCCATGACGCAGCTCTTTTTCGCTTGGTCGTACTTGCACATTACGTGGTCGTTCATCGTTTCGGGGGCGAATCCGCCTTGGGTGAAGCGGCTCGTGGGGGTGGCACGGTGAGGCGCTGACTTGGGCGAACGGCGGAGTCCCGCACGGTGAACCCCAGGCTGCGCATGTTCGGGGGGTGCGTTGTAACTTGTAGCTACAATGAATCGGAGAACCTTCATCAGCAACGGATCGGCGATTGTGGGCATGTCGGCGGTTTGGCCTTCCCTCTTGACGGCCACTTCGGGGATGTTTTCCTCGCCCACGGAGCGGAGGATTTCACAGGTGTTGAACGCGCGGCGCACCATGGTGCAGAATGTGCCGGTGTTGAGGAGTTTTGGAGGCGGTGACCTGGATTTGGTGTCGCCGTTTGTGATGTTGGACGAGTTTGGCCCGTTGCACATTGACCCCGGCACCCTCGGGATGGACATCAAAGCGCATCCGCATGCTGGGGTGACGCCGACGACCTACCTGCTGAGTGGCAGCGGTCGGCACACGGACAGTTTGGCGAACGACATCGTCTACCGCGAAGGGGAGTTCATGACGTTCAGCTCGGGGCGTGGGGCGATCCACGAGGAGGTGAGCAGCTTGGAAATCCGCAGGGATGGTGGGGTGGTGCACGGCTTTCAGATTTGGTTGAATGTGCCCGGGCGGGAGAAATTCAGCGAGCCGGTGACGCACATTCACGAGCGCGCGAACCTGCCGGTGGTGGAAACGCAGGACTACCGCCTGAAGGTGGTGATGGGCGATGCCTTCGGGAAGTCCTCGCCGGTGCATGCGCACACGCCCGTCTTTTACTACCACGTCACGCTGCATGCGGGCGGGCGGCTGGACGTGCCGGTTCACCCGGAACACAATGCGTTCGTTCATGTGATCGAGGGCGAGGTGGAAACGGAAGGGCGCCGGAAGCTCGCGGACCAGCAACTCGCGTTGTACGAGCGCGGGGGGGATGTGCTGCGGTTCTTTGCGGCTGAGGGGCCTGCTGAGTTTTTGGTGCTTGGTGGGGAACCGTTGAACGAGCCGGTGGTGTCGTATGGGCCGTTTGTGATGAATACGCGGGCGCAGATCGAGGAGTGCTTCCGGAATTACCGGGCTGGCAGGATGGGTGAGCTGTAATCCCTGCAAGGGGTTTTCCCGGGGCCAGCGTTTTACGCCGGCTTGTGTACCAAATTCTTTCGCGCCTTGGGCGATTGACGCTGCATTCACGTTTGGCCCGTCATTCATGCCGTTCAATCCCGAACGCAACGCACAGAAAACCCGACCCGTTGGTAGTCGCTGCTCCGATCGACGGAGTCGTTGTAGGAATTGAGCTCGCGAAACCAGGCGTAGCTCACGTCGGGCGAGGAACTCCACCATAAGCCGAGGTCGCCGACATAGTCGAAGGCTCCATCGTCGTAGCGCCAACCACCCGGCAAACCCGAAAAACCACTGCTATTCGTACCATTCCATGCGGGGGTGTCCGAGGCAGAAGACTTCATCTTAGAACCTGCTGTACCTTCTCCACCCAAGTAATCCGTCAACGTCGTCCATTCCTCGTCTGAAGGCACATGCCAACCCAAGGGGCACAACTTGCCCGTGTTGACCGCATACCAATTATACAACCGACCATAGGTCGCCAAATTCTTTGCTTCATTCGCACCGCCTTCGTCATAAATGGTCATCGCTCCATCTGTCGTGGTCTCCCAAGCATCATTTTCCAAGCTGCTCGGGATGACTGCGTCGTTGTTGTACTTGGTGGACCGTAAGTTCTCTGCGAACCAGCATTGGTCGCCGATCAAAATCAACTCATACATAACGTCTTGGTATTCCAACCAAGTACAAGAAAGACTGTCTATGGCATGGGCCATGGCCGCAATCAAATCGCGCTCATTTGAGGTCATGTAAAGGTTCGTAGTTCCTTGGGCCAAATCGTCCGTCGTGTGGTTCCCAAAGCTCCTTACTTGGCCGTTGATGACGTCCATCACGCTAAGGCTGTCCGCCATGAGCGTCCCTGCGATATTGGCACCGCTGTTCACCTTGAGGCTATCGTTGAGGATCGACTCTCCGGTTACCGTGAGGGTGGAGCCAAAGGTCGCCGCGCCGTCGACGTGGAACAGGGCGTCGAAATCGACGTTGCCGATGACGTGCAGGCTGTCGCCGAGCGAGGTTATTCCGGTGACTTGAAGGGTTTGGCCTACCATAACGGCCTTCACCACCTCGAGGGAATCGCCAAGCGTGACGTAGCCGGAAACCGACAGCGAATCGCCGAATGCCGCGACGTTCGTGACCGACAGGCGGCCCGTGATGTCCGCGTCCTTGTTCAACGTCAGGCTGTCCGCCGCGAGCGTTCCAGTCGAAGTGAGGCTACCAAGCCCCGTGATGTCATACGCGTTGAAATCGATGTCCATTCCAGGATTCGAGCCGTTGCTCAGGATGCTGCTCCAACTTTGGTCCGAAGAACCGGATGGCGATTCATTAACCCGCGCAAACAAGGTGTCCAAGGACTGCTGGAGTTGCGCGGAGCTGAGTGTCGTGTAAACTCGCCCCCCACTTGTTTGCCTGGTAACGGGCTGCTGGTAGTCGCCTTGGGCTGAGGCAGACAACGGAAGGAGCAGCACGAAGGCCGTCTTGAGGAACCGATAAAACATGATGAATTTGGTTAAGGAAAAGCTTAACGAAATAAATAGCCGTCACCATCGGCCGAACGAAGAATGCCCGCGATTCACCTATTCTCGCCTCAACCCTTGCCTTTCACAAAGCAACCAAAACAGAACATAAATAATTGATAAACAATTATTTAAACCCTTTTTACATGCTTTCAGACGACCCGATGATGCATTCCCCACTTTCTTTGCATTCACATGCCTTGAAATGAAGAAACGATGGAGTCTGTTCGCTTGGTATTTGCTTGGGTGGTGATTGCTTTCATGCCTTTCACCGGGGTGGCCCAAACCCCAGCCCGCGCCCTGGCATTGCAGGACTCCGCTTGGGACTTGTTGTTCTCGGATCCCGATGCGGCCGTACCGCTGATTGAAGAAGTGCTGCGGGATTCCGTCGCGCTGCCGGACTCCGTGGTGGCAAATTCCCTCAGTCACCGGGCCATTGCGTTCTTGCTCGAAGGGCGCATTGAGGAGGCGCTTCCGACCTTTCAATTGGCCGTGAACCTCGCGGAGGAGGCGCCGGTGCGCCGGGCGCTCATCCAAACGAACCAAGCCCTCGCGCTCAAGGATGCGGGGGAGCTCGATGCTGCGTTGCGGGTGGCTGGAGAGGTGCTGCGGTTTTGGGAGGAACGGGGCGACGCGCTGCGGCAGACGCGGACGCTTTCCATCATCGGAACGATTTATGAATTGAAGGACGATTACGAGGCGGCGACGCGGCATTATTTGGCGGGCTCCAACGTGCTCGATCGGGAGGACTCCACGCATTGGGGGACCATCGGAAGCCGGATGAACAACATCGGCAACCTGTTCCTCAAGGTCGGGGACTGGCCGGCGGCGGCCGAGCATTATCGGGAGGCGGCGGACTTTTTGAGCCGCGCGGGCCGAGAGCAGTTTGCGTTCGATGCGATGTTGAATTTGGTGTCCTTGTACCGCATTGTCCAGCAGGATTCGGCGTTCACGGCAACGCTTGCAGAGACCGAAGAGCGGCTGCAGGGGCATGCGGAGCCGCCGTTGCCGTCGCTTGGCCGGCTGGAGGGCTTTCAGGCGCGGCGGCAGTTCTTGGAAACGGGGGATTTGCGCGGGTTTGAAGAGGTGTGGCAGCGGCACCAGGCTACGATGAGCGGGCGGCTGGGATTTGTCCTGGAATGGGGGAAGGCATTGGCTGCAGGCCAAATCGACCCCAGGCCCCTGCTCGCTCGGATCACCGCCGAGTACCCCGAACTCGCGACCGACATCCGCGAAGACCTCATGTCCATTCCCGCGTTCTTCGCGCAATGGGACACCACCCTGCAGGCCCGGCAATTCCTCGCCACCATCGCGACCGCCCAAGAGCGGCTGTACCGAAACGCCGCCACGATGCGCGGCCGGTTCGCCACCCAGCAACTCGAGGACGAACTCGCAGCGGCCGCCGAACGCAACGCCCTGCTCGCGACGTTGAGCGAAGCCCAATCGAAGAACATCGGCCTCCTCGCCTTCGCGCTCATCGCGGTCGCCCTCGCCAGCCTCGCCGGCGTGAAGCTGATGCGATCGCGGCACGCCCAATCCACGCAGTTCCTCGAGCTGCGGGCCGCGGCGCTCGAGGACGCGCTTCGCCAGCGAAAGGAGGACCTCGCCTTGCAGCTGATGCGGCAGTCGGAACTGCAGCGAAAATTGGGGCAGCACGTGGAGGATTTGGCCGACCACCACGCCCCACGCGACACGCTGAAGGCCTTGCAAACCCTGAGTTCCTTCGAAGCGAGTCGGCAGCAATTCGAGTCCGCCTTCCAGGAACTGTTCCCCCACTTCCAGCGCGCGTTGCAGGCGGCGCACCCGCGGATTTCGCCGGCGGAAATGGACCTCGCGATGCTCCTCATGCTGGGCCTCAACAACGCGGAAGTAGGCCAAATCCTGCACCTCACGCCCCCCGGCGTCTTCAGCCGCACCCACCGGCTCCGCAAGCGCCTCGGCGGCTCGACCGACGAAGAGCTCCCCGCCGTGCTCAGCCGGTACGCAACCACCGACCGACACAAGCGGCGGTGATGCATCAGCACGGCGAAAAGCGCCGAATCGAACAATTGGATTCGGCCCCCTACCTTCGACCCATGAAAGAATCGCATCGAATTGGCCTCATCGCGGTTGCAACGCTGATCATTTACGGTGCCTCGACGCGGTACGGATTCATCGCCATCGACGACGGCGGGCAAGTGCTCGAAAATCCGTTCGTCGGCGCGCTGGATTGGGACAGCCTGCGCGGGATGTTCACGAGCGCGACGGTGGGCATGTACCAGCCGCTCACCACCCTCCTGTTTTCGCTCATTGACGTGGTTTTCGGACACGATTCCGCCACGCCTTTCCATCTCGTCTCCTTGCTGTTGCATGCGCTGAATGGCGTGTTGGTGTACCGCTTGGGCAAGCGGATTTTGGAGGCTCCGCAGTCCGCTCTCGTGCTGGCGCTGCTCTTCGTGGCCCATCCCCTGGCGGTGGAGGCCGTGTGTTGGGTATCGGCCACGAGCACGTTGCTGTTCACGGCGTTCTTCTTGGCGGGCATGCTGGCGTATGATCGGTTTTTGACGGAAGGCGCACGCAAATCGCACTTGTATGCGGTGTTGTGGTTTGCCCTGGGAAGCCTTGCGAAAGTCCAAATGTTGCCATTCCTCGGGGTCTTGTTCTTGCTCGATTTTTGGCGCGAGGGTGCACTCTTCCAGGCCAAACGACTGGTTCAGAAACTGCCCTTCATCGTCCTGGCCATCGGCTTTGCGGCAATCAGTTGGCATTTCCGGGGCGGGCAATCGGCGTTCACGGGCGATTACAACCCGGCCTTGTTGGTCCCGTCGCAGATCCTGTGGTACGTCGTGAAGACGTTCGCCCCCTTCCAGCTCGGCATTGTTTACGACTGGCCCGCTGAGGCGTGGGGCACGTGGAACCTGGTGGCCTACTCCGCGCTCGCTGGCCTCGGGGGGCTGGTGGTTCGCTTCCGGCATCAGCGACTCATCGTGTTCGGCGCCCTGTTCTTTCTCGGCAACATCGTGCTGCACACGGCGCTCATCACGTCGTTTTTGGGGCCATACGCCGACCGGTACGCCTACCTTTCCTCGCTCGGCATTTGGCTGGCGGTCTTCGGGGTGTTGCGCAGTGCGCTGGCCCGTGGTGAGAACGCTGGATTCGTGCGGATTGCGGGGATTGCGGTGGTTTTGGCGTTCACGGGTTTGGCCTTGCAGCAAACCCGGCACTGGGAGGACACCATTGCCCTCTGGACGCAAAACCTCCGCCATCAAACGGCTACGTTTTCCAACGGGATGCGCGGCGCCTTGTACTACGAGGCGAGGCAGTTCGCTCTTGCCAAACAGGATTTCGAAGCCGTGGATGCGCAACCCGATGGCCGGTTTGACCCCGAAAAATACCACTACCTGTATACCGCATTGGGCGTGATGACCACCGATTCAGAACCCCAAAACTCGTTGCGCTATTTCAAGCTCGCGGCCCAATGGAATCCCCTACCGGAATCCCTTGAAAACGTCGCCCTTGCCGCCAAGAAGTTGGGTGATTTCGAAACCGCCGAACGCTTCTACCAACAGATTCCGCGGGATTACAAACGACCATCTTATTTCATGAACCTCAGCAGTTTATACTTCGAAAGCCAGCAATACGCGAAGGGCGCTGCGGTTGTGACGGAAGCCATCGAGGCCGATCTTGAGGGCCTCATTTGGTACAAAATGCGCTGCTTGTTCCGAATCGAAACGGGGGATTTCGCGGGAGCCCGTGAGGATTACCAGCAGGCCGTCGCGATGCTGGAGCAGGTCCCGAACGCCCAACCCGACCCCATCTTGGAAAGCCTGGGCATGCGGCTGCTCGGGGCGCCCTTCGTGGATTGAAATCCACGAGTTCAACCAGCGAATTACTCCGGCACGCTGAGCGAGCGCATCGTAAGCCACCGGTCTCCGGCGTCTTGCGCTGAGGGAATTTGGTCCTGAGGTTTGGGCCCAAAATTTGACCTCATGACTTTTTCAAGCCTTCAGTGGGAGCCTCAATCGCAGCGCGAAGCGCGTCGACAGGAGATGTTCGATTTTATGGAACA
>ENA-OUOG01004012-OUOG01004012.1-marine-metagenome-genome-assembly--contig:-NODE-4012-length-13089-cov-3.141946_pt1 | contig 13089 bp, 10 predicted proteins | sample MGYA00248635_ERZ508505 | MGnify/ENA primary metagenome ERZ508505 (study PRJEB26176, sample SAMN06267871) | marine metagenome | isolation source: Saanich Inlet, British Columbia, Canada | place: Pacific...
TACAAATTAAAGAGGACAGCCATACACTATTTGGCTTTTTAACCATTTTTGAGCGTTCAATATTTCGTTTGTTACTCTCTGTAAGCGGTATAGGTGCTAGTATCGCACGTACAATGTTGTCTTCCCTCACCCCGGAAGAAGTGGTAGAGGCTATTGCCTCAGAGCAGGTGCACACTATTCAGTCGGTTAAGGGTATAGGTGCAAAGACCGCACAACGTTTAATTCTAGAACTCAAGGATAAGGTACTCGGTCTTGACGGCGCCGAAGATTCTATTAAATCGGGTGCCCTATTAAAGAATAGTAATGCTGACCAGGCAATGGCAGCGCTCGAGGTTCTTGGCTTTTCTCGTAAGGCTATTCAAAAAACAGTTGAAAAGCTAGCCTCATCTAACGCTGAAATGAGTGTTGAAGATCTCATCAAGAACACCCTTAATTTACTGTAGTTTGACCGCAAGGCTTGCTCAAATATCACGGCTGTGCCTTCTAGTGCTAATCTTGTTTTGTTCATGGGGCACCATTCGCGCACAAGAAATTCCCGCCCTCGCTCCCTATCCGATTGAGAAATTATATCGTTATGATCCTATTTACAATAGGTACGAACGTATACCCACCATCGAAGGTCAACAGGTAGGGGCTCCGAAATACCTTACGTTTATACAGTATTACGAGGCCTTAAGGCGCCAGGTAGTTCGCAATGGTTACAAGCAAAAAACCGACGCACTCTCTAAGGTAAATGATACGGTGAGTGGGGCAAGAGAAGATTTACTGCCTACTTATTATGTGAATTCTGAATTTTTTGAATCCATTTTTGGAGGTAACACGATTACGGTGGATGCCTCGGGTGGTTTCTCACTTGACCTTGGAGCACTAAGCCAAAAGTCAGAGAATCCATCTGTTGCGGTTCGCAACCAGCGAAGTACCGTTCTAGACATCGATCAGCAATTTGATTTAAATGTAGATGCACAGGTGGGGGAACGACTGCGAATACAGGCTAATATGGATTCTCGTTCTACGTTCGATTTTCAAAACTTATTCAAAATCGAGTATACGCCAAACGAGGATGATCTCATTCGAAATATAGAGTTTGGAAACGTAAGTATGCCGATGCAAAGCAGTCTAATGACGGGTGCTCAAAATCTTTTTGGACTTAAGACAGAACTTCAATTCGGTAGAACTTCGGTGACTGCGGTCTATGCAGAACAACGTTCACAGCGCAATTCGGTCACTACCCAGAATGGAGCAGTAGTGAATAACTTTGAACTTACGGCCTTAGATTATGAAGAAAACACCCACTTCTTTTTAAGTCAGCACTTCCGAGACGCCTACAATACAGCTTTAGAGAATTATCCTTTTATCGCTTCGAATGTACAGATTACACGAATTGAGGTTTGGGTAACCAATAGAGGACAGCAAACGGAGAATGTCCGAAAGATTGTTGGTTTTCAAGACTTAGGAGAATACGATCCTTCAAAGGTTAGGTACTCAGGTCCAACTTCTTTCTTTACCGCCATAGAAGCTTTACCCGATAACGAGGCCAACTTGTTAGACCCAACTAAAGTAGGAGGGGCAGGGTTGCCTAGTTCGGTTCGAACGGCTGCAGGTGCAGCCTCCGGTTTGAGTATTCTCGGACAACCGCTTGTTAACGGACTCGACTATGCTTCACTTGAAAACGCGCGAAAACTCGAGGCAGGTCTCGATTATTCGTATCACAGACAACTCGGTTATATTTCGTTAAATCAACCCCTTTCGACAGACGAGGTGCTTGCTGTTGCTTATGAATACACCTACAATGGCTCAGTGTATACGGTAGGTGAATTTTCGAATGACAACCAGCAAAATGTAGCTAATGCGCTTATTGTTAAGCTGTTAAAAAGTAATATTACCCGTGTCGAGGACCCGATTTGGGATCTTATGATGAAAAATATTTATGCAACTGGGGCTTTTGCTATTAGCGAGAGTGATTTCGAGTTTCAACTATTGTATTCCGATCCTAGTCCACGAAACTTTTTAACTCCTGCCGACGCTACGACTCCTTGGCCTGAGCAGTTTAGTAATAGTACGCTTTTAAAAATATTTAATCTAGATCGACTCGATGCTTATCAAAATCGCTCGGAAGCGGGGGACGGATTCTTTGATTTTGTCGATGGGATTACGGTTGATGCAAGCAACGGTCGTATTGTATTTACTCAGGTCGAACCTTTCGGAGATTATTTATTTGGGCAGCTTTCTTCGGCTTCTTCTGAAGACTATGAGCAGACGGATACCTATAACGCTCATCAGAGACGTTATGTGTTTAAAACCCTATATGAACTCACTAAAACTGCCGCACTCCAGCAGGCGGATGCCAATCGATTTTTACTTCGCGGTTCCTACGGGGGATCAGCGGGAGCATCGAACCAAAAACTTTCACTTGGAGTTGCATTTGCTCTTCCGGGCTCGGTTCAGGTAAGTGTTGGGGGCCGTGTGTTAACAGAAGGGGTTGATTACCTGGTAGACTATGCTGCAGGGCAGGTCGAGCTTTTGGATCCAAACCTTCAAAATTCAGGTTTGCCAATTGATATTTCTGTGGAGGATGCCGGGCAAATCGGACAACTCACCAGACGATTTACGGGCGTTGCTTTAAACCACAGGGCTTCTGAAAATTTGAGTTTTGGAGGGGCTTTTCTCAATCTTCGTGAACGCCCATTAACCCAGAAATCGGCCTATGGTATAGAACCCATTAACAACTCGATGATCGGAGGTAATTTATCCTTTAAAAAGGAAGTGCCATGGCTCACCAGGCTTATAAATCAGTGGCCTACAATTGAAACTGAAGCTCCTTCGAGTATTAATTTTGCAGCTGAAATCGCTGCGCTTATACCTTCTGCTCCCGGAAATGCTCAATTAGGAGGTGAAGTGACTACCTATATCGACGATTTTGAAGAAGCACAGCAATTTCTTGACCTTCGCAACCCTTCAGAGTGGGTGCTTGCTAGTAATCCATTTGGTCAAACAGGGCTAGAAGCTTCAAGGGCACGAGCGCGGTTAGCCTGGTACACGATAGATCCAATACTATATAGCCGACTTCGCCCCTCTGATATTACCGATGCGATGCTTTCTGAGGATAATGCAAGGCGTATATTTATTCGGGAAGTGTATCCTGAAACCGATGTGGTTCAGGGGCAATCGGCCGTTCAATCAACCCTTGATATCGCTTATTATCCCGAGGAGCCCGGACCCTATAACACCGCTTCGAATTACAATGCGATACCCACAGATCAGCGTTGGGCAGGAGCCATGCGAGCACTCTCTGTCACCGATTTCGAACAGGCCAATATTGAGTATTTACAGTTTTGGATGCTACATCCTATAGATGCCGGTTCGGTGGGTTCGGGCGGAAAGCTAATCATTGATCTTGGTAATTTATCGGAAGATATTTTACCCGATGGACAAAAACAGTTTGAGAACGGTCTTGGTGTTGGGGTAAATGAGTCTATATACGGGAATATACCGCTTCGCAGTGCACTTATTTACACCTTCGATGGCGATGCAGCTAGTAGAGACTTGCAAGATGTCGGTCTTGATGGACTAGACGATGCGGCTGAGGCTCAAATTTACCCAGGGCCAGCAGACGATCCGGCTCGCGATAATTATGTTAATTATCTAGAGGCCAGTGGTTCTATTGTTGAGCGGTATAAACGATTCAATAATCCACAAGGTAATACACCTATCAACCCAACAGACCAAAATAGGGGATCAACCTTACTTCCGGATGTTGAAGACGTCGATCGAGATTTTGCGATGAATTTGGTGGAGAGTTATTACCAATATGAACTTCCGATTAATTCAGTAGTTACCGAACAAATGCCCTATGTTACTACGGTTCGTGAGGTGGTGTTAGAGTCTGGTCGTACAGCTAAATGGGTCCAATATAAAATTCCACTTCGCAGTTATACCCGGGCTATTGGAGGGATTACTGATTTTAGGTCAATTCCCTTTTTACGCATGCATGTTCAGGGATTTTCTCAACCTACAGTATTCAGATTTGCAGCGCTTGACCTCATTCAAGGAAGCTGGCGTATTTACGACCGGGCGGTTGAGCCGGAGCGGGCTATTGCGGTTAATCCAGCTACCGAATTCGAATTGGGTGCAGTCAATATTGAAGAAAACAGCAACCGAAGCCCTATTCCATATGTGCTTCCACCGGGTATTCGCCGTGAGGCCTTGAATAATACCAATACCATTATACGCGAAAATGAGCAGTCGCTCAGTATGCGGGTTAAGGCATTGCAAGCGGATGATGGCCGAGCGGCCTTCCGGCGTGTTAAGTTTGATATGCGTCGATTTGAGCGTTTGAAGATGTTTGTTCATGCCGAGGCGCTAGCAGATTCTCCATTAACCGACAACGAACTTGTTGCTTTCTTGCGTATTGGTACCGACTATACCGAAAATTACTATCAGATCGAATGGCCGTTAACCTATACAAAAGGTTCAACTACTGACCCGGCGCAGATTTGGCCAAGTGAAAACGAGCTCGATATCGATTTGCAAGAGTTAAGTAAGGCAAAGGCTGAACAGCTTGTGAGTAATGATCCTCTTTTTACTAAGCGATTAGACAACGGACTAACGATACGCGTCAAGGGAAATCCCTCTATTGGCAACGTGTCCGCAGCCATGATAGGGGCCATTAATCGATCTGGTACGCTTCCGATAAGCGCCGAGTTATGGTTTAATGAACTGAGGTTATCTGGAGTTAACCACAAAGGTGGGTGGGCAGCTATTGCCAACACTTCTATCCAGCTTTCTGATGTAGCTACTTTAGGTGCTGGATTTTCAAAAACGACAGTTGGTTTTGGTAGTCTAGATGGAGCGGTTAACACGCGCACCCTCGACGATTCACAGCAGTTTGACCTGTCGATTCGTACCGACCTTGGAAAATTTTTACCTCAAGGCAGCCGACTGAGGGTTCCTTTTAGTTATTCGGTTACTACCACAAGAATAACCCCAGAGTACGATCCGGTTTACGAGGATATTAGACTTGAAGACAGGGTAAGTTCAGCTTTAGACAACACAGAAGCTCAGGCTATAATCGAGCAGGCGGAAACCTATACAGAGGTTTCAAGCTTATCTATAAACGGAGTACAGTTAGAACGCAAACCGGAGAGTAAAACAGATTTTTTTGATCTTGAAAATTTCACCGTTAACTATAGTCATGCGACTCGATCACATCGTGATTTTGAAATCTCCGAGTCATTGCAATCTAGCGCGAGAGGTGCAATTGACTATCAGTTTAATCCATCTATTTTTTCGCTTTCACTCGGAGCTTCGATCGATCGATCACTTAATGAGCAACGATTTAGACAAATTTTTATGCCCGGAGTTACGCTGCTTGAGCTGCCTCTTCTGAGTCAACAAAATTACCGTTCGGGTTGGCAAGGTTCGCTTAAGGCGAATCCGATTTCGTTCTTAAGTGCTTCATTTTCAGCGACACAAAACAATATTGTACAAACACGGCTTCAAGATGCAGCTTCGTTTAATTCGGTTTGGGAATCATTCTTTTCTTGGGGTAACCCAAATACGTATAACCAGCAACTTCAGTTAGGACTTGAATTACCCTTTTCGAAATTCAAGCCCTTAGATTTTTTAAGTGGCCGAGTTGATTTTGGTGGAACGCTTCAATGGCAACGTGGCTCTGATGCACTTGCTGAGGTGGCAGGACGTGCTTTGCATACCATTCAATCCGCCAATACACTATCGATAAGCGGATCTGCAGATGTGCTATCTGGACTAGATAAGCTTGTTGCTTTACCTGACGCCCTTGGTTTGCAAAGTACGCTGAGTTATACCAGTACCCAAGGTCTGGTACTACCAGGTTATTTGCCTACTATTAACGATCAGAGCCTAATGAGTCTTGATCCCCTTGTACTTGTTGGTTTAGGAGGCTCAGATCTTAGATTTGAGGCGGCACGACAAGGATATCTGACCGATTTTGAAGGGTTTAATGCGCCCTTTATTTTCGATGAGAATCAAACATTCTCTGCTACCGCTAATCTGTCATACGGAACAGCGGTGAGTATTGGCCTTACTTATGATCACCGCAAGAGCGACCGATTTCAGGAACAGTTCAGGGTAACTCCTTCTGATTCTGGACCAGTTTTTCAATCGTTACTCGCTAATCAAACCGGAAGCTACAGCACCACAGCAATGTTGATTTCAACCGCCTTTGACGGTTCGATGGGAGAAACCACTTCGGCGGCGTTTGAGAGGTTTAGAGCGGGTAGACTAGCTATTGCACAGCGACTCGCCGAATCTGCTGGAATGGATCCAAGTTTAGTAGATTCGGACGGATTCCCGGTTGCATTTGGTCCATACCAACAGGAGGTCCTTTTGGGCTCATTTTTAGCAGCATATTCTGGGAAGTCAACCGACCAGGTTGGCCTTTCTCCATTCGAGAGGTTTGGTCTTCCTAACTGGAATGTTTCAATAAGCGGTCTTTTTCCGGAGGTATTCTCACGATTTTCTGTGAGCCATGGATACCGCGCCGCGTATAGTATTTCTAACTTTCAAAATAACCTGAGTCGTAATGATGGACTATTTACTATCGAGAATGGAGATAGTAAACCGGAACTATTAATCGGTTCTGTGGTATTAAACGATCAATTTAACCCGCTTATCGGCTTTGATTTCGAGACCGAATCTCAATGGCAAATCAGAACCGAATGGCGTAAAGAGCGTGCCTTGAATCTAAGCTTCGCCAATAGTTTGCTAACCGAGATTAAAGGACAAGAGTTTATTGTAGGGCTAGGTAAGCGCCTTTCTGACCTTCGTTGGAGTCCTAAGATCGGAGGTAAGCGACGATCTTATAAAGGAGATATGGTTTTAAGAGGTGATGTTTCGTATCGATCCAATACTACCTTTATCCGAAATTTAGATGCGGTTTTGGGCGACCAGATTACCTCAGGACAGCAGAGCTTTTCTGCCCAATTCAGTGCAGACTATTCACTAAGTACTGCCTTGAGTATCACTGCCTACTATGATCACAGTTTTTCTAGATTCCGAGTTTCAACGTCTTTTCCTCAAACGATGCTTCGCGCCGGACTTAGTTTAAAATATAGATTTGGTGAATAGTTTAGCAGTGCCTTTTGTGTAACTTTGTATTTATTAATCGTATTAGAATCATGAATTTTCCAGAAAACTTAAAGTACACTAAAGACCACGAGTGGGTGTTAATTGAAGGTGACATGGCAACCGTAGGAATCACAGATTTTGCTCAATCAGAGTTGGGTGATATCGTATACGTTGAGGTGGAAACTGTTGATGACGCTTTGGAAAAGGAAGCCGTTTTTGGTACGGTTGAAGCCGTTAAGACGGTTTCTGATCTTTTTTTGCCGGTTTCAGGAACGGTGGTAGCTTTTAACGAGGCTTTAGATCAGAGTCCAGAGCTTGTAAATAGCGATCCGTATGGTGCAGGATGGATGATTAAGATGCGCATTGACAATTTAGATGAGCTGACGGATTTATTAGACGCTACAGCTTATAAAGAACTAGTCGGTGCTTAAAAGAATCAAGGGGTATTTAAATATATATTCCCTTTCGTTTTTGTCGTATACCGTTGGAATCACGATTTTGAGTTTATCTCGCCTAGACAATAGAACTCCTGGTTTATTTCGATTCGAGTATGCTGACAAGCTGGTTCACACTGTTTTTTATTTGTTTTTCACACTGCTTTTGGGTGTTGCTATTAGCAAGGCAAAGAAGCGATCATTGAATAGGCTTGAACTTATTTGGGTCGGCATCGTCGGGTTATTGTACAGCGGGGGTGTTGAGCTAGCTCAAAAGTTTTTAACGAATTATCGTTCTGCTGAGCTCGCTGATTTAGGGGCGAATGCTCTTGGTATACTTACAGGAGTTATTGTACTGAGCCGATTAAAATTAGCCTGAGCGTTTTTTTAAAAACCTGAAATAATTCGGTCCTTTTTGGAATTAATATTTAAATTAGCCATCATCAAAAACTAGAGTATGGAACCTAAGAAAAGTCCCAAAGCGGATATTGGTAGAAATAGTGGGTTGTATTTCGCCTTAGGCTTAGCGCTTACCTTATTTATTGTATGGCGTGCCTTAGAGTGGAAAAAGTATGACGAGGCTGCTAATTACGACATATCGCTAAATGTTGAAGATCAGCTCGATGAAGAAGTACCGATGACCGAGCAAATCAAAACACCACCGCCACCGCCACCTCCTGCAGCTCCTGAAGTAATCGAAGTTGTTGAAGACGAGGAAGAAGTAGAGGAAACTGTTATTGAATCTACTGAGACTTCACAAGATGAAGAGGTGATTGAGGTTGAAGACGTGGAGGTTGAAGATGTAGAAGAAGATATTTCGATTCCTTTTGCCGTAATCGAAGATGTGCCTGTATTCCCTGGATGTGAAGGAGCAAGTGACAAAAAAGCCTGTTTCCAAGAGCAAATGCAAAAACACATACGCAAGCACTTTAGATACCCTGAAATTGCTCAAGAAATGGGCGTTCAAGGTCGTGTGAATGTGATGTTTGTTATCCAAAGAGATGGTTCTATCGGAGGTATTCGAATGAGAGGTCCAGACAAAAACCTAGAAGCCGAAGCGTTACGAATCATCAATTTGCTTCCGAATATGACTCCAGGAAGACAAAGAGGTCGTCCGGTTAAAGTACCTTTTAGTATTCCGATTACGTTTAGACTTCAATAAACGATCTAATGATTTAGTAAAAACCGAGCCGAAATGCTCGGTTTTTTAGTTAAAAGCTATTTGTGCATCTTATCTTTGCACTCTATGAATCAGGACCTGGCTGTACGACCAACTTTTTTTTGGTCCGACTTAATGACACTTACCAAAGTAAGGCTAGCCACGAGTGTTGTTTTTTCTGCACTTGCTGGGTTTTTATTGGCATCTGAAGGGGTGCAAATTCTTGCGTTAAGTCAGTTGCTCATAGGAGGTTTTGCCCTAGTAGCGGCTTCCAATGCGTTTAATCAGGTTATTGAACGCGATTTGGATGCCAAAATGAATCGGACTAAACACAGGCCACTACCTGCTGGGCGAATGCGTATTTCAACTGCGCTTATTATTGCTTCGGTCTTAACCATTCTAGGTTTTTATTTGTTGTACCAGCTAAACGCTAAAACAGCATTCTTCGGGTTGTTGTCTGTGGTGCTATATGCTGGAGTATATACCCCGTTAAAAACAAAAACATCACTTTCTGTTTTTGTAGGAGCCTTTCCTGGGGCTATTCCGTTTATGTTGGGTTGGGTTGGCGCTACGGGTTCTTTTGGTTTAGAGGCAGGAACCTTATTTATGATTCAGTTTTTCTGGCAATTCCCACATTTTTGGGCTTTAGCTTGGATGCTTGATGACGATTACAAAAGAGGCGGCTTTAAGATGTTACCTACAGGTCGTCGTGATCAGAGCACCGCTTTTCAAATTATCGTTTACGGCTTTTGGACTATTTTAACCTCAATTATCCCAGTTTTTGGTTTTACAGGTGAGCTAGTCATTTCTGTTCCTGCGGCAGTGCTTGTCGGTATTTCAGGGCTTTATATGATGATTCCGGCCTTTCACCTATTCAACACCTTAGATACTAAATTCGCTAAGCAATTAATGCTGAGAAGTGTACTATATATTTCATTGATTCAGCTCATTTATGTTTTGGATCATTTTTTAAACTAGCACTAAAGAGATTATGAGAGAACGAACAGAATTAGAGAAAATAGAACGCTCAAAAAAGATGATGCTTTGGTTTGGTATCATTAGTTTGGTAATGGGTTTTGCCGGTTGGACGAGTGCTTATATCGTAAGTAGTAAACGAAAGGATTGGGTAAGTAGTATAGAACTGCCAATTGCTTTTTGGTGGTCTTCAGCCCTTATTGTTGTAAGCAGCGCGGTGCTATTTTTAGCAAGAGTAGCATTGAAGAAAAACCGCTTGGAACTCGCTTCTCGTTGGGGTCTCACCACACTATTGCTGGGAATAGGATTTGTAGTTCTTCAATTCATCGGATTTAATCAAATGCTAGCTGACGGGTACTACTTCACTGGTCCGACAAGTAGTATTAAGATGTCCTATATTTTCTTAATTGCCTTTGTTCACCTGTTGCATCTTTTCGCTGGGCTTGTAACGTTAGTGTGGATAAATGTTAAGCTTTTGCGCCGAGCATATAGTGCCGATAATAGACTTGGATTTGAATTGGGAGAGACTTTTTGGCATTTTTTGGGTGTACTTTGGCTCTACCTTGTTTTATTTATGTTTTTCATCAAGTAAACTAAACCAAACTGTTTTTAAAAAAAAGATCAATCGCGTACATTTGTGCGCAACTAATGCCAAATTATGGATACTTCAATTTCAACAGCACAAGATGAACATCTTTGGAGCGGGGGTGATAAAGAGCCGCTAAAGGCAAGCTACGGCAAGCTAATGATGTGGTTTTTTATTGTTTCTGATGCGTTAACTTTCTCAGGTTTTTTGGCTGCTTATGGTCTAACCCGATTTAAGTTTATAGATTCATGGCCAATAGCAGATGAGGTGTTTACTCACTTTCCTGGATTACACGGTGTGCATGCGCCAATGTATTATGTTGCATTAATGACATTTATTCTTATTGTTTCTTCTGTGACAATGGTTTTAGCAGTAGATGCTGGTCACCAAATGAAACAAAAAAGTGTAGCTTGGTACATGTTCGCAACAATTATTTTTGGAATTATTTTTGTTGGTTCTCAAGCATGGGAATGGAAAAATTTCATCACAGGTTCTTATGGGGCTGTTAAAACAACTGATGGAAAAATTTTACAATTTGTAAAGGAAGGACATCAAATTGCATTGTCTGATTTTGTTGTTTCGGAAAGAACAGACCATAGAGTCCAACATTCTAAATACAATGGACTTTGGTTTGAAACAGAAGGGACAATTCCTAATTATTCCGTAGCCCAAATTAAAGAGGCATATCAGTCTAACTCTGATATTCAAATTCGTTCAGAACTTATCGATCCTGCAACCAAGCAAAAGATAATTCTTTCTAGAGAAGAAGGGTTGGTTCAATTATCAAAAACAAAACTAGTAGTTGAAGGAGCCAACTTAAGAGTAAATGAATACGGAAATACTATTTTTGCCGATTTCTTTTTCTTTATTACAGGCTTCCATGGCTTTCACGTATTTTCAGGGATTATTCTTAATATCATCATTTTCTTCAATGTTATAATTGGGACTTACGAGCGAAGAGGACATTATGAAATGGTAGAGAAAGTAGGATTGTATTGGCACTTTGTAGATTTAGTTTGGGTATTCGTATTCACCTTCTTTTACTTAGTATAATTTATTAAAAAGATTAAAATGGCACACGCACACGAATCAAATAAAAAAAGAATTTGGATAGTTTTAATAATGCTAACGATTATAACCACTGTTGAGGTTGCATTAGGAATTGTTAAGCCATCTTCTTTACATCTTACAAGTTATTTAGGAACAAGTCCATTAAACTGGATATTTATCATCTTAACATTGGTGAAAGCATATTATATTACCTGGGCCTTCATGCACATGGAAGGAGAAACGAAATGGCTGAGACGATCCGTCGTTTTGACAGCGATTTTTCTAGTTTGTTGTTTGTTAACACTGCTGTTAATTGAAGGAGAATATTTACACAGTACATTAGCACCACTTGTAAAATGGTAATTTTAAAAAATTAATTAGGTGGTTTTAACCACCTTTTTTTATACAAAGAAATAATGAGGCTTACAAAGAAGAGAGTTGTACTGTTTTTACTGTTTATTTTTCCATTAATTTGTTTTTTAATATTATCAACTGGAAAAAATAATTTCACAAAATTACCTGTTGTAAGTGAAAAGGTTATGGATATTTCTTCCTTAGATTCTATTGAAACACTAAAAGATCATATTTCTGTAGTTTGTTTTTTAGGAAATAACATAGCGGAAAATAAAGCTGGTTTTTTTAATCTGAATGAAAAAATTTACAAGAAATTTATAGATTACAATAAATTTCAAATAATTGCAATTTATCCTCAAGAGAAAGAAGTGCAAGCTAGGGAAATGAAAAAAGAAATTGGTGCTTTTACAGACATGATCAAGTGGAAATTCATTGCTGGTTCTGAAGAACAAATCAATGCTTTGCATGCCAGTTTTAAATCAAAAGAGACCCTTTCCAATCTGTATAGTTTTAGGGCTTTTTTAGTGGACAGAAAAGGGAACTTAAGAGGTCGAATTAATGACAAAGACAGTAAAGAAGGAACACTTTTTGGCTATAATATTGAATCAGTTTCAGAGTTAAATAGTAAAATGAAGGACGATGTTCTTGTCCTTTTCTATGAATATTATGCAGCATTTAAAGACAAAAACAAGAATAAGGCAGACAGAAAAGAAGTTGGATTATGAACAAAAAATACTCTTATGTAGGAATTTCCTTTGTACTACTTTTATTTGGTATCTATGTCGTTAGAAACCTAGATAGAAGAATACATGAGAATGATCTTGTTCAAGAGGATCGATTGAATAAAATTGACAAACAAGATGCTTCAACAAGTGCCTTATTCACTTTTACTAAAGTACCCGATTTTCAATTTGTCAATCAACATGGACTAACAATCACTAATGATGACTATAAAGGAAAAGTACATGTAGTAGAATTTTTTTTCACGAGTTGCCCAACAATTTGTCCAATCATGAATAAAAAGATGCTTTTACTGCAAACTGAATTCCAAAAAAATCCTAATTTTGGGATTGCCTCAATTTCAATCACTCCAGAAATTGATACTCCAGAGATATTAAAAGAATATGCATTTAGAAATGGGATACAACATGAGAATTGGCATCTTTTAACAGGTGTATCCGAAGCAAATATTTATAACTTATCGAACAAAGGGTTTAAGTTATATGCTGGGAAAGGGGATGAAAGCCATGGCGGCTTTGAACACTCTGGTTTGTTTGCATTGGTAGATAAAGAAGGATATATAAGATCAAGGAAAGATGAATTTGGAAATCCGATTATGTATTACAGAGCCATTGAAGAACAAGGTTTTTCAGACCAAATAGAAGAATTAAAACAAGACATTAAAATTTTATTAAATGAATAAT
>ENA-OUOG01004013-OUOG01004013.1-marine-metagenome-genome-assembly--contig:-NODE-4013-length-13083-cov-10.894741_pt1 | contig 13083 bp, 21 predicted proteins | sample MGYA00248635_ERZ508505 | MGnify/ENA primary metagenome ERZ508505 (study PRJEB26176, sample SAMN06267871) | marine metagenome | isolation source: Saanich Inlet, British Columbia, Canada | place: Pacific...
ACGGGTGCTACTGTTATTGACGAGAATCTAGGTGATTCTTTAGACAATATCACCCCTGAAGTGTTAGGGTCGGCTGATAAAGCCATTATAGATAACGACGGTACAACTTTAGCAATTGCTGAAGCGCCAGACGGAGTAAACGAAAGGGTAGAGTATTTACAATCCCAACTTGCCGAAGAAGACCACCACGTGATGCGTCCTCACATTGAAAGTAGATTAGCTATTTTAAATGGAGGAGTATCTATTGTATATGTAGGTGGAGATACTGAGGTCGAGGTATCTGAGAAAAAAGATAGGGTTGATGATGCTATACACGCTGTAAGAGCTGCTAAAAAAGAAGGTATACTTCCAGGCGGTGGCGCTGCTTTGTGCTACTTAGCATCTACATTAATTGTACCCGCTAAAAACGAAGGAGAACAACTTGGTATTGATATTATGAAAAAATCATTCCATTCTCCATTTGTTAAAATTCTAACCAATGCTGGTTTAGATCCTGCTGAATTTAAAGATTTAGATAAGTGGGGAATGGGCGTTGATGTAACTGACGGCAAGATTAAAGACATGCGTAAAGCAGGTATTATTGATCCGGTGCTAGTTACAAAATCAGCACTACAAAATGCAGTTTCTGTAGCAACGACTATATTATCAACTGATTGTGTAATTTCAAACGTAAGAGACAATGAAAGCAATAGGTAAATATATAATTGTTTCTGAAATAAAAGAAGACATAAAGAAAACTGAGGGTGGTCTGTTATTAGCAGAAAACCACAGAGAAGACATAAGATACCGTACCGCTGATGTAAAATCAGTAGGTACGCGCGTTGAGGGTATAAATGAAAACGATAAGATATATTACGATCGGCATGCTGGTCATAATATTGAAATTGGTAATGATGTATTTAAAGTCATACAAGAGCAAGATGTTATTATAGTGTTATAATGGATAGAGGTGATTTTTTGGAACGAGGAGAACTAAAGGTTGACTTTCTTAAGTATTATAGACTTGTATCACGTTGGGCTTGTAAAGAAAATAGTATATCAATTTCAGATTTAGAGTTATTGTTTTATTTAGACCCTATAAAATACTTTACAATAAAGGATTTTCAAAACGGCACAATGTATTACCATTGGGATCGGCAACGCTTTTACCGACTACAAAGAGAGGGCTGGGTAGAAAAGATACATAAAGGCAATGGTCGTTTAGGCGATCATAACAAATACAAGGTATCTATGCGTGGCAAGCGCCTTATTAATAGAATATATAAAATATTAATTGGGCAAGAAGATATGCCTATTGATGCTAAACGAAGCACTATAGGTAAACGCTCAACTTATGTAGATAAGGTATATGCTAACGCAATAACTAAATTTAACAAAGACAAACTATAAATGGCTAGAATATCAACCTACAAAAAAGACACAACAATATCTGGAGCAGATAAAGTGTTGGGTACTGATTCTGCAACTGGCGGAACTAAAAATTTTACACTAAGCTCAGTACTTTCATTAGTTACTGGCAGTATAAATGTGCCTGGGGAAGATGAAGTGGAATCTTATGTGCACACGCAGAACTCACCTTCTGCTGTATGGACAATAAGCCATGATCTAAGCAAGTATCCTTCTGTAGTGCTGGTCGATACTGAAGACAATGTAATATACGGGGAGGTTAACTACGAATCAAACAACACAATAATAATAACTTTAAGTGCTGCAATCTCAGGAAAAGCATTTTTAAACTAAAAACTCATGGCAATAAAACATTTATCTGATATTGATTTAAATAAAAATCAATTAAAGAAAGCTAGAATTCACGTAGAAACAAGTTCTTCTGCAGCAGCCTTAGCTACTCCAGTAGAAGGGCAGGTGTATTATGATTCAACAGACAACGAATTACGTTTCTATGATGGCTCTGCTTGGTTAAGTGCTAAAAACACTGATATAAACGTAAACTTAGATAATCTTAAAGCAAGGTTACCTCAGATTGATGCTTCGGTTGTTATAGGTACCGGGACGGGTATACACACCACTATATCTGGTAATGCTAATGTAGGTGCCAATTTAGCTGTAGCAGGTCATACAGTATTAGCTGGTGATTTAACAGTTAATGGAACAACCACTACTGTTAACACTACTAACTTAGATGTTACTGATAATATAATCGTTTTAAATAACGGTCAGACAGGAGAACCACCAACCACGCTTAGAAGTGGTATTGAAGTAGAAAGGGGGGATTATACTAATGCAATATTACAATGGAATGATGAAATAGACCGTTGGGAAATAACCAACGACGGGATGTACTACTACCCATTAGTTTATTATGTAGATTCCTCTGACCCTGCAATCACCGTTTTAAGAACTAATGGGATAGCTGAAATTGGTGCTCGTGACGCTTCTACAACTGTAGATGGTGTTACAAGGCTAGCAACGACTGTTGAAACAACAGCTGGAACTTCGGAAACCATTGCGGTTACCCCACTTGGATTAACTACTGCTATTTCTGGCCGTACCTTTGCTACTAGTATAGGTGGCGCAACTAGCGTATCAGTTTCTCATAATTTAAATACAAGAGACGTTATAGTACAACTTTACGATGCAGCTACATTCGACACTGTTGTAGCTGACGTTACAAGAACTAACGCTAATACAATAGATGTAGGATTTACAACTGCTCCGTCTGCAAACGCTATAAGAGTGCTTGTGACTAAAATTGATTAATAATATAATATGGCAAATAGGTTTTTAAATAATATAAGAGTCAATGACTCCTATACGTTACCTGCGGATGACGGCTCTGATGGCCAGGCTATAATTACGGATGGTAGCGGAAATCTATCTTTTGGAGCCGTTGCTGCTGCCTCTGCTGATAATGCAGAAGCAATACATTTAGAAGTAAAGAATACATCAGGGGCAACAATAAACAAGGGTACACCGGTTTATATTACAGGAAATGTAGGGAATACTGATAAATTAGAAATAGCTCCAGCGGATGCTTCAGACGCTAGTAAGATGCCGGCGGTAGGTTTATTAGAAACCACATTATCTAATAATTCAGAAGGATATGTTGCTCAAGGAGGATATTTAAAAGGTTTAGCTACTGCCACTATTGATGGAACTTCAACTTCACCAAATGATACCGTATATGTAAAAGCAGGAGGTGGGCTTACAATGACAAAGCCAACTGGAACTAACTACATTCAGAATGTTGCAAAAGTAGCAAGGGTTAACGCTAGCAATGGATCTTTTGTAGTGTCATCTATTCTTAGAACTAATGATGTCCCCACTCCTTTATATATAGACCACACAAATCAAAGGCTAGGTATTGGAACGACTACACCCGGCGAGAAACTTGATGTAAACGGCAATGTAAATATAACGGGTGATGTAATAGTAGGAAATAACTTAATAGTTAACGGAACAACAACAACACTCAACACTACAACTGTAGAGGTAGAGGATAATATATTACAATTAAACACAACACAAGGTACACCAGATACAGCAACAGCTGCAACTTCTGGTATATCTATATATAGAGGCGATGGTATAACGCAAGCATCGTTGATATTTGACGACGCGGATGATACGTGGGATTTAACTAATAACTTAGTTATTGGCGGTAACATTTCTACAAGTGGTACTCTTTCCGCTGGAGCAACAACCATATCGGGACTTACAATAGGGGCAACTGAAGTAACTTCAACTGCTGCAGAACTTAACATTTTAGATGGAGCAACCCTTACAACAGCAGAACTTAACTATGTTAATGGTGTAACTTCTAATATCCAAACACAATTAGATTCAAAACAAGCATCAGGTAATTACTTACCGCTCACTGGCGGAACTCTATCAGGCACATTAACTATTGAGAAGGGGAGTGGGAGCATTGATGCTTTAGTTATTAAAGGATACAATCCAACAATTAGTCTTCTAGATGATGACGGAGGAGATGATTTTTACATATATGTTAACGGGAATAATTTTTATGTACTAGCCAATAGAGATGGTAATGATTTAGTAGGAACAGGTTGGGAAGGCCCACATCCATTGCAACTAGAAGCGGATACTAACACAGGGTATTTATTTGGTTCTCGTATGTTCACTGATAACTACCATCCGAATGCAGATAAATGGACTACAGCTAGAACTTTAACCTTAGGTGGCGACTTAACAGGTAATGTAAGCATAGACGGAAGTGCAAATGTTACGCTCAATGCAAGTCTAGACCTAAACGCTAATGATGCTATTGCATTGCCAACTGGAACAACAGCGGAAAGACCAAGTTCTCCAGCTGCTGGTATGTTTAGATATAACACTGATGACGACCAGTTTGAAGGATATACTACAGAATGGGGTGCAATTGCAGGCTCAGGTGGTGGCGGTTCTGCTGTGCTCAATACATCAAATAATTTAGTAGGGGATGGAAGCACTGTTGTATTTGCGCTAGGGGGAACGCCTGGTAACGCAAATGACGTTATAGTATTTTTAAATGGTGTTTATCAAGAAAAATCAAATTATTCAATTTCTGGATCTAACATAGCATTTACAACTGCCCCGCCGAATGGATACAGTATTGAAGTTAAATATGTAACAGGCGCACTAGATTTAGCAACTGTTGGGGAAGTTACATTAAGAGAATATGTTGGTGATGGAAATACATCAACCTATGTTTTAGGCACAACACCTACGAGTGAGGTTTACGTTGATGCTTACATAGACGGTGTATACCAAGAGAAGGGAACTTATAGTGTGGCTGGGTCAAACATAGTGTTTGATTCTAATATACCTAATGGAGCCAGTATAGAGCTTAAAACAACAGGCACTATTCCTAATAGCAGTGTAACGCAAACCACTTTTGTAAGTGATGAGTTTACAGCTGACGGAAGCACAAATAACTTTACTTTAGTAAACGGTTCGCCTAGCAGTAAGTCTCTTACAATGGTTTTTATACAAGGTGTATACCAAGCTAAGTCTAATTATAATTTAGTTTCAAACGAAATACAATTTACTGCTGGAACACCCGCAGAAAATGACGTTATTGAAGTTATCTCAATGAGCGCTATCAATACTGTTAATTCATCTGTAACAAGTGTTAACGGAGAAGTTGGTGCTGTAACAGTACAATCAAAACATGGGGTTTCTGTTATAAGCGCAAATACAAATGCAGTTGCGAATACAGTTTATGTATTTACAGCTTCATTAACATTAACTTTGCCAGCATCTCCAGAGGTTGGTGACTCAATAAAAATATCTAACCTATCTGGAGTTGATACGTGTGTATTAGGTAGCAATGGAAATAAAATAATGGATGCTGCAGAAGATCTTACTTTAGATACAGCTTCTGCTAGTTTTGAATTAATTTGGTCTGGTTCATCAAAAGGCTGGGTAATAATAGGACAATAATATGGGAAATTTAAGCGATTCGTTCCCGGCTGCATCTGGCAGTAATGTGTTAGAGGTTTTAACAGGAACGTCTGATGGCCGATCGGTTACTGTTGAATCAGGGACATATACATTAGAAAATGTATCAACTTTTCAAAACCTTAGCACATCATATGCTGATATTACAGGTAGTAGTATTGCTTACACACCTCCAGTAGGAACTAAGCATCTGTCTTATGAGTTTAATTTTATGTTTGACTGTATAGCCTATTCTGGTATATCTCACTTTAAATTAATGATTGACAATACAGAAGTAATTCCTGCTTATAAAAACTTTGCATCAAACTATTATTCAACGTATCACCATGGTAATTTTCCTTGTAGCGTTTTTTACGTATTTGATTTAACGGCCGCTAGTGATGATGCAGCAAACGGAAAGTTTTCAAGCTGGACCTCTAATAAAACAATTAAAGTTCAAGGAAGAGAATATAATAGTACTTATCAAAGTGCGGTTCATTACATGATATATTATTCAACTGTAGGCACAGCTCAAACTGTACGCCCAAACTTAACAATAACAGCATATTCATAATGGGGAACTTAACAGATTTATTTCCAGCCGCTACTTCTAATAATATACTAGAAGTACTTGCTGGCACTTGCGATGGAAGAAGTGTTAGTGTTGGTTCGGGAGCCTATACATTTCCTAATGTTACAGGTATTCAAAATATTTCAACATCAGTTGTAAATGTTACGGGATCCAGTATTGACTATGTACCACCAGAAGGCACTAAGTATGTTTCTTATAAATTTAACACAAAATACGAAGCAACTTCAGCAGGGGGTATTATGGGTATAAATATTGTTTATGATAATACGGTGATTACACAAGCTGCTAGAGGTTTTTCTGGAAATTATATGGGAGGAACCAGTCATGATGCAGAAACAACCATTAGTATGGAGTTTGTTTTTGATCTTACAGTTCCAACAACAAATAAAGCTGCAGGACAAATAGCTCCCGCTGATTGGACGGCTGCTAAAACAATAAAATGCACAGCAAGAAGCTACAGCTCTACCTACCTAGGAAGATTTCATGGAAACACATATTTTGATGGAGCCAGTGCTTCAAGTAGCGCTCCATACGTAAAACCTAATTTAACAATAACAGCATATTCATAATGGGCAATTTTTCAGAAAAGTTTGCAGCAGCATCAGGAAATAACTTAATTGAAGAAATTAAAGCTTGTTGTGACGGTTCATCATACAGTGTTAATTCTGGAACATACACAACTGAAAATATAACAGGTGCTCAAGCGTCTACCGCTTCACATGTAAAAATAAACGGAAGTGCTATTACGTATACACCACCTGCTGGAACAAAGTATTTATTATATAACTTTAGGTTTTTAATAAATCCGTTAAGCAATAACTCGCATTCGGGGCATAGTAGCTACAAACTTCATGTAGGCGGCACGGAAGTAACAGCAGCAAGAAAGCATTTTTCCACCAATTATCACTCAAGCTATGGACACGGCATTCAGTTGTTTGATATGGGGTTTGTATTTAATCTTACAGCCACAACAAACGATGTTGCTAATGGAAAGTTTTCAGATTGGACTGACGCAAGAGAAATAAAAGTGACAGGTAGACATTATGATTCAACTTATACTGTTAACTGGCATGGAAACAAATGGAGAGATGGAACTGGCGCATCAGCACCCTATGTATTAACAAGACCGATACTAACATTAAAAGCTATTAAATAATGGCAAACACATATACACATAGAATAGTTTCTTTAAAAAAAAATAACGAAATTTATCCCAATATTGTTAAAAGTGCAGTAATTGAAATTACAGCATCTGATGGAACTAATCAGTTCTCTAAGAACTACACGTATACTACGGAGCCTGTGCCAGAAGGTCCTGCTTTAGAGTTTATTGAGTACAATGATTTAACAGAAGCTAATGTTGTTTCTTGGATTATTTCAGATCCTGCATCATATGATTCTTTTATTTTTGATATAGATAAATGTTTACAAGACAGCATACATACTGAAGTATCATCAAACTTTCCTTGGTCATGATAGGCGTTACACAGCTTATAGGGGACCTGCAACCCCCAGCTGAGCCGGCTATAGCAACAAACGGGTTAATAACAAGGTTAGAATCTTTTAATCAAGGCTACTCTTCATCAACCACCCAATGGGATGATTTATCTGGAAACAATAATCATTTTACCAAAGCAGGTAATGTAGCTTTAACTACTTATGGAGGGGTTCCTGACGTTTGGTATTTTACGGGTGGGTATTTTAATTTTAAAAGACCGTCTGATAATGCAAACAATGGTTTTGGTGTGTTTAATAATGATAACTACACTATAGAAATATGGGTAAATTATGTTTCGCAGTACGCTAGTCTTGCCACTCCATGGCTTTGGAGTTATGATTACATACAGCACTCTTCCCCTTATTACTATCAATCTCTTAAAATTGCCGGCTACGCAAATACCGCGTTTAGTGCTTATAATGGTGGAACAAGTGGATCAACCGACATTTCCGGTGGTAATTGGTATCAGTTAGTAGTTACAAGAACCGGCGGGTCTAGCCCAAGGGGTAAAGCTTATTTAAACGGCGTGGAAACTAACGCTGCAACAAATGCCACTAGGGAAATTTTGTATGGGTATGGAAGAAACACTGCCTTTGACGCTGGTTATAACCAAGAAGCGTGGATAGGTAGAGGGAATTACGGCAGCTACGAGGGGAGTTACACTTCTTTTCTTAAAGGAGCTATAGGAATAGTTAGGATATACGACAGAGAGATTTCTGCTGCTGAGGTATTGCAAAACTACAATGCTAATAAAGACCATTTTAATTTAACATAAAACATATGGCATTAACAAAAATAACATCAGGTGTAATAGCCTCTGAATTTCAAACCTCAGCTAATATTAGCGGATCCTCATCGCCACAGACGGTAGACTGGAATAGTTCCCAAATATTTAGAATTACGCCGAGTGTCCCTGTTACATTAAACTTTGCTGATTATAAAATTGGTATGGTTAAAATAATTGTAGCGACTGGTAATGGCACAGCTGCTAATGTTCTTACGTTTCCAAGTGAAGCAATATTATTGGGTGGAACATTTGACACCACCTCAGGGGTAAAAAACTTTATACAAATAGTTTGTACAGACGATGATGGCACACCAGAGTTTTTCTATACAATATCACAACAAGCAACATAATGAGTACAACTAAAGTAAAAATTGGATTATTAGAAGACAGACTTACTGAAGCTGTAGCTATTAGCACTTTAACAGGTACTGTTAATTTTGACTGTGAAAGCGGCTCTGTATTTAAGCTAAGCGGTGATATTACAGCTGCTTATACTATTAAGTTGATAAACTACGCAAAAGGACAGGTAATTTCAATATATCCAGTAAGTGGCGACTTTGCATTAAATTTAGATGCTGGAACTGGAACATCTGTATTTTACAAACTTGCAGAAGCCGATTATGATGGTACCGCCGACAACGTTATTCAAATCGAATGTGTTGATGATGATGCGGCTGATCCAGTTTTCTTTTATAGCATAGCTACATATGCTAGCGGCAAAACAGGTATATAATTAAAATTTAGTTTATGTTAAATAGAAGGTTTTTAAAGTCATTCCCGCTGGATACTTTTGACTACCCAGCGTCTGTATCCTACTTGGTTATAGCTGGTGGTGGAGGTGGTAACAACTACGGTGGTGGAGCAGGTGCTGGTGGATATATTAACTCATATGCTTCAGAAACTTCTGGAGGCAATTCATCAACCGCTACGCTTATTTCAGCCTCATCAGGATCTTCATACAATGTAACCGTAGGCGCTGGGTCTCCTGGTACCGCTGCTGGGGCGGCTATAGCTGGAACATCTTATCAAGGAAGCAACTCTGTATTTTCAACCGTAACTGCAACAGGCGGTGGTGGTGGCGGGGGTGCTGCTTCACTACCGGCTGGTAACGGAGGATCTGGTGGTGGAGAAGGGTTTGAAGGCGCAGACCATTTTGGCTCAGGAGTCTCTGGACAAGGATTCAGAGGCGGACGAGGGCGAGGAGACAACGACCCTACTTGGGGTATGGGCGGCGGCGGTGGCGCTGGCCAAGTCGGTCAAGATGCTGCAGCTGGAGGAACACCTGGAGGAGCAGGAGGCTATGGATTATCATCTTCTATTACTGGAACAGCAATCACTAGGGCAGGCGGTGGCGGTGGCGGTTCTTGGGAAAACAATACAGGTGGTGCTGGAGGCCTAGGGGGCGGCGGTGATGGTGGTCGCAACGCTTCAAGAAACGGAACAGTAAACACTGGAGGCGGTGGCGGTGGATCTGGCTCAAGCGGTCAATCACAAGGAGCTACAGCAGCTGGTGGTACTGGAGGGTCTGGAATTGTAATACTTAGATTTCCAGCAGGAGCTATATGCACACCTTCAGCTGGTCTAACATCAACAGAAACATTGGTTAACGGTGGTGCTGAAAAAGTATTACAGATTACAGCGGGAACAGGAACAGTAACATTTTCATAATTATGGCACACTACGCATTTTTAGATTCAAACAATATTGTTATTGAAGTGATTGTTGGGAAACATGAAACAGATACTACTGAAAACTGGGAAAATCACTACGGGCAAATTAGAAATTTAACTTGTAAAAGAACGAGTTTTAATACATACGGTGGGGCTCATTTAAGCGGTGGAACACCTTTTAGAAAAAACTACGCGGGAATAGGATATAAATATGACGCAACAAAAGACGCTTTCATACCACCTCAGCCATTTAATAGTTGGTTACTAAACGAAAGCACTTGCCAATGGGAGGCCCCGGTTGCCCATCCGGATAGTGATGACATTTACCAATGGGACGAAGCAACCACTCAATGGGTTTTAACAAGCTAAGATTATGGGAAAGAAAAAATTTAAAGACACAAACGTTGGGAAATTCTTACTACAGAAAATTCCTAACGTTGTTAGCGCTATTGCTGGTGATACACCAGTTGGCTCTGTAATAGAAGCAATAATTGGTGGCAGCGATATGCCACAAGAAGATAAAGAAGTAGCGCTTGAAAAATTAAGATTAGAACGATCTGAAATAGATGGAACTACAAGAAGATGGGTTGCTGATGCTAGATCAGGAAATTGGCTTGCTGCTAATGTACGCCCATTAATATTAATATTTTTAACAGTTTCCTATGTTTTGGGTTGGTATTTAAATTACCCACTCGATGATATAACGGGATTACTCACAATAGTTATTGGTGGGTATTTTGGTTCGCGAGGCGTTGAAAAGGTATTTGGAAATAATAAACACAAATGACAGATTTGAAAATTTATGGATTAAATTTTACAGCGTTACTCGCTAGTAGTCCTTTTGCGAATGGTGTAAATCCATCGCTTCAGACAATTGTACTCTTATTAACTATTATATATACAGGTATTAATATTTTTAATAAGTTAAAAAATGGCAAAAATTGATATTGATGGCGATGGAAAATCTGATATTCAAATTGACTTAAAAACCTTAATAGCTATTGCTATGGGTTTGTTTTCTATAGCTGGAGTTTATTTTACGCTATTATCTGAGATAAAAGCGTTAGAGGTATCTGTTATGCGTATGGAATCAGAAGTTAAAATGAACAATGAATTTAGAATTAAATGGCCTAGAGGCGAAATGGGCGCTTTGCCAGATGACGCTGAACAAAACTTAAGACTATTATACATAGAAAAAAATACTAATAAATATTTTTCTGATGTAGACGAAATGAAATTAAAATTAAAAGAACTAGAAGACTGTAAATAAAATTATATGAAATTAAAATACTTTAACGACCAAGATGATTTTAAAGGCAACATGGACAAGATGGACCCAAAGCTTTTAGGTATGCTTGATGCTCTTAGAAAAGAGTATGGCTACCCTATAGTTATTAATTCATCTTATAGATCACCAGATCACCCTATTGAAGCTAAGAAAGAAAAGCCAGGGGAACACGCACACGGAGCTGCTGTTGACATTAAATGTGTAGGTGGTGAAGCAACGTTTAAACTGGTTGCAGCGGCTATCAAGGTTGGATTTAAACGCATAGGTATTTCAAGAAAAAGTAACTTTGTTCATGTAGGCATTGGTTATCCGGGAGCTCCTGAAACAACTATTTGGACATATTAAAATAAATACAATGAAATTAATTAGAAAAATAAGCATTGGGCAAGATTATAAAAACGAAGCAATGCATTACTCTATTGGGCAGGAAGTTTATGGAGGACATAAGATATGTGATATACTAGAAGAAGATGGAGCATATAAAATTTACATAGAAAAAAACGGAGCACAAATGCCGTGGAAAAACTTTAATAGTAACATGGCTATATCAATTGAGTATAACCTAGACTATTAAATGAAATCATTATACAATTATATTATATCAACTAATAACAGATACAATAATAAAGTGTCTGTTGACGACAAAGAATTAATCTTAAACACTGAAATTACAGAAAGAGATTATATGTTTGTTAATAGAATAGGAACTGTTGTCAATGTTCCTATAAATATCAATACACCTATAAAAAAAGGTGATGAGGTTATAGTGCATCACAACGTATTTAGACGTTGGTTTGATGTAAGAGGCAACGAAAGAAATTCTGGAAGTTATATTAACGAAAACAATTATACAGTTGCACAAGACCAAATATTTGCTTACAAACAAAATGGAGAATGGCATTGCCCAATTCAATATTGTTTTGTAGAGCCAATAGAAAACGAAGACATATGGAGCCTCGATAGCGAACAAAAATTGCTAGGCAAGCTTACATATACAAATGACTATTTAAGCTCCTTAGGATTGTCCTGTGGAGATATTGTTGGGTTTACGCCTGACTCTGAATATGAGTTTAACATAGATGATAAAAAATTATATAGAATTTTATCACAAGACATTACTATCAACTATGGACATAAAGAAGAAAAGAACAGAACTACTAAAAGCTTCTGAGAATGCAATTAACGAACTTATCAAAGTTATGGATAAGAAAATGGATTTAAACGAAGTTGATCCAGAAAAAGTTAAAGTCTCAGCATCAGCCTATAGATTAGCTATGGAAGATGCCATGGTTATGATGGCTAAAGTAGAAGAGTTAGAAGCTCTAAACAAAGATAATAAAAAAGAAAAGCGAGAGTTTTTTGGTGTGGAGGGCCGCACTAAATAATGTATCAGCAAACACTATATGCTATACACACAGATCATCTTAATAATAGAGATGTTAAAAATAGCAATAAACATAAAAAATTTAAATACGGTTATAATTTAGATTTAGATTGTGTAGTCATTAGCAAAGATGGTACGCTAGGTGAAATATACGAAATACAAGGATTACGCGTTGGATTACCCGTAGCACCTAAAAATGTTGATGGACAAGATCTAAAAAAAGAAGATCAAGTATTTACAAAAACACCTAAGCCTGCATCTTTAGATAAAATAAAAACAATTTATGATTTTAAATTACTTGCGGAAGATATTAGAGAACAGTACTACGATTATATTGACAATGAGTTTAGTAAGCGTAATGACGGTTATTGGTTCATGTGCAACGGCACCCCGACTTACATTACAGGGTCACACTATATGTACCTCAACTGGACAAAAATCGACGTTGGATCCCCAGACTTTCG
>ENA-OUOG01004014-OUOG01004014.1-marine-metagenome-genome-assembly--contig:-NODE-4014-length-13081-cov-28.599123_pt1 | contig 13081 bp, 13 predicted proteins | sample MGYA00248635_ERZ508505 | MGnify/ENA primary metagenome ERZ508505 (study PRJEB26176, sample SAMN06267871) | marine metagenome | isolation source: Saanich Inlet, British Columbia, Canada | place: Pacific...
GGATCTGGTCTGGTGCTTGTGGAACTCTCTGAAGTCGATCAACTGCTGAAAATTTCACGCGATAGCCGACTCTTAAGCGATGAAGCCGGATTTCGGAAGCTGGCTCAAGGGCTGGCCCATGAGGTCAAGAATCCGCTTGGTGGTATCAAAGGTGCCGCACAACTCCTTGCCAAAGAAGCAGGTGCAGCCGAATTTCAGGAGTACCTCTCCATCATTATCTCTGAAGCTGATCGTTTAAAAGAGTTGGTTGATCGCTTACTCGGTAGTCCGCAGGCGCACGACAGCGAAGAGTTCAATATTCATCTCATTCTTGAGCGCGCGCGCTCATTGTTAGGTGCTGAATCCGGCGGCAGTATCGAGATGCGCCGCGATTACGATCCAAGCCTCCCGGAAATTCATGCCGATCGGAATCAATTGTTCCAAGCGATTCTAAACATTGCGAAAAACGCACTGGAAGCGGTGACCGAATCCAACACGCCATCCCCGTGGGTTCGATTCAGTACGCGCGCCGTTCGCCGCGCCCATCCGGGGTCTAAAGGTGCGCATACCATGCTTCGAGTACGAATCGAGGATAACGGACCAGGGATTCCTGACGACCTCAAAGACAGAATCTTCTTCCCAATGGTCTCAGGTCGCGCCCAAGGCTCTGGAATTGGATTATCCATTACACAAACCATCATCTCGCGGCATCACGGCTGGATTGAAGTGGAATCTGAACCCGGACATACCGCCATCGATGTGATATTGCCATTTGGAGATACGCCATGAGCTCACCCACAGTTTGGGTTGTTGACGACGACCGCTCGATTCGCTGGGTGTTAGAAAAAGCCCTTCAGGGCGCAGGCTTGCAACACGCTGTCTTTGATTCCGCTAAAGCAGCCCGAAAAGCGCTCGAAGCCGAAACCCCGACCGTTGTCATGACTGACATCCGGATGCCTGGCGAAGATGGCTTATCACTCCTTGAACACCTCCATACCGTATCACCCAAACTTCCCGTCATTGTGATGACGGCTCACTCCGACCTCGATAGCGCTGTAGCCTCTTATAGCCGCGGTGCATTCGAATACTTACCTAAACCCTTCGACGTGGACGATGCCATTTTACTGGTTCAGCGCGCACTGGAGCGGCACCAGCAACATCCGATTGCTACTGAAGCCGAGGTCGATAATGCTCAACCACAAATTTTGGGCGAAGCACCGGCAATGCAAGATGTCTTCCGAGCCATCGGCCGGCTTGCCCAAGCAGAAATTACCGTGCTCATCAACGGCGAGTCTGGAACAGGAAAAGAGTTGGTCGCCAAGGCTGTTCATACCAACTCACCGCGAAAAAACGGGCCCTTTATCGCATTGAACATGGCGGCGATTCCGAAAGATCTCGTGGAATCAGAACTCTTTGGCCATGAAAAAGGCTCCTTTACCGGTGCCACTGGAGCCCGAACCGGACGGTTCGAACAAGCCAACGAAGGCACACTGTTTCTCGATGAAATCGGTGATATGCCTTTTGATACGCAAACTCGGTTATTACGCGTGTTAGCTGATAATGAGTTTTATCGGGTCGGAGGCACCTCGCCTGTTAAAGTCAATGTGCGGATCATTGCCGCGACACACCAAAATCTTGAAGAGCGCGTTCGTGAAGGTCTGTTCAGAGAAGACCTATTCCACCGCCTTAATGTCATCCGCATCCAGCTTCCAGCGCTCCGAGATCGACGCGAAGATATCCCCCCCCTCGCCGAACATTTCTTGGCGCTAGCTGCACGAGAAATCAACACAGAGCCCAAGCACTTGGGTGACGATGCCAAGCGGGCACTGGCTGAGTTTAACTGGCCAGGCAACGTCCGACAGTTAGAAAACATGTGTCGCTGGCTATCTGTGATGGCACCAAATGCTCAGATTCAACTGCAGGATCTACCGCCTGAGGTCACATCACCTGTCGAGGGAACACAACGATCAACTCTCACGTGGACAGGCTTATTAAGAGAACGCGCAGCCAGCTTATTGCGTTCACACGAAGGCGAGGTCATCAGCAAGCTGACGGAAGAATTCGAGAGAACCTTGATTGAAGTGGCACTGGCAGATACCGCTGGCCGCAAAAAAGAAGCCGCAGAAAAACTGGGTTGGGGACGAAATACACTGACCCGTAAACTCAAAGAACTTGGGTTTACGGATACAGAAACAAACGACGATTAATTCGTGGTCTGCTGTTTCCGCTGTTCTAGCAATGCATCAAAATTGATCGGTGCCAGCATCGGCGCAGGGAAGGTGGCTTTAACGGCCAACGAATCAATCGTTTCTCGCGCATAGGGGAACAAAATGTTGGGACACATTGAACCCAGAACATGTTCCACAGTCGCCTCATCGAAACCTTGAAGCACAAAAACACCCGCTTGCTGAATCTCGATTAAAAACGCGACTTCGTCATCGGTTTTCACCGTCACACCGAGCTTCAACACCACCTCATAAAGCGTGTCATTCAATTGCTCGTTGGTCACATCGACTTCAAGACCAAGCTTTGGATTCCATTGCTTTTCGAACATCTGTGGAGACTTTGGTGACTCGAGCGATAAATCCTTGGTATAAACCCGCGCGATTGAAAAATTTTGAGTTACTTCTTCAGACATGAATACCTGCTTCCTTTAGCCAAACTTCCAGTTGTCCCGAACGGAGCGCATCCTGGGTATCGTCACAACCGCCGACATGTCGATCACCAATAAAAACCTGCGGAACGGTTCGCCGCCCCGTCATTTCCATCATCTCTCGACGTTTTTCAGGGTGTTGATCCACCCGGATCTCTCGATACGACACATCCAGACCATCAAACATCTGCTTTGCCATGATGCAAAATGGACAGATGCCAGTGGTGTACATCACCACCTCAGTCATGATGACTTTCCTTTTTTCACTGGCAACGACGAGGCTGTCCATTCAGACATTCCGCCAGCTAGTCGCACCACCTGCTCAAATCCACGCTTTTTCAATGTTTTTGCGATTGATCCCGCAGACGTTCCCATCTTGCAAACAACCACCACCGGATGCGTTTTATACCGGTCAAGCTCTGACAGCTTTTTATCAAACACGCTCGCTGGCAGATTATAGGCGCCTGCAATATGGCCTTGAGAGAATTCTTTCTGTTCTCGAATATCGAGAATCAATGCATTTTCCCGATTGATCATCCGGGTGGCTTCTGTGGTGTTCACCGATTTTCCCGCTTTTTTCGTTTCTGTGTAGTAAAGCGTTCCAGCAGCTGACAGCCACAACACCAAAAGCACCCAGTTTTCCTGAGCAAATCCAATAAAATCCTGCATAAATGTTGAGAGACCGTGATCCAAATTAAGACGTCGAGTATAATGATGTCGCTGACGAAGTCACGGGTCCCTCGTCAGATCCTTGCCGAGATCCGTTTAATTCGATGATTTCTGGACCAAACCATGCGACCAAAACCTGTTGTACTTTTGATTTTGGACGGCTTCGGGCTGCGCGAAGCAGCAGACGATAATGCAATCTATCACGCGAACACGCCAACCTTTGATCGTCTGAATCAAACCGTGCCGCACGCAACACTTGAGACATCTGGTGAAGCGGTTGGCTTGCCAAAAGGCCAAATGGGCAACTCCGAGGTAGGACACATGAACCTCGGAACAGGCCGCATTGTGTATCAAGACTTCACGCGCATTAGTAAAGCGATCGACGAAGGTGATTTTGAAACCAACGAAGTATTAGTCAGCGCATGCCGACAAGCCAAAGCTCAGGGCGGCACCCTGCATGTACTGGGTTTATTAAGTCCTGGCGGCGTTCATAGCCACGAAGACCACATTGAAGCAATGATTGGGCTGGCCGATTCCTTAGGCGTTCCCATGACTCGATTGCACGCATTCCTCGATGGGCGAGACATGCCTCCACAGTCAGCAGAAGCATCCTTGGTACGCTTCCAACGCCTGGAAACGGTGCATACCAACTATAAGCTCTCGAGCCTCTGTGGACGGTATTACGCGATGGACCGTGATAACAATTGGGATCGGATCCAAAACGCCTTTGATCTAATCACCAAAAGCCAAGCCGAATTCTCAGCAGGAACAGCGATTGAGGGTCTACAGCAGGCCTATCAACGCGGTGAAAATGACGAATTCGTCCGAGCAACTCGGCTGGGCGAATCATGGGAAATGCGCTCTGAAGATGTGGTCATCGTGATGAACTTCAGAGCCGATCGTGCGCGAGAAATTACCAAAGCGCTCAGTGCCAAATCGCTACCCGAACTCAATCGGCCCAACTGGATCCCCGATCTCTCAGTATCGACCCTGACCCAATACGCCGATGATTTAAATGTCCGAGTAGCCTTCCCCCCAGAAACGCTCACCAAAACTTTGGGTGAGGTGGTTTCTCAAGCAGGCCTGACACAACTTCGGATCGCGGAAACAGAGAAGTATGCGCACGTCACCTTCTTTTTCAGTGGCGGCCAAGAGGCCTTAGTTGCTGGTGAACATCGCGAATTAATCCCATCTCCCAAAGTCGCGACCTATGATTTACAGCCTGAAATGAGCGCTCCAAAAGTCACTCAGTACTTAGTGGATGCCATTTCGAAACAATCCTTTGATCTGATCGTCTGCAATTATGCCAATGGAGACATGGTGGGGCATACCGGCAATTTTGATGCTGCTGTCCAAGCGATCGAAGCACTCGATGAGGCAGTTGGACAAGTGATCCAGGCCTGCGACGCGGTCGGTGCAGCCTGTCTGATTACAGCGGATCACGGAAACGCGGAACAAATGCTTAACCCTGACAATGGGCAGCCGTTTACTGCGCATACCACAGGCCCGGTACCCATCTGGTTAGCAGCCAATCCTTTGGGCGCAAAAGGATTATCGCCTGGCGCTCTGCGTGACGTCGCACCGACGTTATTGGCACTATTAGCTGTCGATCAACCAACCGAAATGACCGGCCGGTCGCTCCTTCAATTCTAATGCGAGCAATCGTTTGGTTATGGATCGCTCTTGTTAGCATTCAAAGCCAGGCTAATGAGATTCAAGACGCTGAGACTCAGCGTCTCCGGGCCGAACAACAGCTGAAGACACTGAAGCGCGATGTGCAACTCGATGCCAAAAAATTAAAGGTGATCGAATCAGAACTGAATCGACTGAATTCCGAATCAAAAAAACTGACTCGGGAAATCGCCTCTTCAGAACAGGTATTACGAGATCTCAGCGAAACCCAGCAAGAGACCGAAAACAAAATCGTCTCAAAGACCTCAGATCTTCAGAGACTTCTTGAACAATATCGAAACGAGCTCGTCGCCTATTACGTCACAGGCCGAGCACTCCGATCAAGCACACCAAGTGAAGGTCATCTCTCGGAGTACCTTCCATTTTTATTGGAAGCACGTCAAAAAAATGCAGCGGAGATCGAAGCGACTGCCGACAACTTGCGATCGTTATTGGTCGAGCAAGAGCGAAATACCAATAACGCGCAAAAAACACTGCTCGACCTCACTGATACACGGGACGCTCTATCGCAACGCACTCGAGACCAGCGGCAGTTGTTAGCAAGTATCAGCCGCAATTTACGGACCAAACAACAGCGTGAAGACGCTCTGAACTCTGATCTTCAATCATTAGACCGGCGGATTAAATCACTCCAGCTCGAATCCGGAGGCGCAGCGCTTGAACCCCTGAAAGGTAAAATGCGATGGCCTGTCGATGGACGCGTCTTGCGGCGCTTCGGGCAAAATCGACAAGACGGCTTTGGTGACTGGCAAGGACTTGTGATCAGTGCCACTGACGGTAGCGATGTCAGAGCTGTACAAGCCGGGAAAGTGGCATACGCTGGTTATCTGCTCGGCTACGGACTGGTGATCGTCATTGCACACAACGATGGGCATGCCACCATTTACGGTCACAACCAGAGCTTAAAAGTCGAAACTGGGCAGGCAGTTCTCGCCCGCCAGGTGATTGCGATTGCTGGAAATACAGGTAGTCTGGATGTGACTGCTTTATATTTCGGAGTGACCCGAAACGGAAAGTCTGTCAATCCAAGTTCATGGTTAAACTGAGAACATGATGAAACTAATTCGAAATACTCTGAGCTGTCTCCTCATCGCCCCTTTTGCTCTTCATGCTGCAGAACAACCCTCTGATGTGGAATCGCTCGATGCCTTGCGTGCATTCATTGAAGTGTATGAGCATATCAAGGGCGAGTATGTTGAAGAAATTGATGACCAGACGCTATTAAACGATGCAATCAATGGCATGCTCACCAAGCTCGACCCTCACTCGGGCTACTTAAAGCCCCGGGATGTTTCAAGCCTTCGTGACTCAACCTCAGGTTCATTTGGCGGGATTGGCATCGAAATGGATGTCGTGAACGGCCTAATTGAAGTGATTGCTCCAATCGACGATTCTCCGGCATCACGTGCGGGAATTTTGGCGAAAGATGTCATCACGCATGTCGACGACCAACCAATTCGTGATATCAGTCTTCAGGAAGCTATCGATATTCTGCGAGGACCGCTTGGTTCCACAGTGGAACTTGGGATTGTTCGGGAGGTGCAAGGCAAGGCTGAAGAATTAACGGTGGCACTCGAACGTGCTGTCATCCGTGTCACCAGTGTTAGGCAAGAAATGCTTCCCCACGGAGTGGGTTATCTTCGCATTTCACAATTCCAAAACCGCACGGGCCCAGATCTGATAAAGGCCATCGGAAATCTAAAGGCCCAAGGTCAGCTCAACGGCCTCATCCTCGATTTGCGAAACAATCCTGGTGGCGTATTGTCCGCAGCGATCGAAGTGGTTGATGCATTTATTGACCAGGGTCTCATTGTCAGCACCAAAGGACGCGATGAGTTTCTCGATGCCAAATATGAGGCGACTAACGCCACAGTCCTAAACCAAGAGCCGATCGTCATCTTGATTAACGGTGGCTCTGCATCTGCAGCAGAAATCGTTGCCGGGGCACTCCAAGATCATGAACGTGCCGTGCTGATTGGCACACCCTCCTTTGGGAAAGGTTCGGTGCAAACCATCTTAACACTTGAAAACGACTATGCTTTAAAACTAACGACAGCACTGTACTACACGCCGAATGGTCGCTCGATTCAAGCAACCGGGATTCAGCCCACCATTCAGGTTTCTGGCGGTGAGGCATTGATTGAATCAGATACCCGTGTTCGCGAGGCAGATCTTCCCAAGCATTTAGAAAACATAGGAGCCGAAGACCTAACCAACGAGAGGGTTGTCGATCGGCTGACCAAAGACAATCAGTTACTTCAAGCCTACAACTTGCTCCGCGGAGCTCAGCTTCTAGCCCGTTAGCGACGGATCTCGATGCCAGCATTGGCCATGGCTTCTTTCGCTTCGCCAATGGTGAATTGCCCGAAATGGAAGATGCTTGCGGCCAAAACGGCCTCAGCGTGTCCCTCGATCACACCATCAACCAAATGCTGCAAATTACCAACACCACCTGAAGCAATCACAGGAACAGTCACAGCATCAGCGACCGATCGAGTCAGATCCAAATCAAACCCATCACGAGTCCCATCTCGATCCATCGAGGTGAGCAGAATCTCTCCGGCGCCGTAAGAAACCATCCGCTGAGCCCATTCAACTGCATCGAAACCGGTTGGTTTGCGCCCTCCGTGGGTGAAAATTTCCCAACGGTCTGGTCCTACCTGTTTCGCATCAATGGCCACAACGATGCATTGGGATCCAAATTTATCTGCTGCTTTTTTGACAAACTCGGGCTCGAAGACAGCCGCTGTATTGATACTCACTTTATCTGCGCCTGCGAGGAGTAAATCACGAATGTTGTCGGTGTTTCGAACGCCTCCACCGACAGTCAAAGGGATAAACACTTCACTTGCCATCCGTGACACCGTGTCATAGGTCGTCGCTCGATTCTCATGGCTCGCTGTAATATCTAAAAACGTGATCTCATCGGCACCTTCTTGATTATAACGACGACTGATCTCAACAGGATCGCCTGCATCTCGAATACCCTCGAACTGAACACCTTTGACGACACGCCCCTGATCAACATCGAGACATGGGATGACTCGTTTCGCAAGCCCCACCTATCTCGACTCCGTCAAACCGATGGCTTCAGACAGATCAAGAGTGCCTTCATAAATCGCCCGACCAGTGATTGCGCCGATGACACCATCTGCTTCAACAGCGAGAAGCTCAGTCACATCCGATAACCCTTTTAAACCACCAGAAGCGATGACCGGACACCCTGTTTCACGCGCCAACGATGCGGTCGCCTCAATGTTGACTCCAGAGAGCATGCCATCCCGACCGATATCGGTGTAGACGATCGAAGAAACACCAACATCAGCAAATCGCTTGACGACTTCCACGGCTGAGACCGTACTTGCTTCAGCCCATCCTTCTGTAGCCACCCAACCATCTTTGGCATCAACACCCACAATGATTTGATCAGGAAATTGCCGGCAAGCTTCTGTCACAAATTCAGGCTCTTTGACTGCTTGAGTTCCGATAATGACCCACCTCAACCCAAGATCAAGGTACGCATCGATGGTCGCAATATCACGAACGCCGCCGCCAAGTTGCACCGGAAGCTCAGGATGTTTGCTCAAAATTCCGGCGACAGCCTCTTTATTTTCAGGCTTACCGGCAAACGCACCATCGAGATCAACCACATGCAACCGTTGTGCTCCAGCATCAACCCATCGATCTGCAGTCGCTACGGGGTCATCTGAATAGACGGTCGCATCCTCCATACGTCCCTGGCGAAGACGCACACAAGTCCCATTTTTCAGATCAATAGCAGGAATAATCAGCATGTCCCGTCCCAAGTTAAAAAGTTACGATAAAGTTGAATGCCAAAATCATGCGATTTTTCAGGATGAAACTGGACCGCAAACACCCTGTCTCTTGCAAGCGCGGCTGCAAAGGGAGACCCATAGTCACAGGTGCCAACAACACACTCGGCATGAATATCCGCGTACCGGTAGCTATGCACAAAATAAAAACGCGTTCGGTCTGGGATTCCTTCCCACATAGGATGCGAAACCTGCATCACTTCATTCCACCCCATGTGAGGCACTTTAAGCGGCTCACCGGCGCATCCAGTCATCGACCGAGGAAATTGCGTGATGTGGCCTTGAAAGACACCAAGCGCATGGATGCCTGAACTTTCTTCCCCATACTCCGTGAGAATCTGCATCCCGACACAAACGGCCATCAAGGGCTTTGATCCAATCAAATCCAAAACAACGCGATCTAATCCACGCTCCTGAAGTCCTCTCATGCAATCGCCCATCGCGCCAACGCCTGGCAAGATAACGCGATCAACGGCGGCAATCGTTGCCGCATCAGAAGTCACGACCACTTGATTTGAACCGGCATGCTCGACTGCTTTTGCAACGCTGTGAAGATTTCCAGACCCGTAGTCAATAACCGCGACTGTTTGTCGCATTTATAAAGACCCTTTGGTCGAGGGAACGATCCCACTCATCCGCACATCAGGCGTCAACGCCATCCGCAAAGCACGACCAAACGCCTTAAACACAGTTTCTATTTGATGATGTGAATTGTCGCCCTTCAGATTATCGATATGCAAAGTGACTTGTGCATGATTCACAAAGCCTTGAAAAAATTCTCTGAAAAGATCCACGTCAAAACCGCCAACGGCAGAACGCGTAAATGGGATTTCATAAAACAAACCAGGCCGCCCCGAAAAATCAATCACGACTCGACTCAAAGCTTCATCAAGCGGCACGTAAGCATGACCATAGCGAGTCATCCCTTTTTTATCGCCAACAGCTTGAGCAAATGCCTGACCCAGCGTAATACCGACGTCTTCGACAGTGTGGTGGTCATCAATTTCAAGATCACCAGTCGCCTGAATTTGAAGATCCACTAAGCCATGACGCGAGACTTGATCCAGCATGTGTTCGAAAAATGGAATCCCCGTGTTGAACTCGCCAATACCGGTTCCATCGAGATTCAGGTTGATTTGAATCTGCGTTTCCAGTGTATTTCGTTCAACTGAGGCAATACGATCTGCCATGGCCTGTTCCTTAAGCCGTTATAAACACCGTAGTATAGCGGTACTGGGTCCGACTGACGACAGAGGGTGTCATGCGATTTGTAAAAGGTTTTTTAATCTTAATAGTAATTTCGATTGTGGCGTTGGCTGCAACGGTCGCCTACATCACCCAAGTACTCGATCCAAATGACCTAAAGCCAACGCTCGTCAATGCCGCTAAGAAACAACAGGTTCAACTTGAACTTAAAGGAAATATTGAGTGGACGTTCTGGCCATGGTTCGGCATTTCAATGGACGATGTGAGCGCCTCATCGAATAACTGGAGGTTTGAAGCCGATCAATTGGAAGGCTCCTTATCGATTTTCTCCGTCTTGAGCGACACCATCATCATCGATCAACTCACTGCGATTGCACCCAAGGTCAAACTCGAACTCTCTCATTCGAAACAGCCATCAGCCATGAGCGAAGATGCGAGCGCGTCGGAATCGAAAACGATTTTAATCAGACAAGTGGCTGTTACTGACGGTGAGATTCTTGGACTGCATCCTGACCTAATGCTCAGTCGCCTTGAGCTCTCCGTCGACTCACTATCACCTGTAACCGCAAGTGATTTATTGCTATCGGCTTACATTACCTTTCGCGATTATCAAGCGCCAATCACGGTTCGCGCAGAAATCATTCCAACGGCAAGCTTTGACGGATTGACGATCCGGCAGTCGTCTATCGAATCACGTGATTTGACTTTGGCGTATGACGGTTATCTGAGTGCTTCAAGCGAAGGACAATTGAGTGGCGAAGGCCAAATTGAGGTTAGCGAGTTTTCCCTGCGGAAATGGTTAAGATCTGGTAATTGGCCGGTTCCTGATACACAGAATCTCGAACGACTGAATCGGCTGTCCATCAATACTGGGATCAAGTTATCTAACGAAATGATAAGTCTACGGCCTTTTTCGCTGATCCTCGACGAAACCAGTATCGATGGCCGGATTGATCTTAGCTTACGTCCATTGAATGTGGACTTGGAACTACTCGCAGATAGGCTCAACCTCGACAGCTATTTATCCTCAGATCCGTCAGCACAGCCAGGCTCATCGACAATGCCGTTCCCCTTGGTGACTGGAACCTACAAACTTGATTTTGGCGAGTTGACCGTCTCCAGCCACTTGGTCAACCAGGTAGGTTTCGATCTGGGTGTAGGGTCAGATGAAATTACGCTCGGCCGACTAGATGCAAACCTTTTTGGCGGAGAACTCCGGCTCGCCGGCACGCATCTGATCGCGCCACAAATTACCAATATCACAGGCTCAATGACTGAGATGCAACTTTCACAATTTGAGTTTTCCAAACCGCTTGATTCGCTATCGGGATCTCTAAAATCGACCTTTGATCTGCGGATGGCGGGACGGACACCGGACGAAATGTTGGCTTCCGTTTCGGGGCCCTTACGACTGCAGATCAAAAATGCGTTCCTCGGCCCCCTCAATCTGTCTGATACGCTCTGTCAGTTGAGCGGAGGAAATGGGGAAAGTATTTTCGATGCTGCCGATACACTGACAGCGAGAGCTGAATTTCAAGAAGGAATCGCTGTCATCGAAGCTGTCGATGCAACCGTCGCTAATTTGAATATTCAGGGAAGCGGAAGGGTGAGTCTTGTCTCGACGGCCGCGAACATTCAAGGAACAATCCGTGTGCCCTCGGATGGTGTTCTTGGTTCGTGCATGGCTCCTGAGTTTTTGCGTGGAGTCAGTTTACCACTCGTGTGTAGGGGACAAATTCGCAACGAGAACCTTGCGTGCTCAGTGGATGAAACGGCACTTCAACGCATCATGTCCAAAATGGCTGAGGTTGAGGTGAAAAAGAAAGCCCAAAAGCAACTGCAACAGGCAAAGGACGCACTGAAATCATCTGTTCAGGATGCTCTTCAAGATCGTGCTACCGGCCAAGGATCCGAACTTCTCCAACAACTGCTGAAGCAATGATCGAAAGATTCGCAGAGCGTCTTGCCGAATGGCAAAGAAAGCATGGCCGACACGATCTGCCTTGGCAGCAGCGCGGACCCTATGAAACTTGGATTTCGGAGATCATGCTGCAACAAACGCAAGTTCAAGTTGTCATTCCATATTTCAATCGTTTTGTTGCGAGCTTTCCTTCGGAGGAAATTCTCGCTTCAGCACCAATTGATGACGTGTTAGCACATTGGGCGGGCCTTGGATACTACTCACGAGCGCGAAATCTTCACCGAGCCGCGCAGTTGATTATGCAAGAGCATCAAGGGAGTTTGCCGAATGATCTTGACGCCTTGATCGCTCTGCCTGGAATCGGGCGTTCAACAGCAGGAGCTATCTTATCGCTTGGATTCGGAGCGAGAGGAGTGATCCAAGATGGCAATGTAAGACGAGTATTATCACGCTTATTTTGCATCGCGGGCGACCCATCCAAATCAAATGCGCAAAATCAACTGTGGGATCTTGCGGATACCTTGACCCCCGATAGCGGGGCTGAATCAAAAATACATACTCAAGCGATGATGGACTTAGGTTCACTGATATGTCGGCGCAGTAAGCCCAACTGTAAAGCCTGCCCGGTTGCCGATGACTGCCAGGCACTGCAAAGCGGTTCGATTTCCAGGTTCCCTGAGCGCAAGCAAGTCAAGCAGCGGCAAGAAGAGCTCTGGATTATGTTGCAATTGGTCAATGCAAACGAAGAGACGCTTTTTATTAAAAGGCCATCACCGGGGATATGGGGCGGGCTTTATTGTCCACCAATTGGGGTAAGCTTGAACCAATTGGCAGCAGATATCGTAAACACAAAGCAGCTTGAAACAGAGTATGTCGGAGCAAGCAAACACACCTTCAGTCACTTTCGAGTTCGAATTGAGCACTATGTTGCCTCAGTCAATTCGGCGGATGTACGAGTAGGTGAGTGGTGCCGAACTGAGAGATTTCAAAAAGGGGTTCCTGCCCCCATTCAACACATTCTTAGTCGTGAGGAGATCAAATGACGCGTCTGGTTTTTTGTCGGAAATATAAGCAAGAACTCCCAGGATTAGTGGCGCCACCGCTGCCGGGTCAGGTAGGAAAAGATCT
>ENA-OUOG01004016-OUOG01004016.1-marine-metagenome-genome-assembly--contig:-NODE-4016-length-13076-cov-5.404108_pt1 | contig 13076 bp, 8 predicted proteins | sample MGYA00248635_ERZ508505 | MGnify/ENA primary metagenome ERZ508505 (study PRJEB26176, sample SAMN06267871) | marine metagenome | isolation source: Saanich Inlet, British Columbia, Canada | place: Pacific...
ATCGGCAGGAACGTGTAGAACAGGCGCATGCCCGTGATGGACGATTCGGTCACGTTCTCGGCATCGAATCCCACGACAGACAGGATGAAGCCTCCGAGCAGTGCAGCCACGCCGAAGCCGAGCTTCACCATCCACCAGTACACCGCGCCGAGCACGCCTTCGCGCCGTTTGCCGGTTTGGAGTTCATCCAAATCGCACACGTCCGCCGTCATGCTCATCATGATGGTGAACAGGCTGCCGATGCCAAACGAATGGAACGGCAAGGCATACAAGAACAGGTGCGGCTTTCCCGGAACGAACAGGAACCAAAACAGCACGTACCCGACGATGGAAATGAGCTGTGCCGTGATGAACGCGCGCTTCTTGCCCATGCGCTTGGACATCTGCGCGACGATGGGGATGACGAGGAAGGTCGTGACCAGCGCGCCCACCGAACCGTGCAATGCGGGCCAGTAGCCGGCGCTCGCGGGATCGCTGTTGAACAGGTAGTGGACGATGATGAGGAACGTGTACGCCGCGATGACATTGAAGGAGTTGAAGATCAGGAAGGTGGCTCCGGCGATTTGGCGGAATTGCTTGATGCGAAACGCTTCGAACGCCGAAGTGAAAATCTCTTTCACACTGAGGACGACGCGCTTGGCACTGATCGGAACGAAGTCCGTGCGGTCGAGCGTGGACTTGCTCCGGATGAACAAGGCGGGGATGAGGGCGAAGAACGTGCACGGGATGGCCACCCAAATCGACAATTCCCGCACCCCGTGATCCGCCCCTTCCGGGAACCAAGCCGGATCGTACAAGATGACCCAAAACCACGGCGCAATCACCCACGCCCACTGGCCGATGAATTGCGAGATGGCCATGATTTGCGTCCGCTCGTGGAAGTCCTCGCTGATTTCGTAGCCCATCGCCACATACGGCACGCTGAAGATGGTCAGCCCGAGGTAGAAGACGAGCGACCAACTCAGGAAATAGATGAAGTTGTAGGTGACCCCATCGGCTTTGTCCAGTTGCCACATGGCGACGTAGGCAAGGCCCATGATGAGGGCGCCGATGAACACGTACTGCCGGCGGCGGCCCCACTTCGAGCGGGTGTTGTCCGAGATGAAGCCCATGATGGGGTCCGTGACGGCGTCGAAGATGCGCGGGACAAATTGGATGATGCCCCAAAGAAGGGCGGCGAATCCGAGGTCTTGGACGAGCACGATGATGAAGACGCCGAGGGCTGCGGGGAACATTTGGTTCGCGAGCATGCCGAAGCCAAAGGCGATTTTCTGGCCCATCGGGACGCCCTGCGTTGGAGGCGATGTGAGTTCACTCATGATTCAAGGGGTTTCAGAAGGAGGGTTTGGAGGGTTTGTGCGCCGACGACCACGCGGAACGCTTCGGCCGCAAGGCCTTCGATGCGCAAGGTACGGGGGGATTCGCCGGGGTTGAAGCAGACGATGGCATGGGAACCGTCGGGGGTTTCGGCGGCCACGGCCACGACATCGAGGTCGCTGCAGGTGCTTCCCAAAACGGTCGCCCCGGGGCGCAGGAATTTGCTGAAATGGCACATCACGTCGTAGAGCGGCGTAAAGTAGACTTCGTCGCGTTCGGGGTCGACGATGACCGGCGCGACGCACCAGTTTTCGAACCAGTTGGGTCCGCCTTGCCGGTCGAGCACCATGTTCCAATCGATCCACCCGTCCACCCAGTGGTTGAGGCAGCCGATGAGGTCCTGGGCGTAACGGTGGACCGGCGCATACTTCGGGTGCAGGTGCTTTTTCTCGGGTTCCCGCCACGTGTAGCCCCAATCGGTCGCTTCCGCGCGCCAGTACCAGTCGTCGTCTTGCCAAACCGGAACCTGTGCATCGCAACACGCCTCGGTTTGGATGAGGAACTTGTCGGGAGCCGCCTTGTGGGCGCGATCGAGGGCGTCGGGGAAGTGGTCGATGGTGCTTTCGTACCAGTGAACCGCCGTTCCCGCGAAGTGCTTGCTGGGGTACATGACGGAGACCCATTCGTCAAGGCCTTCTCGGTTTTGGTCATAGCCCAACACGTGGAGGTGCCCCAACCCATTCGCCTCGAGCGTCGGCCCCAAGTGCTGCTCCACGAAATCGGTCATCTCCTCGGGCGAGTACAGCATGCTCTCCCAGTTGCCCCCGTTTCCATGCGGCTCGTTTTCAACGGTATACGCCCAAATCGACACGCCTTCCGCGGCATACGCCTGCGCGTGCTTGACGAAAAAGTTCGCCCACGTCGGCCGCAACTCGGGCCGCAGCCGTCCGCCCACCCACGCGCGGTTGTCCTTCATCCACGGCGGAGCGGTCCACGGCGATGCGATGACCTTGAACCCGTCCGTCGAAATCGCCTGCGCCTCCCGAATCATCGGCAGCAGGTACTCGCGGTCCGGGTGAATGCTGAAGTGCACGAGGTCCACGTCGCCTTCCACCGGCGCGTAACTGTACTGAAACCGTGAAAAGTCGCACGAATTCATGTGCGTCCGGGTGAGGGAATAGTGCGCGCCGTCCTCGTGGAAGTACGCCTCCAGGATGCGCTGCCGCTGCGTCGGACTCAACTGGTAGACGAGGTAGGCCGAGGCATCCGTGAAGGACCCACCAAATCCCGTAACGCGCTGCTTCCGCTGGTCCACATCCACCCGCAACGTCGCTTCGTCCGCCACGGGTTGGTCCCAAGCCGCGATCGCTTCCTGCGGCACGGCATGAAACCGCCCCCCGTGCCGGGACGTCTCAAAGGCCGCAAGGTGGAACCGCTCAATCGACATGGCGCTTATTCGGCCGGGTTCCACGCATGGTAAAACGTGCGGACGACCTCGAAGGCCGCCTTCGGTTGCCGGTGGACGTCCACCAAGCCCCAGAACTCCTCGTTCGCCGTCCCGTCGTATGGCACCCCGCTGCTGCCCGGCGCCCACCCGCCCGCGTCTTGCTGGTCGGGCTGTCCGGCTTTCCACCAACCGTCGGTGAAAGAGAACACCGCCACGCCCGCAGCACGGGGATTTTCCGTGAGGATGTTGCCGAGCATCTTCTCCGTCGCGTCCGCTTGAGCGCGCTCGTTGTCGCCGGCCTCGTAGCCCAATTTCGCTACGGTCATGTAGCTGTCCGCCCCGAGTTCCGAGAAGTAAACCGGCTTGTCGCTGCGTTCAGCAAAGTCGGCGAGGGCGGTGTGGGACTCGTCCCACCGGTAGACGTTCAGCCCCCACAGGTCGATGTCTGGCAGCGCGTCGATCAATTCGGCTTCCGGCACCTCGCCGTGCGCGGTGGCCACGGGGTGGTGGGCATCCTCGGCTTGGATCGCCGCCGCCGCTTCCCTCAATGCGCCGTACCAGGTGTCCAGCGAACCGTCGAACCACTCGGGGTGGTAATTGTATTCGTTGCCGAGTTCCCAAAAGAGGATGGCCGGGTGCGATTTGAACCGCTTCACGTAGTCCAAATACGTTCCCGACAGCAAATCGTACACCCCGCCTTGGTTGTACCCAAACCCGATGATGACCCGGAGGCCCGCCGAGCTGATGGCATCGAGCACCGCCTCGTCGGCGATGGGCTCGTACACGCGGAGGGTGTTCGCCCCCAGTTCGCGCATCAGCTCGAGGTCTGTGGCGAGCGTTTCGAAGCTGCGCGTGTCGCTGCCGATGGCCACCGGGTGGTAGCAAACGCCCTTGATGAGGTGGGGGCCTTCGGCCGTTTGAAGCCGCCCGTTTTCGACCCAAACCCCAGGCCGCGGCGCACACCCCAGCACCCCGATCAACAGGGACAGGGCCATCATTTGCAGGGATTTCGTGAAGGGACGCATCGGGTCAAGGAGTCGGTTGCAAAACGTGGCGGTCCAACAGCTCGCGCTGCCCTTCGTAACTGCTGCGAATGGCGTTTCCTCCCCGGGTCAACCCGTCGAACGCGCCTTGCTCCACGAGGGACCAAAGCGCGTACTTCGCTTCGCCATCCGATGTGAATAGCCCGAAGTGGTTTTCCGAATCGGTGGGGTTTGCCGCGCTCTTCCACGGTTCATCGAACGCCTCGAAGTAGAAGCAGCTGATGCCGGAGCTTTGGGTCCACTTCCGCATGCCGTGGTAGAACAAGGCTTGCTTCAGCTCGTCGGCCGCGCGCGAGCCCTCGGGGCCGTAGAAGCCGTCGGAGAGGCTGGCCCAGCCGGTTTCGCCGATGTGCACCGGCTTGTTGGGGTCCACGGCGTGAACGTATTCGACGACTTGGGCGAATTGGTTTTGGCTGTAAGCAAGGGCCTGCTGCATGGCCTGCTCGATGCCGCCGTCCGCCGCCGTCGAATCGCCCTTCCAAAACACCGGGTTGTAATGCGTGTCGTGGAACGGGTACGTGTGCATCGAGACGAAATCCACCGAGCGAATGAGCGCGTTCAAGTCGTCGTTGTGGTATTCGGCACCGCCGCCGCCCCACGAGGCGAAGTTGTCCGAGCTGGTGATCCACAGGTCGGCCGGCAAATCGGCCTTCGCTTTCAAATCTTGAAGGTGGTTCACCCAATGCAGGATGACCCCCGGGGCGACGAAGTAGGACGCCGCCCAATGCACCATCGCTTCGTTCCCGACGGCAATGACTTTGATGATGTCCGGGAATTCCTTCGCCAGCGCCACCGCCCGCTCAATTTCGGCCTCGTTCGCTGCGTAATCTTGCTCGGTGTGATTGGGCAAATCGGTCCACGCACCCGCGCAGTCGATCCACGCTCCCAGCATGACGTACATTTCAAACTGCGCGTCTTCCAGCTTCAATTCGCGGATGGCATTCACCACGTTCGAGGCGTGCGGCAACTGCACGTTGTAGGTGCGCAAGAAGCGGATGCCCATGGCGTGCAAAATCCGCAGGTCTTCCTTCAATTGAGCAACGCTCGGCTGCTCGGTTCGGCTCGTTCCCCGGTAGCCGCCGAAACTCATGGCGGTGAAGGCGGGGTTGCCCAAGAGTTCAGATGCCGTTCGGTCGGTCATGGTTTCGTGCTGGGTTGGTTGTCCGCAAGAAGCGAAGATCAAGGTGATGAGCGCCGCTGCGAGTCGTGCTGAACGAAGTGAGGGGGTGAACTTCCGCATGGGTCAGGCGATGACCGTGAGTTGGTCGATTTCGTGGGTGCGGCGGAAGATATGGGCGCTCCGTTCACGGTCCAAAACCGAGCCGTCCACCCGCTCGGTGCGCCCGTCGGTGTAGGCGATTTCGATTTGTGCTGCATCCCCGCGCACGTGCACCACCGGCACCTGGCAAACGGTGTAGGCCAAACTGTCCGCGGTCAACTCAATCGTCCGGCGCTGTTGCTTCACGTCGACGTACTCGAACGTCGCCGGCTCGGTCAGGAACTCGCCTTCGTGCATCAGCGCGCGGTCGAAGTGCAGCTGCCCCTCGGTTACGCGCACGCCGAGCTCGCCAAACCGGCACAGCAAGTCCTCCTTCACTTGGCCGGTCATGCCCGGCTGTTGCGCGCCCTTGCCGCCCGGCGTGTGCGAATACGGGTCGGTAGGGAAGGCGCCGTACAACTCGGGCGACTTATGCGCCCCGATGCCGGCATTGATCTCGAAATAGTGGTCGAAGAGGCGCCCCACCACCTCCGGGGTTGCGCCCTGCTCGATCGCGTCCTTCGTGACCTCGAACACGGCCAACCGCAGCTTCGACACCATGTGCCAATAAATCGACCCCAACCCTTCGTACCCGAAGAACGTGCCCGACCGGCCGGTGAATGACTTGTGGTTGAACGTGGCTTCGTACAGCGCCTCCACCTGCTTCGCGTCCTCGGCGACGAGGGCGTCGTAATCGCGGGGCAGGTTGCTGAGTGCGGCCTTGAGTGCGTTGCCGTTGTTGAAGTTCCCGTTGAAGTGGAAGCCGCCCGTGCAGTCCCGGGTCACGATGTCCATGTTGCCGTCGGCTACGAGTTGGGCGAGCAGCTTAGAGCCGCCCACCGCGCTCGGGTCGAGGTTGTTCTTCTCGAGGAAACGCGGGAGCTCCTTGTTCGGGTAGAGGACGTAGCTGTACTGGTCGTCGCGGAACAACGCGCTGGCCTTCAGTGCGTCAAGGACGTCGAGGCTTTCGGCGGGGTTGAGCAGCCCGGAGCTCAGGACCGCAACTTGGCCTTCGAGCATCTCCGGCAATTCGGTGATTTCGATGCCGCCGTCGGGTTCGATGGTCATGAGGTTGTACGCGTGGTACAGCCCGTCTTTGCGCTTGTTCGCGTGGATCGAGTGCTCGAGGTGTTCGAGCGCCACATCGATGAAGCTGGCAAGGTCCGACAGGTTCAGCGGGGCTTTGCGGCTGGAGAAGTCCTGGTCGTAGATGGTTTGGCGGTAATCGCTCGATGCGCGGCCGAGGCCGTCGAGGATGGCGCGCCGGTCCGCGTTGGAAATCCGCCCGGAGGTCAGGCCGCGGGTCGCGTTGAGCGTCTCGTGCATGCGGGTGAAGCAGGCGAGCAACTCTTCTGAAATGTGGACTTCGCGGTGGTTGGTTTGGGCCAAAACCCCTTGGAAATAGACCAAAAACCGACGCAGGTAATACAGCGTCACCATCGACACGCCATTGCCCACGAGCGCATTGTTCGCATCGTTCCACTCCGGGCGCTGGGTGTTCATCCAAATGCCGCCCTCCGGAATGAAGTTCGCGACCTTCGCGAGCATCGTGGCCATGATCTTCTCGATGAAATTCACCTTGTAAATGAAGACGTGGGCCTCCCGCAATAGCGCGCCATCGCCCCCGATTTCCTCCTTCTTGAAGGCGATTTTCTCCTCGCGGGCGTGGTCGAAGTCGATGGTGTTCTTCGGGTCTTCGAGCAGCGCGTCGTACGGCTTGATGCGGTAGGGGACGTTCGCGTAAACGAAGGAGTTGTTTTCGAAGTACGATTCGAGCTTTTCCGGATAATGGTCGCGGAGGAACTCGAGGAATTTCAGGAGGTAGATGATTTGGTGATCGCCCCAATACCCGATGTACGACCACGGGTTGTCCGGCTCAATGGTCTCCCATTCGAAGCCGTCCTTGAACACCCGGTACGGGTTGTAACCGTCGAACGTGGTGGCGTTCAGGAACTTGAAAATCATGCCCTCGATGAACTCGGGGTAGGCGTGGACCAGCGCCTCCCAGTTCTGGAAGATGTCGCGCCAGTTCCCTTGGTAGTCCAGGATTTTCGAGCCGTCGTCCTCGTTCCGGAGGTTGATGGAGAAGCGGTTCCACGGGCGGCTGGGGTCGCCGTGCCGCCGGCTGAACTTGAGCGGTAGGTACTCGGCGCACAGGCGCTTGAAGTTGAGGTCGTCGTCCTGGTCCGCCTGCGCTTGCAGGAAGAACAAATCGAATTTCTCAGGCCAAGCCGCCATCGCTTCCTCCTTCTTGAAGTACACCTTGTGGTTCGCCCGGTCGATGTAGGCCATGAAATCCCCCCGTTCGATGGCGTAGTTCTCGTCGAAGATGCCGCCCCGCATGATGTTGAACATCGTGTTGGCGAAGTGGCGGATGTTGCGGCGGCGGTCGGCGGTCAGTTGCAACCCGTCGCTTGCCGCGACCAGTTCGATGAGGTGGCTGGTTCCGGCTTCGACGTCGGCCAGCAGTTCCTGCTTGAGCTGGTCGGGCGATTGCAGGTCGCGCTTCAGGCGCACCACCCCGCGAATCGACTGACCCAAGTTCGCCACGATCATCCAGTCCTTGCTCGCGCCGGGCGCCAATTCGAAGTCCTCCTGAATGAAGTACGCACCGCGTTCGGCCTTCACGTCGACTTCGGTCTCGAGGGCTTCGCCGGCCTTGAAAGCGTTGAGTTGCCGCGATGACAGGAGCACGCGAGGCGACTCGAAGCCGAGGGACCAAACCACGTTGGCCTTCAACGACTCACTCGGTTCCGCTTTGTCCGAAATGATGGCACTCAGCGCGTAGACCCCGAGGTTCCCTTCCTCCAACTCGCACTTCTTGTAGGCATCGACGAGGTTGCTGCTGCCGCGTTGCAGCCCTTCCGGCACGCCATAGGGCAATACGTTTTGGATGCCGTCGAGCACGCTGACTCGCGTGGCCGTGGTTCCGGTGGAATGAAGCGTTGCGTGGCGCACAAACCCGAAGCGCTCGCTTGAAGCCCACTCGTAGCAGAAGGTCAACCCCAAGTCGTGGTTGACCTCCTCGAACCGCACCTTGTTGCCGTAAGCGTTCTTATACAGGTTCCGCTCGATGCGGTAGACGCCGCGATTCGATTCCGAGAAGGGCTGCCAAAGTGAGCGGCGGTCATCGGCTTCCACCAGAATGACGGTCTTGCTGCCCGTGTGCTCCGCGGATTCCGTGATCTTGTCGTCGGTGTAATAAGGGAACAAGGCGAAGTCGCTGTTGACCCTTCCTGCGGTCAGTCCGCCGTTGCTGGCCAAAAACATCCAGTGGTCCGAATGGCTCACGATGCTCATGAAAAACGGCCGCATCCGATCCACCGCTTGGATCTTGTAGTAGGTCTCGCCATCGACGGTGACCTCCTCGCCATGGGTGGGTGCGTTGGAAACGTGGAAGGGCTGCTGCCCCAAGTAAATCGGTTTGCGGTTCACGGTCTCGCTCATGTCAACGTGGTCGTAGGTTCTGGTGTGGTCGTTCGTCTCGGTCTGCATTTTCCCTTCACTGGCTGCGGCACAACGACGGATGTTCCAAGACGGCGGAAGCGAATTTAACCCTGGAGATTGGAAGTCGTCGCATGTCAAAAACAACGCAACGGCCGATTGGGTCATTCCCCGCCGCCTTTTTTTCAGTGTACATGGGACATGACGGGCGGAACGCGCGGGCAGGGGGCTCGGGTGTTGTTGGGGTGCGGTAGCGTTAATGTGCAGGTGATGCGAAGGAAGTTTAATCCATTTTGCGCCCAAAAGCGAGGGGGGCTGAGTAGTGTTCGTCCGCTCATTGTAGAGGAATGCCCTCGCGATTGAGTGTGTGAGGCGCGGGGCGGTCGGGGACACACTTGGCGGAAATCAGCGGGACGGACGCATGGATTTCAAAGCAAATGGATGCAACTTTCGTTCATGGCCTCCACCGCTCACCACGACGATCGCATTGCAGCGATGACCTTCGCATCCGTCTACCCCCATTACGCAGCGAAGGTGCAACGGAAGGGCCGATCGGAGGCCGAGTTGATGGCGGTCATCACGTGGCTGACCGCGTTGAGCGAGACGGAAGTGCTGCGCCACTTGGAGGGGCGCAGCACGTTTGCGGAATTCTTTGCCGCGGCGCCCATGGCGGAAGGCGCCCACCTGATTACTGGAGTCATTTGCGGCTATCGCGTGGAGGAAATCGAGAACGCGTTGACGCAAAAGGTGCGTTGGTTGGACAAGGTCGTCGATGAATTGGCCCGCGGAAAGGCCATCGAGAAGATCTGCCGCCAGCCCCATTGACGGGGGCGTCCGCGACGAAATGCGTACCTTGAAAGCATGATTCGATTCATCAAAACAGGAGCGGTGATGGGGGCGTTGGTGCTTACGGGAATCGCCCGAGGTCAAGAACCGTGGCCGGCCATTCCGGGCATTGATGAAGGGGCGGCGTCCGTGCACAGCCAGGAGACCTTCGTGCCGACCCTTGGGCTAGCGGCGTTGAGCTACGGGCTGGCGCGGTGGGTGGAGAACGCCGAGCGGGCGCATCGCATGCAGGTGCGGCTGGGGGTTTACGGCCTTCAAGACCACCTCGTCTTCAACCAAGCCGTGGGGGTGGAGCAACAGGTGGCGCCCTGGTTTTCATTGAGTTGGGAAGTGTTTGTGCAGGAGTGGCGTGCGGATTTGGGCACCGGAAACGCGCACGGCATGGGCGTCGGCCTCAACCCGTGGGCCAAATGGACCGCCTTCCCCGCCCGCAGGCTTTCGCCCTTCGTGGAGGCCGGCACCGGCGCGTTCTACGGGTTCACCCGGTTCCCCGCCGCGGGCACCCGCTTCACGTTTCATTTGAACACGAACTTGGGTTTGGAATGGGACCTGGAGAGCGGTGATGGCATGCGCCTCACGTACGGTCACTTGCACCAATCGAACAACGGACTCGGCGAGCGCAACCCCGGCATTGTCGGCAATGGGCTGACCGTCAGCTGGTCGCGCCGCTTTGCATCGGAACGCCCATGACCATCATTTTGTACGCCATTCCCGTGTTCCTGGCGCTCCTCGGCCTCGAGGTGTGGTGGGATGCCCGTGGGCAGCGGGGGGTGTACCGGATGGGGGATACGTTGGCGAATTTGGGGTGCGGCATCATGGACCAAACCACCGGGCTGCTCGCAAAGTTGGCCACGGTAGCCGCGTTCACGGGGGTTTACGCGCTCGGTGCGGAATGGCGCGGGGATTGGGCGTGGCCGGAGACGGCGGGCGGGTTTGCGGCGGCGTTCGTGCTGGGGGATTTTGCGTATTACTGGTCGCACCGGTGGTCGCATCGGGTGAACGTGTTTTGGATCGGCCACGTGGTGCACCACCAATCGGAGGATTACAATTTGGGCGTGGCGTTGCGCCAGAGTGCAGCCCAAAAGCTGTTGATGATGTGGGTCTACTGGCCGCTCGCTTGGGCGGGGGTTCCGCCGTGGATGTTCGCCAGTGCGATGGCGCTGAATTTGGTCTACCAATTCTGGATCCACACGGAGGCCATTCGCCACCTCGGGCCGCTGGAATGGGTGCTGAATACGCCGTCGCACCACCGCGTGCACCACGGGCGCGACCCGGAGTACATCGACAAGAACCACGGAGGCGTGTTCATCGTTTGGGACCGGTTGTTTGGGACGTTTCAGCGGGAGCGGCAGGCGCCGACGTATGGCATCACGACGCCGGCGGCGACCTTCAATCCGGTGCGGGCCCAAGTCCAGCCTTGGGTGCGGTTGTGGCGCGGGGTGCAGGCGATGCCGACGTTTGGGACGAAGTTGCGGTTCCTGTTCGCGCCGCCGGGCTGGACGCCGGACGGGGTGGTGCCTCCGCCCGCCATCACCGGGACGGAGCGCAAATTCCAGGCGGAACCGCCGCGCGCGATGCTTGGGCCGTTGCTCGCGCGCTGGGTTGTGACCTTGGTTGGCGCTTTCGGGTTGCTCCTTGCTGAACGGGCGTTGCCGATGCCGTTGGTGCTGGTGGGCATCGCGTGGGTGCTGTGGAACCTGTGGTGGGTGGGAGCGACGTGGGACGGGGACGGGCCCGGCGATGCGTGGAGCGGAATCGGCGATGCGGGGTTGGTGGTGTGGGCAGCACTGGCGATGGGCGTGCCGGTGGCGTTGGGCGTGGCGGCGCTGTTGGGTGGGCTGCAGGTGTGGACGTGGGTCAGCGCAGGGACTCGCCGTGCTGGCTGAGGTCGAGGCCGCGTTCTTCCTGCTCCTGCGTGACGCGCACCGGTAGGGCCGCGTTGACGAGGAGGAACAGGACGTAGGCGCCGCCGAACGTGAACAGGATGACGCCGACGAGGGCCGCGAGGTGCACGGCGAAGGGGCCCCAGCCGCCGCCGTGGACGAGGCCGACGTTCCGGGCGAACAGGGCCGTCATGAGCATGCCCACGATGCCGCCCACGCCGTGGCTGGGGAAGACGTCGAGGGTGTCGTCGATTTGGGTTTGGGGCCAAAACCGAATCGCCGCATTGCTCACCAGCGCCGCCACCAGCCCGATGAGCATGCTCTCCCCGAGCGTCACGAACCCGGCCGCGGGCGTGATGGCCACCAGCCCGACGATGGCGCCGATGCACGCGCCCACGGCCGACATCTTCCGCCCCATGAACCGCTCGTAGAACATCCAGGCGATCATGGCCGTGGCCGAAGCGAGGTTCGTGTTCGCGAAGGCGAGGACCGCGTCGCCGTTCGCGCCGAAGGCGCTGCCCGCGTTGAAGCCGAACCACCCGAACCACAGGAGGCCCGTGCCGAGGATGACGAACGGGATGTTCGCCGGTTCCTCCTCGCGCGGGTTTTGGCGCTTCCCGAGGAAGACCGCTCCCGCAAGCGCGGCTAGCCCCGCCGACATGTGCACCACCGTGCCGCCTGCGAAGTCCAGCACCCCCGCCTGGCGCAGCAGCCCGTCCGGGTGCCACGTCATGTGGGCGAGCGGCGCGTAAATGAGCAGGCTGAACAGCACCATGAACAGGATGTAGCTCCTGAACCGCAGGCGCCCCGCGAGGCTGCCGGTGATGAGCGCCGGCGTGATGATCGCGAATTTGAGCTGGAACAGGGCGAAGAGGAGGAAGGGAATTGTGGGGGCGAAATCGGGGTTTGGCTTGAGCCCCACGCCGTTGAAGGCCAAAAACGTCATCGGATTCCCGACCACGCCCCCCACGCTCTCCCCGAAGCACAGGCTGAAGCCGACGACGACCCAAACGACGCTGACCACGCCGAGCGCCACGAAGCTTTGCAACATGGTGCTGATGATGTGCTTGCGGTGCACCATGCCGCCGTAAAAGAACGCGAGACCCGGCGTCATCAGCAGGACGAACGCGCTCGCCACGAGCATCCACGCGGTGTCGCCGGAGTCGATGCCTTCGGCGGGGGCGAGTTCAGCACCGCCCGCGAGCCAAGCGATGAGCACGAAAAGGAGGAGGAAAATGAAGTTCAGGCGGCGTCCCATGGCGTTGAGTTTGGCGTTCAACCGGACCGGGTCATTGCCGTCGGTGGGCGCAAATTAAAACGCAGTGCGCTGAAAATCAATTGATGTCCCGGGGACACGTCAGAGCGCGGCGAGCTGGGCGCGGGCGGCGTCGGGGTCAAGGCGGACGAGGAGGCGGAAGGCTTCGTCGAGGAGGGTTTGGGCTGCGGGGTCGCCGGCGTGGGCCTTGCGGGCGAGGTAGAGTTCGTGGATGAGCTCGAGCTCGGGGAGGCCGTAGGCGACGCCGGTGAAGCCCTGCACGCTTTCGAGGGGGCTGAAGCCGAACTCGTGCGTGGGTTCGATCATGGTGCCCTCGCCGAAGTCGTTCCAGGTGGCGAGTTGGAGGGCGTCGAGGTCGGCGTTGGAGGCGATTTCGAGGAGGTCGAGCAGGGTTTGGCCTTGATTGTGAGCGATTTCCCAGCCCAAACCAGCGCCCCACCCGCCGTCCGCGTAAAAGTCCTTGAACCCCGGATACGCCACGCCCGTCCGCGCCCCCGGCCCCTCGCTGAACGCCGCGACCGCCGCCAAATGATCCACGCCCCCACCGCCCCAAATCCACGCA
>ENA-OUOG01004018-OUOG01004018.1-marine-metagenome-genome-assembly--contig:-NODE-4018-length-13066-cov-4.352683_pt1 | contig 13066 bp, 13 predicted proteins | sample MGYA00248635_ERZ508505 | MGnify/ENA primary metagenome ERZ508505 (study PRJEB26176, sample SAMN06267871) | marine metagenome | isolation source: Saanich Inlet, British Columbia, Canada | place: Pacific...
TATCTACTACTAAGTCTACATTTCCGCAAACAACATTTTTATTTGAGTACAAGGTAACTTTTGAGAGAATATTAAGCTGTTGTATATATTTAATGAAGGTAATGTATTGTGCAAGGTATTTTAATTTGGGTTGTTGGCCTTTAAAATCTTTAATGTCATCAATATTGTGAAATAATTTAAGCAAATATTTATCAACCCATCCACAATTTTTTGTCTCTGAACAAAAACCAATCAAGTTGTACTCGTTGTTACACAACGAAAATTCCTTAGATTTATCGTAATCATTAGTAAATACTGGAGTTTCATTTAAATCCTCTAATTCAAAATCTGGACTTTCATACAAGGTCCGAGTATCAAAAGCAAGTAATAGATCATACTTTATTGAACTACCAGAGGTTTCTATTGGTATTAGTTTGCATCTACACCAATTAGTTGGGCCAAACTCCGATTTGTTTCCATTGCTTTGAAAAAAAGGTAATGGCAACCAAGTATTTTCTAATTTTTTTAAGTTTAATCCACCTAATGAAACTTGAAAACATTCAGAATTTAAATCATTATGATCTGTTTTTATTGGCTGATTTCCATCTTCGTAAAAATTTTCTTTTATTGAGCTCCAACTTTCTGTTACCTTAAAATTGTTTTGAAAAATTGAGTAACCAAGACTTGTTAAGTCATATTTTTTAACCCAAGTATCTTCATCAGAAAAGTAGTGTGCAATTTCTAATTTTATTTGCTGCGATGTATCATCAAACCATTCATGAAAATACATCCTGAAATTATCATTATTCTTAATTTCTAGAGGAAATGTAAAGTATTGAATACCTGAATTAGCTATTAGGTTCATATATGTATAATTAGTAGTAAAACATTATTATAAAATGTTTGTTCAAAATTTAAATTGTAATATCTAAAAAAAATATCAAAATAAGTGCATAGAAAATCAATAAAACTGATAGGTCAATGTTTCTCTACTTGTTTTGACAATTAGAATAACACACAAGTGGGTATATAGATAATTTACTAATCGATTAATAATTAGAGTAATTTGCAGCCCTATTCATGTAATTTTCTGTTTGATACATATAATCTTCAGCATAGCTCGAATAATTAGAGGCTTGTATCATATAATTCTCAGCCTCATACATGTATTCCTCTGCACTTGACCTAGCACCATTTGCCTGGTCACTATAATCCTCCGCGTCTGACCGCGCACTATTAGCTTGGTCTTTATACAACTTCGCCTTGTTCATATACTCCTTGGCTTTAGTAGCGCTTACATTGTCTTCTTTTACCTTTTGGTATATGTAAAGGTTAAAACCCAAAGAAAGTATCAATAGTAAAAAAGTGATATTCTGCTTTAAAATTATTTTTTTCATTTTCAATACCATATTAATATTCATTATATTAACTAATAGTTTTTTATAATTACTTTCTGTAACAGAATTAATTGCTAATTCCCCATCTTGGCCCTGGATGGGTCCCAACACCAGAGGTAACAGTATAACCATTTTCACGAGCAATTTTTGCAGCTCCTTCCTCGATAATGCTACTGCCACAGTTAAGTAAATCAAGGCCCATTGTCAACGAAAAATTGTAGCGCAATGCTTTTAAAATAATATTTTCAGTACCAGGTTGGCCAAGTCTAATGTAAAAAATATAATTGTTAGCAATTGTTTTTATTCCTTGTTTATCAATAGCAGAAGTCAGGTTACTGAGTGCTTCTGGATGGTACTCAATCATTTTAACCAATACATCACCAGCAGCAAATCTAACAGATTGTGTATTGCTTCTCATTTTACGTTTCATTATGGGTATTGCTGGTTCTCCAATTCTTGCAAGTAAATCTATGGCAAATTCATCTTCTGTTATTAAATCACTCAAATACACTAAAACTTCTTGATCAAAAATTCTAATTGCATCAAGAAGTGCCCTTGAATTTCTATCCTGTTTCCATTTTCCGATTAATTTCAACATTCCCAATTCATTATGTTTTAGGGCAGAATTAGAAAGTATACTTTTAAATTTATCATTTGTTCCAAATAACTTAAGTCCATAAATGATTAAATCTAACTTATTATCATTGCTTAGTACATGATTGGGATTCGGGTCGGTTATGTAAGACAGACACGCTTCAATTCTTGAATCATTAATATTAGCATATCTAGATATCATCCCTTGGAGTCCCCACCATATTTTTTCTTTCACACTACTCTGCATAGGGTATTTAGCTATCAATAACTTTGAAGCTTTTGTATCTAAAGAGTCTGCCAAAGAATACGCAATTTGTGTAATATCTTTTTTTTCAGTTTCAGAAACTAGTTCTTCAACTTGTTTCTCAATAGTATTTGGCTCACATGACACAAGAATAAATAGAGAAAATAGGGTGACAAACAAGCGTGAGTATATTTTACCTCCATTAAAATAGTGGTTTTTCATTATGATTATTTTAAAGATTTAGTAATTATTAAATAATTAATTGAACTCAATATAAAAAAATTAGTTCTGTATGACAATTATTATTAATACTTTTTAATAAAATTAGCTTACAATTATACTTGGAAAACAGAAAAAGGTAAACATTTTTTAATACTCTCTCATGATATAGAAGTCCCTATTTCTAAAACTTATTTTGATAATGTAAAAAGCACTTTAAATTTCGCCACAGTATAACATCAATTCACCCCAAACACCCATTAATATTGAGTTTTATTTAGTTTCTGAATTATCTTTGTTTCAGAAAGTTTAATCCATTAAAACCTAATAATTATGAAAAATGTAAACTCATTAATCCTTGTTTTTTTCTTCGGAATGTTTTCTGCTTTGGCACAAACTAAAACTTGTGATTGTAAAACAGATTTAGATTTTGTAGTAGAAAAAATAAAAGCAATGCCTTCTTACAAAGATCAAATTAAAGGTGAGAAATTGACCGAGTTTAACGAAAGATATCAAGCATTGGCTTTTGATAGCATTGGCGACTTTGCCAATACTGCTTCAGATTTAAGCAATACTTCTACTTCTTTTAATCCGTTTTTAAACAATGTGCTTCCACTGCATACAATATCACAAATACCGTCTGCTAAACCAATATTTGGTGCAATTTCAACAGAGCCATTAATAATATGAAGGTTCGCTTTTATACCATTTTTATCTAAAAACTGATTAACAGTGTTTGGATATGAAGTTGCTATTCTTTTCCCTGCTAAATCTTTTAAGCTTTTTGCTTTAGAGTTTTTTGGTACAGCTATAGATACCTTACATTTAGAAAAACCTAAACGTTCTACTATTGGCAAATCTGTACCTTTTTCTATTAATACATTCTCACCAATAATAGCAATATCTACTACACCATCTCTTAAATATTGAGGGATATCTCCATTCCTTAAATAAAAAACTTCTAAAGGAAAGTTTGCTGCTACTGCTTTTAATTGATCTTTACCATTGTCTATAGAAATTCCTATATCTTTTAGAAGCTTAATTGAGTCTTCATTAAGTCTTCCTGATTTCTGAACCGCAATTTTAAGTTTACTCATTTTGTTATTTAGTTTTTATTTGTTTGAGTAAATCTTTTTTCGGATTGACTCCCTTGGTTGTTGGGAATAAAAAAATCCGCTTGATTTACTCAAACGGATTTAATATATGTTTATTTTATTCAATACATTATCGCTTCGCTCGAGTGCAAATATGATAATGATGATGTATTTGAATAAAGTTCATTTTCCTTTTGTTATATACAAATATTTATAAAAAAAATTAATAACACCAAATCAATTGCATGTAAATTAAAAACTTTATGATTTTATTAGCAAATTTATTGATTTCCTAAAATAATTGGCATTCCGCTATCACCAGAACCTATAATTATAACTTTGCTATTAGGAGATTCAGATAATTTAACAGTTGCCTCAATACCTTTGTCTTGTAAAATTTTATCTGTTAAAGACGCACTTAAAATACGGTTAGACTCTGCTTTTCCTTTAGCATCAATAATTACTTTTTCTGCTTCTTTTTGTGCTGTTACTAATCTAAACTCATACTCTAAAGATTCTTGCTCTTGCTTTAACTTACGCTCAATAGCTTCTTTAATAGTATTTGGTAAGGTCACATCTCTTACTAAAACTTCGTTAAGTTGAACATACTGTTTTTCAAGAATTTTTTTTGTTTCTGCGAATATCTCATCTTGAATTGCATCTCGCTTACTAGAGTATAATTGTTCTGGTGTATATCGACCAACAACACTTCTTGCTGCACTTCTGATAGCAGGTTGTATTACACGACCCAGATAATCTTGACCTAAAGATTGGTGTAGATTTCCTAATTGGTTATAAACCGGCTCATACCATGCAGAAGCATCAATTTGAATTTCTAAACCGTTTGAAGATAATACCTTCATTTTTTCAAATAACTCTTGTTGACGCACTTCATACACATAAACCTTGTTCCAAGGTGCTACAATATGAAAACCTTCTCCCATTGGTGGCTCATCTGTTACAACACCTTCTCCAAAAGTTTCAAAAAGCACTCCTGCTTCACCAGAATCTATAGTTACAGCAGATTTTGCCACAACAATAACTAGTATTATTATTCCTATTAATATTGGTAATCCAATTTTTGGTAATTTTTCCATTTCTTTTTTATTTTTAATTATATTAATCCGTTATATTTTCTCATAAACCATTCTATTGCAAGCGTTAACGCTATTAGCACTAAAAGGTATTTCCAATCGATTAAAGGTACACTATTTTTACTGCTTTTTTGTATAGGTTTGTATCTTTCATCTTTTACTAAATCATCTATTAGCGTTTTGTAATTATTTACAAAATAACTATTACCATTACTTTGGTTAGCCATTGTATTTAATTTTGAAACGTCTGCGTTTAAAAATTGCTGCTCCACATTATATTCTAAAATTTTAAAACTTCCAGACTTAGAAATAGTCTCGCTACTCGCTTTTACTGTAAAAGTATAATCTGAAGCTGGTAAAGTGCTTAAGTTAACTTGATAATTATTATTTATTAAGATAAAAGGAATGGTTTGCGAGGTTTTATTAACTTTATCTGTAACAATAATGTTTAAACTCTCATTAGCATCAAACTCATAGTTTTTATTAAAAAACTGAGCAGACATAACAATAGTACTGCTTCCTATGTAAAACGATTCGTAATCTAAATTCAATCTATTTTTACGCTTATTAGAAGCGAGGTACTGTATCAATTTTCCTATAAAATTATCGAAAGGATTAAAACTTTCATTGTTTACAAAACTCTGTGCTCTCCATTTCCAAATATTTTCGCCAAATAAAACGGCTTCTCGTCTTCCATTAATTTCTAATGTAGCTAGAAGCGGTTCTTCTGTACTAATAGAACCAACTGTTTTGTATAAAACAGTCTCAAATGGTACTGAAAAATTAGGTTCACCAAAATTAGCAAACACTGGCGGAAAGGATTCAAAATCTAAATCTTCAATAATAAAAGCACTGTAATTTAAATTTAATTTAGGCTGATAATCTTCAGTCTGGGAAGTAATATCCTGTTGGTAGTTTTCGCTAACAGTATTTAAAAATTTAAAATCTGTTTTTGGTCCAGCAATTACAAATTTATTTTTGTTTTGAAGCTTTAAAGCTTCAAACAGGTTTTTAAACGTATTATTTGGTTGATACACAATAACTAATTGCAAATCATTAAGTTGACTAATCGCTTCTTGTGGCTTTAAGAACACCACCTTACGCTGCTCGTTAGTTTCTATGCTCTTTTTAAGCATACCTAAATCTGGATGTAAAACAGAAGTTACTATACCTACTTTTGTTTTTTGGTCTATAACTTCTACTGCAAAATTTTTACTGTTGTTTGCTTTGTTTTTTTCATCTGTAATTGGCAATATAGCTGCTCTATAGCTTTTAACGCCCACGCTATTTGCTGGTAAGGTGAAGTTTAAAATTATAGAATTATCGTCTTGAGGAAAATTAAGATTTTTAGAATAAACAGTATTATTTCCAGAGGTTACTACAAATTTAGTATTTACGTTTTGATCTCCTGTATACAATAGAATAGCTTCTGCTGGAAACTTATTTTTTAAAAATGCAAACTTGTTTACATTAAGTTGTTTTAACTGTAAATCTTGATACTGTGCAGTATCACCAATAATAATAGGATAAATGGGTTGCTTATATTTTTTAGCCGCATATTCGTAATCATTACCATAAGTTTGGTTTCCGTCTGTTATAATAATAGTTGGAGCTACCGTTTTTTTATACACTTGGTTTAAAGCCTTAAAAGCTTTGTCTATATTGGTTTGTTGCTCTGTAAAAGACAAAGAATCTAAAACATTAAGTATCGCTCCAAAAGAAAAAACGTCTATATTAAACTTGTCTTTTAAAGTCTTGTTATTTCTAATATTATCTACTATTGTAGATACATTTTCTACCTGATTTAAATGCTTTATTGAATTAGAATTATCTATCGCTAAGACAAGGTTAGGCTTTTCGTTAAAAATGGTTATTTGTTGGAATTTTGGGTTGATTATTAATAATAAGACTCCAAAAATGCTTAAAAAACGTAAAAAGGCAAAAAGCACATTCTTTTTTGATGCGCCTTTTGCTTTATATTTGTATTGAAATAGCGCTAATAAAAGTGCGACTATTCCTGCAAGTAATATGTATAGAATTGTTTGTGTTGTCAATTATTCTTTTACTTTTAAAATATTGAATGCATCCATAAAACGTTTTATACCTGGATTATTATCATTATTTGTAAGACAAATAACTTGAGCTATATTAAATGATATTTTCTACTAAGTATGCATTAATATAAATAAATCCACCTGCTATTTTTATTTTAATGCTTCTGCCTGGATAACCATTTAATTTTATTTTATCGTCAAAAATCAATTCTCCTTGAACATTAGTCACAGCTCCATTTACAGCTCCATCTAATACATTGGTATTATATTCATCATCTGCATCTTCAAATTGGTCTTTGGGATAATCTGATCTAATTACAGAATATATTGCGTTATCATCGCCAGATGTTGGCGCATGCATAATCATGTGCATTTTAAGTGTGCCAACAGCAGTTTCTACGTCTTGCACTGTTCTTTTTGGTTCTTTTGGATATTCAGAAATAAAAGCTAAATCTTCAGATTTATAATCGATCCATTCTTGCGCATTTACATACTCTGTAGTCGCTATAAAAAGCGTAAAAACATAAATTAATTTTTTCATGAGTGGTTATTTATTAAGATTAATAATTGTACTAGGTTAGCATTCCACCATCTACATTTAAGGTCTGTCCTGTAATGTAAGCAGACATGTCGCTTGCTAAAAACACGCAAACATTTGCAATATCTTCTGGAGTTCCACCTCGTTTTAATGGTATTGTATTACGCCAAGATTTAACGGTGTCCTCGTCTAGCTTTGCAGTCATTTCGGTTTCTATAAAACCTGGAGCAATAACATTACTTCTTATGTTTCTTGAACCTAATTCTAAGGCAACAGATTTTGAAAAACCAATAATGCCTGCTTTAGAAGCTGCATAGTTTGTTTGTCCTGCATTTCCCTTAACACCAACTACAGAACTCATATTAATAATAGAGCCTTTACGCTGCTTTAGCATTGTGCGTTGCACTGCTTTTGTCATATTAAAAACAGATTTTAAGTTAACTTCTATTACTTTATCAAAGTCTTCTTCTCCCATACGCATTAGCAAATTGTCTTTTGTTATGCCTGCATTATTTATTAAAATATCTATACTACCAAATTCTAATAGAACATCTTCTGCTAGTTTTTGAGATTCGTTAAAATCTGCCGCATTACTCTTATACCCTTTAGCTTTAACACCTAAGGCTATTAATTCTTTTTCTAATGCGGTTGCTGCTTCTACAGATGCACTGTATGTGAATGCAACGTTTGCGCCATGTTGTGCAAAAACCTCTGCAATACCTTTTCCAATACCACGACTTGCTCCTGTTATTATAGCTGTTTTACCTTCTAAAAGTTTCATATAAAAAATTGGTTAATTGAGTTTCCGATTGTTTCGAAAGATTTATACTTATTAAATCAAATATAAGAATTTCAATGGTGTTCAGAATAAAAAAACCTCACAAATACAATAATTTGTGAGGTTTTAATATTAATTTGTTTAAAGTTCTTTTATCCTAAAACTTCTTTTACTTTTTTTCCTATTTCTGCGGGTGAATCTACTACATGAATTCCACAAGCTCTCATTATTGCTTTTTTAGCTTGAGCAGTATCGTCACTTCCTCCTACAATGGCTCCAGCATGTCCCATTGTTCGACCTGCAGGTGCAGTTTCTCCTGCAATAAAACCAATAATTGGTTTTTTACTACCGCTAGCTTTATACCAATTTGCAGCATCAGCCTCCAGTTGTCCACCTATTTCTCCAATCATTACTACACATTCTGTAGCTGGATCGTTTATTAACAACTCTACAGCTTCTTTTGTTGTTGTTCCTATAATTGGATCTCCACCAATACCAATAGCTGTTGTAATACCCAATCCTTGTTTAACAACTTGATCTGCAGCTTCGTAAGTTAATGTTCCAGATTTTGAAACAATACCAACTTTACCTTGCTTAAACACGAATCCTGGCATGATACCAACTTTAGCTTCTCCTGGAGTTATTACGCCTGGACAATTAGGACCAATTAAACGACAATTTTTATCTTTTATATAATCTGATGCTACAATCATATCTGCAACTGGAATACCTTCTGTAATACAGATAATAACTTTAATTCCAGCATCTGCAGCTTCCATAATTGCATCAGCAGCAAAAGCAGGTGGTACAAAAATAATTGTTGTATCTGCTCCTACTTTTTCTACAGCTTCTTCAACAGTATTAAAAACTGGCTTGTCTAGGTGTGTTTGCCCTCCTTTTCCTGGAGTAACACCACCAACAACATTTGTTCCATACTCAATCATTTGTACAGCGTGAAATGTACCTTCACTACCTGTAAATCCTTGAACTATAATTTTTGAATCTTTATTTACTAAAACGCTCATTGTTGTTTAATTTTTTATGTTTTAAAACGTGGCAAAAGTAAGTTTTTAACATCTATATATAAAGTTTTTTAAACTTTTATTTCTGAAAAAGAATTTGCAATAATCGCAGCTTCATCAGCTAATTGACTAATTTGATGTCCTCTATATAATTTTTCGTCCTTTATTTGCCAAATACTTATATAATGAGCCAATGGAATTTCTTCGTCTTGGTTTTCAATAGTTCTTCCAAAAACGGTATGTCTACTAGTTATAAAATCTCCATCTTGAAGTAAATGACTAATTTCTGTTCTTAAATTATAGTAGTTTTTATTTATATTATTAAAGAATGTTAAAATAGCATCGTAATTCAAAATCTGAAATCCTGTACTACTGTTCCAATGTAATTTACAGTCTTTATGAAAATATTGTTCTACTGAAATTTTATTTTTCACTAAATCATATTCATAAAACTGCTTTACTAATTCTTTAGGGCTCATTTATTTAATCTTTAATTTGTCTAAAATCTCTGGTATCTTTCTAATAGAAGCTATTTCTTTATATTTCGATCTAAAGTCATCTGCTGGAGTACCAAAATAACTTTTATGTCCTTCAAGAGATTTACTAACACCAGATTGTGCAGATATAACAGCTTTCTCTCCTATTGTAATACCACTTGTTATACCAACTTGTCCCCAAATGGTAACTTGGTCTTCAATAATAACACAACCTGCAATTCCTACTTGAGAAGCAATCAGGCATTTTTTACCAATAACAGTATCATGACCAACCTGAACTTGATTATCTAATTTAGAGCCTTCGCCAATTGTAGTATTTGCTGTAACACCATTATCTATTGTGCAAAGTGCTCCAATATGAACATTATCTTCTATAACCACGCGACCACATGATAGCAATTGGTCGAAACCTTCTGGTCTATTCTTGTAGTAAAATGCACTTGCACCTAATATTGTACCAGAATGAATTGTTACATTATTACCAATTATGGCATCATCATAAATGGTAACATTTGCATGAATAACACAGTTATTACCAATACTAACATTGTTTCCTATAAAGCAATTGGGTTGTATAATTGTGTTCTCACCTATTTTAGCTGAAGGAGATATTGCAATATTAGAGGATTTAAAAGGCTTAAAATGATTTGTTAATTTATTAAAATCTCGAAAAGGATCATCACTAATCAAAAGTGCTTTTCCGTCTGGACATTCTACTACTTTGTTGATTAATACAATTGTTGCTGCAGATTGCAAAGCTTTATCGTAATACTTAGGATGATCTACAAAAACAATGTCACCAGATTCAACAACATGAATTTCATTCATTCCTAAAATCTCAAAATCATCTGCACCAACATAATCACAATTAATTATATGGGCTATTTCCTTTAAGGTTTTAGAATTTAGGAATTTCATTGTTGGTTTTTAGTGTTGAATTATAATTATTAAGTTTAAGTATTCTGAGGCCATTATAAAAAACTTAGTGCTTTTTTGTTATTCTTTTACACGTTCTTTATAAGTCCCTTTTTCTGTTTCAACTTTAATTTTATCGCCTTCATTAATAAACAAAGGCACATTTACAGTTGCTCCTGTTTCAACAGTAGCAGGTTTTGTAGCATTTGTGGCAGTGTTTCCTTTAACTCCTGGCTCTGTTGCAGTAACCTCTAATACAACTGTTGCAGGCATATCTACAGAAAGCGGCATGTTATCTTCTGTGTTTATTTGTATAGTAACAATTTCTCCTTCTTTCATTAGTTCTGGAGTATCTAAAGCTGATTCTAAAAGACGAATTTGTGAGTAATCTGCTTCATTCATGAAGTGATAGAATTCACCATCATTATACAAGTATTGAAATTTGTGCGTTTCTACACGTATATCTTCTAATTTATGTCCTGCTGAAAATGTATTATCTAAAACTTTTCCGCTAGTAACACTTTTCATTTTAGTACGCACAAAAGCTGGTCCTTTACCAGGTTTCACGTGTAAAAACTCAATGATTTTATAAATATCATTATTGTATTTAATACATAATCCGTTTCTAATATCTGAAGTAGTTGCCATGTGTTTTTATTTTATTTTTTAATTTGATTTGAAGTAACCTTTCATGATTCCGCGATGAGAATTCTTAATAAATTGAAGAATCTCGTCTCTTTCTGTTGTTGCTTCCATTTCTGCTTCAATTATTCCAGCAGCTTGAGTATTGTTATAGTTTTTCTGATACAATATTCTAAAAATATCTTGAATTTCTCTAATTTTTTCAGTGGTGTAACCTCTTCTTCTTAATCCTACAGAGTTAATACCAACATAAGATAATGGCTCGCGACCAGCTTTTACATAAGGTGGTACATCTTTTCTAACTAAAGATCCTCCTGTTACAAACGCATGACTTCCAACTGAGCAAAACTGATGCACAGCTGTCATTCCTGCTAAAATAACATAATCACCAATTGTAATATGTCCTGCTAATGTACTATTGTTAGAGAATATACAGTTGTTTCCTACTATACAATCGTGGGCAATATGACAATAAGCCATGATTAAGCAATTGTCTCCAACTACTGTTTTCATCCTATCTGTTGTACCTCTATTAATGGTAACACATTCTCTTATGGTTACATTATCACCTATAATTGTAAGTGTATCTTCATCGTCGTACTTTAAATCTTGAGGTACTGCCGAAATAACTGAACCTGGAAAAATACTGCAATTTTTACCTATTCTTGCACCTTCCATAATGGTAACATTACTTCCTATCCAAGTGCCTTCTCCAATGGTAACATTATTGTAAATAGTAGTAAAAGGTTCTATTACTACATTTTTTGCAATTTTAGCTCCTGGATGCACATATGCTAATGGTTGGTTCATTTCGTAATATTATTTTAAGTGGAAAAAATGTGTTTGCAATATAAATTTTACTAATTCTTTAAAAGACTTCATTTTGCTCGATTCATAAAAGTATTATTTTATTTTTGATATTTGAGCCATTAATTCTGCTTCTGCACATAATTTTCCGTTGGCATATGCATAACCTTGCATATGGCATATTCCACGCCTTATTGGCGTTATTAAAGAACACTTAAAAATTAATGTATCACCAGGAACCACCTTTTGTTTAAATTTAACTTTATCTATTTTCATGAAAAAAGTCAGATAATTTTCTGGATCTGGAACAGTACTTAATACTAAAATTCCACCTGTTTGTGCCATAGCCTCTACTATTAAAACACCTGGCATTACTGGTGCTCCTGGAAAATGACCTTTAAAAAACTCCTCGTTCATGGTAACATTTTTCATACCAAGTACATGAGAATCGCTTAACTCAAAAATTTTATCAATTAATAAAAATGGCTGTCTGTGTGGCAACATTTCCATTATTTGATTGATATCCATTAATGGAGATTGATTTAAGTCTACTTCTGGAACATTATTACGTCTTTCATTTTTAATAAGCTTAGACATTTTTTTTGCAAACTGAGTATTAACAAAGTGTCCTGGCTTATTAGCGATTACTTTTCCTCTAATTCTTGTTCCAATTAAAGCTAAATCACCAATTACATCTAATAATTTATGTCTTGCAGCTTCATTTGGATGATGCAAGGTTAAGTTATCAAGAATACCATTTGGTTTTACTGTAATTTTATCTTTATTAAAAGCAACTTGTAATTTCTCCATTGTTTCTGGAGACAATTCCTTGTCGACATAAACAATAGCATTATTTAAATCTCCACCTTTAATTAAACCATGTTCTAGGAGCGATTCTAATTCGTGTAGAAAACTAAACGTACGAGAATCTGATATATCTTTTTTAAAGTCTGAAAGATGATTTAATGTAGCATTTTGTGTGCCTAAAACCTTAGTGCCAAAATCTACCATAGCAGTAACCTGGTATTCCTTTGCTGGCATGACTAATATTTCGCTACCAGACTCTTCATCTGTGTAAGAAATAACATCTTTAACAACATATTCTTCACGAAAAGCCTCTAAAACTACAACTCCTGCTTTTTCTATAGCTTCTACGAAGAATTTTGAAGATCCATCCATAATTGGAGGTTCA
>ENA-OUOG01004019-OUOG01004019.1-marine-metagenome-genome-assembly--contig:-NODE-4019-length-13063-cov-7.065147_pt1 | contig 13063 bp, 6 predicted proteins | sample MGYA00248635_ERZ508505 | MGnify/ENA primary metagenome ERZ508505 (study PRJEB26176, sample SAMN06267871) | marine metagenome | isolation source: Saanich Inlet, British Columbia, Canada | place: Pacific...
CGCGAATTGTCTGAGCTTGCAGCTCGTGTGCAGGACGCTCAACTCGCACTCATCCGCTCGGGCGCTCAATCATTTCCGGTTGTGTTAAGCGATATTGAAGCCACCTTTGCTGGGCTCAGACCAGCAACTAAACTTGAACTGATCGACCACGTCACGAATCTCAGGAAAACGTGGCAAATGTATGAGACCGCTCCTGAGACAATCGCTGAGGCAACGGCACGCGATGCGACATCGATTCAGAGCGACTCGATACTTGAAGGCTCTGCCTCGACTGAGGAAACAACCTGTTTACCTGCAGGCCAATTCGTGAAAACCGTCAAGATCTTCATGGCCTATCAACGACCTGAAGACGTCAAAACAAAGCTCGACGATTTGCGTTCTGTATGGAGCGGTGGAACATCTGATCAAACGGTCACTCAAACAGTTAGCGATGCTCCAACCGGAGAGGCCCCTGAGAATGCGACTGCCGACCCGAACAACACGGCGATAAGTGAAGCATGTGACGCAATCACAACAAGTGAATTGGCATTCGACGACCAAGGCTTAATCGTTACTGGAACAGATGAACGCATTGATCTTATTCTTAACCTGCTCGATGGAATCGATACCGCACGCAAACAGGTTCTGGTCGAAGTCTATTTGGTCCAAGTCAATTCAGATTGGCGCCGCCAAATTGAATTGAGTCTTGATACCCTAACAACAAATGCCGAACTCTCATCCGCATTTGGCGCGACGTTACTCAATCTCACCAGAGGCAGCACCGATGCTGGTACAGAAAACGTTAGTTCATTCAAATTGCAAGGCGCAAACCTGACGAATCTTCTAACATTTATCGAACAAAACGATATAGGACAAACCATCTCAAGCCCCTCGATTTTGGCAGTTGATGGGCAAGAGAGCGCTTCGGTCAAACGAACTAGAATTCTTAAATATGAAAGAGTTGTACCAGGACAACAAATTCCCGGTGAAGGCGGATCTGATAATGTCGTTATTGACCCGACAACTGAATGGGTCGATAAAAATCTTACGTTAGACTTTACAATTACCGATCTAAAAGTCACACCAGCAAATAATAATGTTGAGCTGATATTCTCGTTCACAGAAGATACCATCGATAGTGAAGCGACTTCGCCCGAGCAGACCGCGGAAACTAAAAATGAAATTAATACGCGCATCCTCGCAGCACCTGGAGACGTCGCCGTTCTGGCTGGGCTTTACCGCCAATCAACTTCTGATAATGTGCAAGGAATTCCGGGGCTCACCGGAAACTCAATTGCTGCAGGCCTTTTGGGAGGAGCCATGTCGGCTTCTCAAAATCGCTCCGAGCTTTTAGTATTTATTGCTCCAACAGTGCTTCAACCAGGTGCTGTTAACTAGTGGATGTACTCGATTTTCTCAGACGCGTTCCAGAGATTGCTGACACCATTGCTCGCAACCTGCCAATTACCGGCCAACAGCTGTTGCTCGGTATTGGGGGATTTTTCGTATTATTGATCCTTTTAGTTTTACTGATCCTCCTGAAACGCTTGAGGCACCAACGCGGTTCGAAGGGACCAAAACACGTTGAAGAGGGCGGTACACTTTTGGCGCGCCAGCTCGAAGAACTTGCACTCGAAGCCGAAGCCCTAGAAGAGCTCTATAACAAGGGCTATATTTCGAGTGAATTGTTCTTAGAAGAGGCAATCGGACTCAAAAAGTATTCCGAGGCGTTACAGCAGTATTTGCATCGGCGTCAGTAATTGAGTTGGAATCTTACTTCGAATCGAGCGAACGTGGCTCAAAATCCGTCACTCGTGCGCGGTCGTGATACAGCCGTTTGATCTGCTCAGGCGCATTTGATTTTGACAGCCTATCTTCAGCAACTAAAAGCTTCGCCTGATCACGCTGATCGACCGCGTCAAAACACGCTTCTACGATTTCACCCCACTCGATACCAACTTGTAGAACGGTAAAGATCTCCACAGGTTCCGTCTTACCAACAACAATGACCCGATCAAGAGGCACCAACAACCCAAAACCATCAAACTGGTCACGGCCCATCGCCTCAACGACAGGTAAACTGATGATGACATCAACGCCATATTTCTTAGTCACGCCTTCAAGGCGCGCTGCAAGATTCACCGGATCGCCGACACACGAATAATCAAAGCGCAAATCAGATCCCAAGTTACCAACAGTACACACGCCTTTGTTGATCCCGATACCAACTTTTAAATCAGGAGCCGTTGGGTCTTCCTCTTTGAGTAGTCGATTGACTTCGGCACATGAATTCACCATGGCGAGTGCGGCCTGACAGGCATGCAGCGCATCATCAGGATCGTCAAGGGGCGCATTCCAAAACGCCATAATCGCGTCCCCCATGTACTTATCGACCGTACCACCAAGATTTTGGATGTCATAAGTCAGGGGTGTTAACAAACGATTGAGCAGCGATGCCAATCGCTCAGGACTATCTTTAAAGTACTCAGAAATGGTCGTAAATCCACGAATATCTGCAAATAAGATCGACAAGTTGCGCGATTCACCGCCCAATGACAATCGGTCTGGTTCATCAGCAATCTGCTTGACGACATCAGGTGATAGATAAGTTGAAAAAGCTCCTGTAATGAATCGCTTCTGTGACTCTTCAACCACAATTCGATAGCCAAGTGCGGTGAAAAACGTGGCTGCGATCAGAACATTCATCCACAACCAATCCATTAAGATCAGCGAGCTGACATAGGTCATCCACGCACCATAGGACACAGCGCCCGCGACCACAAAAAAACCGAAGAGAGCGAAGATAGGTGGCAACCAGAACACTAATAAAGGCGCAACCAAGGCGGCGGCGGCTCCAATCAACACCGACCAAACCATGGAGTCCACGGTGTTTTCTATGTAAGTTTCAGATGCGATTTGTTCAAGCAAATTCACATGAACCAGAGGCCCTGGGACGTTCGCAGCATTAATCATCGAGTGGATGTCGCCGAGCGCGGCAGCCGATGCACCGACTATCAGGATACGCCCAGTAATTTGATCCGCGTAGTCTCCTGAAACTGCATCGCTGAAGCTGAGCGTACGCGATTCAAAATACTCCTCGGTCTGAGAAGCCAATCGAATGCTTCCATCGCTTGCCGTCGGAATGATGAGTGTTCCAACCTTGATTTGCTCAATGGCTGCAAATCCGTCATGCTCGGACGCCTTGACCGCTATGGTCGTTGCGCCCTGAACCTGCGCGAGTGTTGCCAATGCAAGAGACGGGTACAAACGATCGTTTGACCGCACCAACGCAGGAATCGATCGAACTACCTTATCGATTCCAGTAATCATAGACACATGACCAAGCGCTGCGCTGGTAGCTAGCTCATCAATCGGACCCGTCAATTCACCCGATGGAATCGGCGCACCTGACACCGGACCAATTTCCGCAATCGCAAATGAGCTATACTCAAAACTCGATGGTTGTCCCGTTGCCGCCATTGCGATCACAGATGGTGTCTGACTCAACACGTCACCGAAGAACTCATCAAAATTGTGATAACCGTAGCCATTGACCACTTGTTCTTCAAAATTTGGCAAGTCACCAATTGCAGCAAACCGCTCTTTTAATTGATGTGGCGACGATCGATCGGCCTCGGCAAATAAAATATCCAATGCCACCACTGAAGCGCCTTGTTCATACAGAGCGATTAGTGACGACCCCAGAACATCACGATCCCATGGCCATTGCCCAAACTCATCAAGTGATTTTTCGTCGATTGCAATAAAGAGCGGTTCAATCCCCTCCACTTGCTTTTCCAAAGAAATCGGTCGCATTTGTTGATAGGCATCCAAGCTCAAATCAGTGAGTCGATTAACCCACTGGGTTGGGTAGAAAACTCGTAAGAAAACCAAAACACCCAAAACAAAAAAAACAAGCCCAAAAGGCGTCAACTTTTTGATCATAACGCTTTATGTTTCTTCCTATAGCGTTTCTGAACATTCGGGTCTTTTTCCAACACGTTAAGACGCTCGCGCTGCATAAGATAATCCCATTTCAATTTTAAGATCTCAGCGCGTAAGGAATCATCATCGATCGAGCTCAATTTTTTCTCGAACGCAAAAAATTCAGTTTCCAGTATGTAGATCTCGTCAACTGATAAAAAGAGTTCGCCGTCGGATTTAATTGTGGCCACAAGTGGATTCGCCTAGTTTAGTTTTGTGAATTAACTGAGGAGAGATTTACTGGCGTACAGCCTCAGCTTTCGAATGATACTATCAGATCAGTTTGCGATTTTCCGCCTGACGAAATCTCTTATATTCGGCGGTGCAAAAAATTGGGGTACTTGATTTGGTAATGACCATCGAGGAACTCGTCCGAGCATTGCCTCAACAGAAATTAGAGTATCGTCATAATGATTCAAAGGGCTATCGTAGGGAGCGTCGGCAATCCCATTTTTTCCATCGATGACTTTAGCCGTATGGTATTTTGATATGATATCTAGAGACTGATTAGCGGTATCACGGATTGTCACATGTCCATAACAACAACAGGTATATGTGCGGTCTAACTGCTTTAGAACTTCCGCATAGTGAGCGGTTCCTCGGATAGCAATCACAGCATGCGGTGTAATCACTAATCGTTTCGACTTTACCGACGGATCAAACACTGAATGCACCGCACCCGAAATTAAGCGAAGTATTTCGACGCCGAACTTGTCATCGTGTTGCAACTCGATATCCGAATCAGGCGAGACCAGAAAGGCACTCTTTCCAACTCGGATCAACCCAGGCGAATGCTGTCGTGTGTGTGCTCGAAACGTAAATTTACCAGTTCGTGAAAATTTAACATCCCCTTTTACTATTACTGCCGGCGAAGCCTTATCACGCGCACCCGCCTCAAATGCAAAAAGCCCAGCAATCCAAACGAACAAGTCGCGACGCTCCATTCTGCTCCCTATTACTTTGTTAATTCGATGGTATTAAGATGGCATATGCGCGAGCCGAAGAAAACTTTAAAAACAACAATGTTTCAGAGAGTTAGTGAAAAAATACAGCATCGACCATAGACTACTATTGTGAAAATATTTACGGCCAGAATCGTTGTCGCAATGTGCGTCATTCTTACAACCCAAAAAGCGGCGTGCGACTCGTCTCGGCCCGTCATTGGTGTACTTGCAGCGACCAATGGAGTTATAAGCGCAAGAGATTCAACCAAACCCTACCCAAAAACTCGCGTACTGACTAATGGATCGAAAATCTTGTTCAAGGACGAACTCACCACAGGAAGGGGCGTCAAAGCTCAAATTATTCTAAAAGATAACTCCACGTTTGCTCTGGGCGGTGAAGCGAAGTTTGTTTTAGATGAGTTTGTCTATAATCCCAAACAGTCAAACAACCATGTCGGGGTTACTGTCGCCAAGGGTGCCTTTAAATTCGTTTCAGGAAAAATCGCAAAAAAAAATAATGAGGCAATGAAAGTCAAAGCTGGCAACGCGATCATCGCTGTCCGCGGGACTGAAGTGCTGGGTAATGTAAGCACAGAGGGTAACAGTCTGTACTTATTATCCGGCGCAATTGATGTGCAATCACTCTCTATGGATTGCACAGCGGCTCAATCAATATCAAATCCTTTCCCAATAGAAGCTGACGGATCTCTTTCAACGATGTCTCTAATGAGAGCGAACGCGCCTGGCGATTGTCTCCGAACGATCAGTCGACCTGGATTAATGGTCACGTCGAATTCAGCTGGTCTAATTTCGGAGCCTTTCAGAGCCGACCCCACTGCAATCGACAATCTGCTCGATTCCGTCACGATTCGGGAAGAGACTAACGACCCACAGAGTGCTTCTGAAAGCGAAGACCCTCAGAACGACACCACTCAGGACGACACCACTCGAGACCAGTCGACAGAGACTAATTCCTTGGCTCAAGAAGAAGCTGAGCCAGTTGATAAAGCAAGTGACTCTGCAACCTCAAGCACTCGCAGCCAAGACTCTGCCGCTCCTAGTGAAAGCCAATCATCTTCGCTGGCTACGAATGATGGTCAATCAATCCAGATTTCAGCAGACAATCAGGTGATTGACGATGGCGCCGAGGGAACATCAGAAGCTGAAATAACTGAGTACGGTAGCCGATTTGATTTATTACTACTTGAGTCGATTGGAACAACCGAGGAGACGCAAACATCTGAACTACCAGAGTTAACTCCTGGGACACAAGCTCTATCTCCAAATCTCGCATCTGTAATAGGAGAGGTACAGGAATCGAACGAAGATGATAGCAATGTTGAGAACAATGACCTCACGTTAACAACCGAAGTAAACATCCCCATAACTGAGATGAACTCCGATCTAGAAACGGCTGTTGATAGCTCAGCCGTTTTTCGGACCATCGCAGAAGTACAGAATAACGACGAACTTGAGGAGCTCTCGGAAGAAGTAATTAATTCATATGCTCTTACGCTACCAGCGACATCGCCCTATATCGATACAGCATCGAATGATTCATTTAACTCGCAGGAAGGCTCTGCATCCGTTCCTGCATCGCCGATACCGACAGTATTCAATATTAATGGATCAGCTGCAGACACTAGTGTTGCCGGCTTTGACCAATCGCTCTCCGGAAACTTCGGTTCGCTATTCGTCAACTCATCAAGCGGGGCGTTTGCTTACTTCCCAAACGATGGCGTTATCAATCAACTCAATAGCTCTGACGGACAACAAACAGATCAGTTCGTTTTTACTGCAACAAATGGAATATCGACGGATAGTCAAGTTCTAGCTATCTCGATTCAGAGCGGAAATGACCAACCAGAGGTATTAGTAACTGCGCTCGGTGCAATTGCAGATACGGCCGCTCTCGATACCTTCTCAAATAGAATCGGCTCTGCAACGGGATCAGACCGCGATTCAGAAGCGTCGTTAAACTTTTCTATCGATGGCGCGTCAGCAAACACAAATCTCGCTGGCTTTGATTTGTCTAAATCGTCGAATTATGGAGAATTATTCATTAACAGCTCAAGCGGTGCTTACGTGTATGTGCCAAACCAAAGTACTGTAAATGCGCTCGGTCCTGGTACAAGCGCAAGTGATTCATTTGTTATCTCAGTGAGTGATGGAACTCTCTCGAACACACAAACACTCACCACATCTGTGACCGGCGCAAATGATTCGCCAACTCTCTCGATTTCGGCACTTGCAGCAATCGTGGATACAACTGCGTCTGATAATTTTGCTACGCAAGCAGCCTCGGCTTCCGGGGCTGATGCTGACGGAGATGCACTAACCTACAATATCTCTGGTGCAAATACTGGTTCTTATTTGGGAGGCGCCTATGACCGCAAGCGCGATGGTGCATTTGGAACCCTATATATCAACTCAATATCTGGAGCCTATGAGTTCGTACCCGACGATAACGCAATTAACGCGTTAAACGATGGGGATTCGGGATCGGATACCTTCACAGTTTCTGTGACTGACGGCACAGTCATGGAGACACAAACGCTCACCGCATCGATAACAGGCGCAAATGAAGCATCAACACCGACTCTCTCAGTCTCGGCACTTACAGCCTACACAGACACTTCCTCATCCGATAATTTTGCTGCGCAAACTGCCTCAGCCAGCGGAGCTAATTTTGTCGGAGGCTCACTAACTTACGGTATATCTGGTGCAAATACTGGTTCTTATTTGGCGGGAGCTTATGACCGCAAGCGCGATGGCTCATACGGAACCCTGTATATTAATTCATCATCTGGAGCCTATGAGTTTGTACCCGATGATACCGCTATTAACGCATTGGCTGATGGGGTACTTGGACAAGACACCTTCACAGTCTCCGTATCTGATGGCGCGGTCACGGAAACACAAACGCTCACTGCATCAAGTACCGGAGCAAACGACGCACCGACTTTCTCACTCGGTGCGATCAGTGCTTATGCCGAGGATACAGCAGCCAACGATACCGCTGGCTTCACCACAAAGACAGCCCAAGTCAGTTCAGTGTCCGACGCCGAATCAAATGGTGTTATTTTCTCAATCTCTGGAGGTATCGGTTCGTCAACAGAACCGGGGTATACGGATAGTTTAGCTGGGAATTACGGAACACTTCATATCGATGCTGTGGGTAACTACCAGTACGTGCCCGACACAGACCAAATGCAGGCAATCTCAACGACGTACACAGAAAGCTTCGATATTTCGGGAACAGATGGAACTGATTCTACAACCGAGACACTTTCGTTCTCTGTTACAGGGGAAAATGATACGCCAATATTTTCCAATCAGAGCTTCGGTTCATGGCCGCGTATCGCAATTCCAGGAACTAACTGGACTGGCTCAGCAAATTCTGACTTGACAAGAACCGTTACAGATCGTGATACGGACGCATCAGGCCAGAGTTCCCAGCTTCGCCTGACAAAGGTCAGAGGCCCCTCCTGGCTGACCGTATCATCAGATAGACAAAGTGTTACTGGCTCGCCCAATGGCATTGGCAGTGAAGCCGTTGGTCAGAGCCTACAACTTGAATTGACTCATGAAGACGATGGCGGAGCGGTCAGTAGTTCGCAAACCTTCTATATCACTATATGTGACTCGGTCTTAAACTGCTTTAATTCAGCCGTTGACCAAGACGCGGCAATAACTGATGTAACTGCTGCCGAATTTAGGGGCGCTGCAGAAGATATTTTCGGAGGCTTGTCGTCGCAATTCATGCCCAAAAACAGTAACTCGTACAACGTGCTGAAAGAGTCTGGTCTTACTGGGACGTTTTCTGGGACAAGTATCACGGAACTAAGCGGCGTGTCTGGGAGTGGCGACAGTCTGTCGACCACGCAGACCGTCGATATCAACTTTGGGACAGAAAAGGCTGATGTGACTGTGACCGGAAGCATCAACGGAATTCAAAAGGAAGGTGCGTTTGCTTCTGGATGGGTTGACGGACTGCCGCACACATTTAGCCATACGTTTCCGCAACTTGATGTTCAAAGTGATGCTATTGGATCGAACCTAATATTCGAGCAGGAGGCAAGCGTCCAGGTTCTTGAGGGAAACAGAAATGATATCGATATAAAGTCCGCGTTCGGACTTTACGAGACTCGGTTTTCGGGAGGAAACCCTGCAGTGATTGGTTACGTTGGAGTTTATTCGGATGGTCATGCAGCCGAAACCGATACCCTTAGGGACTTAAACGACAGCGATGGTGATGGAACCCCTGAACAACAAGTCATCAACCTCAATCCACAGTAAAGGAGACGACTCATGAACACAGCATCTATAACTTCAGACCACTGAAGTCAAAAAAATAAACACATGCGCGCTATGAAAATGGTTAGTTGCTCTCAAAATCGATTAGTTTTAGACCGTAAAGGAACAAAAACGCACCTTACCGAATCGAGTTTAGCCGAAATCGTTTGTAACTGTTATAAGCCAGCGCTGGCCGCTCTTCTAGTCGTTCTCGCTGTCTCTAGCAATCCCGCTATCGCAGGACAACATGAAGATATTCAGCTGAAAGCAACCCTCGACAAACATAAGATTGAACGAATACTCGTCGAAGATTCAAGATACTTCAATCCTGAGCCCGCGCCACAAAAAATTGAAACTCTAATGATGAGATATCATAGTCCATACGATCCTAAATTACTCAAAATGAGGGATGCCACTTCTAGCCAAACAATAGCCTACATGCCAGACGATGATGTCAGTAAACTTCTCAGAGAAAAGCTCGTTAACCCGAAAATCTTCGACAATGATTCAGAACGGAGGATTAGCGCTAGTCAGATTTTAAAAGAACATTCAAGCGCCGTTATCGCTGACATCCTCAGCCAAACCAAAGCGTGGAACATCGCACGATTCAGCGTTGGTGGCAATGGCCACACATTGATTCAAAATCTACTTGATAAAAGCACCCGCGAAATCAACTTTGCTTATGATCGCTCGCAGATCAGTTCAATACTGTCCTCGAACTCTAATAAATGGTTTCTGCTAGACCTCAATGCCCTCGAAAAAGTGCTGGGACGCCCGAAAGACTCCTACAGTCGAACGGACGCGATCGTAACCGCACTCCTTCAGGACACGCCCGCGAACAGCCCAGTGGAAACCGAGTCGAAAGACCAGGATCTAATCCCAAAAACTCCCGCAAAAATAGCCAGTATTCGAGGTTCGTTAAGTGCGCTAAAAACATCTCCTCAACCTCTAGAGCCCAAAGAGACAAAAGAAATAAAAGAAACTCCTGTAATTGAACAGAACACGATCACTGCGGTGAATCAAATCAGCATACTCGAAGGTCTCGAGGCCGCTATTTTTGAGCGTCCGACGGATATTCAACTCAATCTCCAGCTATTTCAGGAATATCTAAAAGTAGGTGACTTTGAATCTGCAGAAATTACCCTCGATCGAATCTTGATATTCGACCCGTCCTCTCGGTACGCAAAAATTCTACTCGCCGAAACGCGAATCAAACAGGGAAAATTATCGAGCGCAAGGTCGGTTCTGCTTGATCTGATTGAGACCGATGATCTACCGGGTGCGATGAGAACGCAGGCTGATACATTAGTCAGTCAAATCGAGCAACAACTAGATAGGACGAACTTACGATCCAGTATGATGATCGCGTATGGACGAACTAATAATATCTTTTCCGCACCTGACGACGATAAGTTATCTTTTTACGGATTCCCGATTGACTCGACCACACCAAACGAGCACAAATTTTTTAAGGACAGTAGCATTGAAACCACTTGGAGCTACGAACTACCGTCACTGAAGCCTCAACTGGTGACACTTGGGGGCGGCATCAACCAGCGAGACTACAATGACGATCGTGTAACTGACACGAATACTGTCGGTTTGTCTGCCGGATACAAGCAGCTGGCCGACTGGGGTGTTTTTGATGCCACTGCTTTTTATTCTCGAACTCGAGGGAATTCCGAAGCCTTCAGCTCAACAGGCGTGGTAACCTTCAATATCTCGACCCCAGTCTCGGACACTATCCAGTTTGGAAGCTCCCTCGCCTACTCCACAACGGGCTACAACGATGAAGCGAATGCGTCTCAAAATTCAGAAACAGTATCTGCGGCTGCAAGCCTCTCAGGAGCGCTCGCCAACACCCTTTGGTCACTGAGTGCTTCCAGCTCTGACTCGAACGCCAAAAATCCAGCATACTCAACCGACGCCAAGTCGCTCTCGCTGAAGCTCGCGAGACAAATTGGTGTGTGTACGACCGGACTGACGGAAACACAGTCGTGGTCAAAGGCAAAAGCGCCGCTCACATTTGTTCACCCGACCATTAGGAAGAGCCAAACGACGACCAAATCAGCTATCGACATTACATGTTTGATACCGAGCGGGCAGGGTTTCAACTTAAAGCCCTTTATCACAGCCTCTAAAACCGAATCACGGTCTGGACTATCAAACTATGATAAAACATCGTCTGAAATTTCGGCTGGGGTGAAAGTTGATTTTTAGCACGAACTCGCATCATCAGAAATTTATAAACGGAACCTTAATCATACTGACAGTAACGATGAGTCATGGGTCTTTGGCTGCGATCGAGACCAAACCACATCAGAACTGGTCTGATGGTTTCAGTATCAGCATCCAAAAAACCGAGTCACCAAGGCAATTATTGAGTGAGGCGATCCGGGCATTTGAGACAACAAATGGACGCAAAGCCAAGCGTTTGCTTGAACGCCTCTTATTGATCAAGCCAACTCATATCGACGCTCGATTACTACTACTTTCAATTTATCAGCAAACGAACGATGAACATTCAAGCCGCCGACTCATCCAAGAAGCACGTACGCTACCCATTTCAACTCGCTTCTTTGCCCGACTTGAAACGTTAACATTGGAGCCTCCAGGGGAACCAACTGAACTCTCGATAGAAGTATCTGAATCGCAGTGGACCCAAACGGATACAAAAGCTACCACCATTACCGAGGTCGTCGAGGAAGCTATCGCGACGCAAACACAGTCTGTCGACCAGACAGACATCTCAGTTGAAACCACAGTACAAGACACCTTAGATGTTGAAGACTCTATTTCTGAGGAAGTCATGATCAATACTGAGACAACTAATGAAACTGCCTTAGAGACCGTGAGCCCAAATGCATTATCTAAGCAGACTGCTGTAATGACAAAAGAATCGGGCGCAGAAACCCCTCTGAAGAAAAGTTCACCTGGCATAAGTGAACAAATCGAAACGATATCCCAAGAGAAATCATCAATTGATATGAGCGGGAAAGTCGGTGTTGGCTACGCAGCGTCAAGCAATGCGCTAGCAATTGATAACGCATTTAGTATGTCAGATCCGAATGCATATCTCCTCCATTTCGTCGATGATGTCGAACGCAATGGGCAACACATTGAAGGGCTAGAAAGTGATCTTAATCTCAGCCTGGCTAGAGAACTCGGCCCGGCTATCGTTGCCTCAATCCAACTTGGCGGTGAGGCAATCCACAGTGACACATCGACTGGAGCAAATCGAACCAGCACAAGAGCGTCACTTGGTCTATCAAAGGAAAGCGGTACTGGAATGCACAGGCTTGAGGTTGGATCTGGTCAAATCACGTCAGAACGAGGTCACGACGTTGAAGAAACTTGGATTACGGTTGGCTCCATCGTTCGACTTAATAAAGATTCTGAAATCACTCTACAGGCATCTCAATCTGAAAAAGACTTTTCTGATTTTGCGGAGTCAGATCAATACGATTCATCGCTAACCCTCATCTCAGGCTCGCTAAGGCGTCACCCTGATACGAATCGTTCAGCATCCATGACGCTACTTGCCGCACAAAGTCGGGCGGAACATGAATCGGGCACTGAGTATGTCAACAAAGATATTGCAGGCATTTCTTTTGATTTTGCGTCTAAGTTCTCAAATGGGCATCGGGTGCTGTACGGATGGAGATACTCCGAGGAGAACCACAAGATTCCGGAAAGTGGCACAACGACCAAACGTGAAGACGAAATTCAACGAAGTTATATCAGTTACCGAATCCCTTTAAACACTGACGAAAACGACGCTAATCCGTCAGCTCACATCGAATACAGTCACAACATGCAGAAGTCGAGTTTAGTGGAATATAATCAAGACTTTGATGCAT
>ENA-OUOG01004021-OUOG01004021.1-marine-metagenome-genome-assembly--contig:-NODE-4021-length-13061-cov-6.826941_pt1 | contig 13061 bp, 13 predicted proteins | sample MGYA00248635_ERZ508505 | MGnify/ENA primary metagenome ERZ508505 (study PRJEB26176, sample SAMN06267871) | marine metagenome | isolation source: Saanich Inlet, British Columbia, Canada | place: Pacific...
ACTTCAGCGATTGCTGTTGCAGCAGCGGCACAAACATGTGGGCCTACAGCCAGAACACCATCGATCGAAGGATCAGCTGTCAGAGCAGCAGCGGTACGTGTCTCGATCTGAGCAACGTCATTGGAAACGTCGATCTGGTTGAGATCGGCGCCCATGGCGTCGAAGTAACCCGAGCAACGGTCAACCAAAGCAGTGTTGAACGCTTCTTGGTTCAGACACAGGCCGTTGGTCACGCCTTCGGACATGGCACGTGTGCCCGCCGCGAAGCCCGCATCACGCTCTGGCTGGCCAACATGCATCAGCGCGCCGAGGTCTGCAGAGGACTCGAGGCCCGAGTTCATTGTGATAACCGGAATACCTGCTTCAACAGCCGCGCGGATCGCGCCACCGAGTGCATCGGCGTCTGGCAGCGAAACGATCAAGCCATCAGGCTGTGTCGCTGTCGCAGCTTCGATCAGCTGGGACATGTCGGACATGTCGCCCGAAGGAGCGAAGTTATATTCGAATGCCGCGCCAATATCTTCGGCTGCGTCACGTCCACCTTTTTCAACAACTGGCCAGAAAGGGTCAGTACCTTGGGTGTGAGTGATCATGACATAACGCTCTCCGCCATGTCCGTCAGCATAAGCCATACCGGAAAGCAGAGCGGCGGCTGCCACAGTCGTTACAAAAGTCTTCATAGTATCCTCCCATTGGATTGCACTGTTCGTGCTCTTTATCCGCCTAGTGGCGGAATCTGTTACCGCAACCATAGAGACAATTCCGCGTGGTCGGGTAAAGCGAAAACTGTGCTGCTCGGGGAAAAAAACGCCGCTTTCCCGTGATTCCATCGGACAGAGCGCCTGCGACACGGATCAATGTCCAATCCCTGAGACAACGCGCAAATTCTGTGCAGCCACCCACGAGCCTTTTTGAGGCACACGAATCTTTCAGATGGGCAATTGGATCGATGCTTGACCTTCATCTATAAATATAGCTGATTGCCACAGGCCCACATGATATTTATGACAAGATGTAAATAGGTATCCGCCGGCTAGCGCCACCGATTGGAAGGAAAGGCTGACAATGCGAGACCCCGCATCCCCCCTTATCTATGATCCATGGCCCAAGGGCGTTCAGCCAGATGTTCCGATTGAGGGTTACCCCAATACATGGACATTCACACCTTCGCAGCCCGCCATTCAAAAACCTCTCACCCGCACCGAGGCAACGGGGCCTGCAAAGCTATGGGCCAAGCTGACCTGTGGCGAGAATGACCTTGCGACGACCGCCTCGGGCAAGCGCGCGATGGGGCAGTATATCCGCATTTCGGGACAAATCCTGAACGAAGACGGCCGCCCCGTTCCCAATGCAATCGTTGAGCTTTGGCAGGCCAATGCGGCAGGGCGATACAGCCACGCCCATGATGACAGCAAGGCACCGCTTGATCCGAACTTTCTGGGCAATGGGCGGGTGATGTCGGATGAGAACGGGCAGTATTCCTTTTTCACCATCAAGCCCGGCGCCTATCCTGTGCCCGTCAAGGATGCATGGTGGCGCCCCCCGCATGTGCATTTCTCGGTTCTGGGGCCAAGCACGCTGTCGCGTTTGGTGACGCAGATGTATTTCCCCGGCGATCCGATGAATGAATGGGACCGCATTTTAAACTCAATCAACGACCCAGATGCCCGCAAACGCTTGGTCGCCTCGCAGGTTCACCCCTCACAGGAAACCGACGAGCTGCTTGGCTACAAGCATGACATCGTGTTGCGTGGCCGCTTTGCGACTCCGGAGGCATGATGGACACCGAGAACACCCAACGTCGCGCTCCGCTGTCGCAACACACAATCGGCCCGTTTTTCCCGCCAAACCTGTTCAATCAGGTGGACAATGATCTGACCCGCGTCACGCAGGACGCGGCCCCCACATCAAAGGGTGAGCCTTTCGTCTTTCGCGGCCTCGTGATGAAGGAAGACCATATTCCGGTTCCCAATATGATCCTCGAGCTGTGGCAGGCCGATGCATATGGCAAATTTCGCCATCCTCTCGATCCAGATCACGCGGAAGCCGACCCCGATTTCCTCGGCTGGGGGCGCGCATGGACCACGGATGAGGGCGCCTTCACATTCCATTCTGTGCGTCCCGGTGTCTATTTCGAGGACAACCAAGCCCGCGCTCCGCATTTGAATGTCATCATCATGGGCGCAGGTCTCATGCGGCCTGTCAGCACGACCCTGTTCTTCCCCGAAGCCGAGGAAGACAACGCCAAGGACCCCGTCCTGAACCTCCTACCGCCCGAGATGCGGCACCGTTTGGTGATGCGCGCCGATGGTGATCAAGACGGCGTGCCCGCCTATCGCTTCGACTTTTTGCTGCGCGGCTCAAGGGATGAGGAAACGCCCTTTTTCGAGACATGATCGGGAAAAGGGCCTCAGCCCTTCTCGGCGCGCAAATTCGTGTCCAACATCCGCGCGAGCCCGTATACGCCCTCCATCACAGGCGTTGCCTGCCCCAGATGGCGACCAAGTTCGACAAGACCGCCAAGGATGGGATCAAGCTCGATCGGGCGGCCTGCCTCGACATCTTGCAGCATCGAGGTGCGAAACGCACCGAGCTTGCGGGTGACAGCGATGCGCCCTTCAGGGTCGTCAAACCCCTCCAAACCGATCTGATCGCCCAAGGAAGACATCTCGCGCATCATCGAGATCGCAAGACCGCGCGCCCCGTCATCCGCCAGAAAATCGGACATCCCCGCACGGCTGAGTGCCGTCAGCGGGTTCATGCAGGAATTACCCCAAAGCTTGTTCCAAACCTCGCGGTGGATATGGTCGCTGACCTCGGCGGGAACATCGCCCGCCCTCAAGGTCTCGGCCACCTTTTGCGCGTATTGCCCAGACCCCGCCGCATCCCCCAACCAAACCCGATCCGCCTTGACCAAGCGGATATGGGCGGGCGCTGTGACATGGCTCGCGGCATGGACCACACAGCCCACCACGCGTTCCGCAGGCAAGGCCCGCGACAACACCCCGTCAGGGTCCACAGCCTCGATCCGCTGGCCTTTCGCAGGGCCGCCGAAATTCTCGAAAAACCACCAAGGCAATCCATTGATCGCGGGAACGACAATTGTCTCGGGCCCCAAGGCCGCTTGGATGGCGGGGGCCATCGCGGGCAGATCATGCGCCTTCAGCCCCAACAGCAAAATATCGGCACCCTTCAAATCGCTTGGGTCAGTTGTCGCATGCACGGGGTAGCAGTGCTGCTCGGTGCCATCATCAAGACAAAGCCCGCCCGAGCGCAGCGCCTCAAGCGAGGCCCCGCGCGCCAGAACACGCGCCTCGGCCCCTGCTTTCAAAAACCCTGCGGTCAACCAACCGCCGATTGCCCCTGCTCCGATGACCGATACACGCATTTATCACTTCTCCCGTCCATTCTTCGTCACGGGTATAACAACCCCGACCAATAAGGCATAGCGCTCCAAGATGGCTTCTAAAACCGGAAACAACGCCCAATTGCCACGGCTCCTGCCAAGGCCCCATGGGAGCATCGCCTATCACGTGACGGGGGATGGGCCTTGCGTGGTCCTGATCCCCTCGCTGGGGCGCGGTGCTGAGGATTTCGACAGGCTCGCGGCCGATCTTGTCCAAAAGGGCTATCTCGTCCTGCGCCCCGAGCCGCGTGGCATTGCGGGATCAACACCGCTTTTGGACAGCGACACCCTGCATGACATGGCCGCAGATATCGCGGCGATCCTTGATGAGACAGGCCTTGGCCCTGCCATCGTGATGGGACATGCCGCAGGCAATTGGGTGGCCCGCGTTTTGGCCCATGACCGCCCTGACCTGATACGCGCCGTGGCCCTGCTGGCCGCCATTGTAAGCGATCCGCCACCCGATGATATCCGCGCCTCAATCACCGCCAGCTTTGATATGTCCCTCAGCGAGGAGACACGCCTTGGCCATTTGGAACGGGTGTATTTCGCCAAGGGCTCGGATGCGCGGCTCTGGCTTGAGGGGTGGTTTCCCGATGTCGCCAAAGCACAGCGCAGGGCGGCGGCCATGACCTCGGATACCAGTTGGAAACAGATATTCGCGGATCAAGCAGCGCTGTATCTGGGGGCCTTGGACGACGTGATCTCGCCACCGCCCGATCCTGACGATCTTAAAAAACGCATCGGGCCGCAGGCCGAATTACGCGTGATTGCGAATGCAGGCCATGCCCTTTTGCCCGAACAACCACAAGCCGTGGCACGCGCGCTTGATGACTGGATGTCCACCCTTCCACCCGCCTGAACCCCGCGATATCCACCCCCGTTCCGCCGCAAGCATTCGGGGCAAAAGGGTCCAAGAAATCTTGCACAGTTTTATAAAAACTATAAAGGTAGCTTTTAAGATCGATACGACCACGGAACCCGCAAAACACTGCGCTCCCACGGTCGAGATTTTCGATGCTCTGGACAAATACAAGAGGCCCCGATGGCACCACCCAAGCTGAACCAGACCTTGCGCGCATCGCGCGATGGCTATGACTTGCACGCCGAGGTTTCAGCCCCGCAATCGGACAGCGCGCCTTGGCTTGTGTTCGGGAACTCACTTGTCACCGATCTTGGCATCTGGGACGCGCAGGCGCAGGCCTTGGCGGGACCTTTCGGGGTGTTGCGGTATGATCAAGCGGGGCATGGGAAATCAGGTCTTGCCGAGCGCGCGATCAATTTTGACGATCTTGGCGCAGATCTGCTGGCTGTGATGGATGCAGCCCAGATCAAGACCGCGATCTATATCGGCCTATCAATGGGGGTGCCCACGGGTCTGTCGGCCCATAGACGCGCGCCTGATCGGTTCACGGCTTTGGTCTTCTCGGATGGTCAGGCCAAAACCGCACCCGGAGGGGCCGCAGGTTGGGCCGAGCGTATCGCAGATGCGCAAACCTCTGGCATGGACAGCTTTGCGGCCCAAACGGCTGATCGTTGGCTGACCTCGGCATCAGGTGCGGATATGAAATCACGCCTGACCCAGATGATTGCCGCGACCCGATTTGAGGGTTTTCAAGCCTGCGCGACGGCTTTGATGGATTACGACTACGCGGGTGAACTGGCGCACATCTCCTGCCCCACTCTTCTGATTGCAGGGGCCGAAGACGGCGCGATGCCCCAAGGCATGGCCACCAAACTGCAACCCGCCATCAAAGGCGCGCAGATGGAGATCATCCCCCAAGCAGGCCACGTGCCCTGTTTTGAGCAACCCGAGGCCTTCACAAAAGTGCTGAGCGGGTTTTTGGACCAGTTTACGGGGGACGCCGCCCGATGAAACTGCATTGGTCCCCTCGGTCGCCCTTCGCGCGCAAAGTGTCCATCGTCTTGGAGGAATGCGGCCTGTCTGATCAGGTCGAGCGCATCAATTCGGTCGCGATATTCGCGGCAGCGCCCAATCCCGATATCCTGAAGGACAACCCGCTTGGGAAGATACCAGTTCTGATCACCGATGCGGGGGAGAGGCTCTTTGATTCCCGCGTGATCTGCGAATATCTGATCAATCTTTCAGGGCGGCAGGACCTTTTGCCTATGGATGGAGCTTTGCGGATCAAGCATCTGCGCTGGCAGGCCTTGGGCGATGGTCTGACCGATATATTGCTTCTTTGGCGGACCGAGCGCGGGCGCGCAGACGCCGCAAACCCCGTGATCTTGCAAGCGTTTGAAACCAAAACCCGCGCAGCACTCGCCTGCCTTGATGCCGAAAGTGCTGCCTTGGATGCCGCTGAGTTCGGCTTGGGCCATATCGCTGTGGTCTGTGCCCTTGGCCAATTGGATTTCCGCTATGCCGATTGTGGCTGGCGTGATGCATTGCCCAAGCTCGCGGCGTGGCACGAACAAACCGCCCAGCGCCCAAGCGTTGCGGCCACCGCAATTGTCGACGACGGCGGTGGCCCCGCTGCCGCCACCGACAGCACCCCAGCCTTTACATATGAGACATCCAAATGACCGGACCTTTAAAACACATTCGCGTTCTCGACCTGTCACGCATCATGGCAGGGCCATGGGCGGGCCAAATTCTGGCCGATCTGGGGGCAGAGGTGATCAAGGTCGAACGCGCAGGTGTGGGCGATGATACCCGCCGCTGGGGACCACCCTATCTGAAGGATGACACGGGCAAGGAGACCGCCGAGAGCGGTTACTACCTCTCGGTCAATCGCGGCAAGAAATCCGTGGAGATCGACCTTGCCTCACCCGAAGGTCAGGCGACTGTCAAAGCGCTGGCTGCAACCTCGGATATCTTGCTGGAGAACTTCAAGACAGGCACGCTGGAACGCTATGGTCTCGGGGCAGATGACCTCAAGGCGGTCAATCCGCGGCTGATCTATTGCTCCATCACGGGCTTTGGCCAAGACGGGCCGCGCGCTAGGGACGTGGCCTATGACTTCATGATCCAAGCCATGGGCGGGCTGATGAGCGTCACAGGCGCGCCAGATGATGAGGCGGGGGGCGGGCCACAAAAGGTAGGCGTGCCGATCGTCGATATCATGACGGGCATGTATGCCGTGATTTCCGTTTTGGCCGCCTTAGCCGAACGCAGCGAGAGCGGCAAAGGCGATGCCGTGGATGTCGCGATGCTGGATGTCGCAACCGCCATGTTGGCCAATCAGGCGATGAACCATCTTGTATCGGGTGCGACCCCCGTCAGGCGCGGCAATAAACACCCCAATATCCAGCCTCAGGATGTATTTCCCGTGGCAGATGGCCATATCGTTTTGGCGGTTGGCAATGATGAGCAATTCCAACGCTTCGCCGCCGCCATCGGCCTGCCCGAACTGGCAAACGACGCGCGCTATAGCACAAACCCACAGCGGGTGAACAACCTTGCCGATCTCCACCCGATGATCTGCACCCAGCTTGCCCAGCATAGCCTTGCCCATTGGATCGAGGTCTTCGGTGAGGCCAAAGTGCCTTGCGGGCCGATCAATACCGTTCCGATGGTTTTTGCCGATGCCCAAGTTCAGCACCGCCAGATGCTGCGCGATCTGCCCCACCCCCTCAGCGGCACCGTGCCATCCGTTGTCAGCCCGATGCGTTTCGCGCGGTCAGCCTTGAGCTTTGAGACACCGCCCCCCCTCTTGGGCGAACATACAGACGCCGTTCTAGCAGAGCTCGGCCTGAATAAGGACGACAAGAAATGACGAACAAGCGCGTCTCTCTTCCCGATCCCGCCGATATGAATGACGCCCAGTTGGAGGTCTACAACAAGGTGGTCAGCGGCCCGCGCAAGAAACTGGTTGGCCCGCTGCGCGCCGCGCTGCACAACCCCGCATTGGCGGATCGGTGGCAGGCATTCGGTCAGGTGCTGCGCTATGAAACCTCGCTGCCACCCGCGATGAGCGAGCTGGCCATCCTCGTTGTGGGGCGCCATTGGAACAGCGAATTGGAATGGACAATCCACGCAGGCGAGGCGCGCAAAGCGGGCGTGGATGAGGGCGTGATCGAGGCGATCCGCACATGCAAATTGCCCGATTTCACCGATGCCGATCAGGCGGGCATCTATGAGTTCAGCCGCGAGTTGCTGGAGGTTGGCCGTGTAAGCGACGCAAACTACACATCCGTCCTGAACCGTTGGGGTGAGGTCGCCACCGTGGAGTTGACGGCTTTGGTTGGGTATTATTCCATGGTTGCAATGACCTTGAATGCCCATCAAATTCCATTGCCCGACACCATCCCTGCCGAATTGAACAGCACGCCACCCAACCGCACGACATTGCCCAGCGCAAAACCATAGGGTCAAATGATGCAAAAAACCGCTCATCAATCGCGCACAGCGGATGCTTTGAAAAAGAGCGCGGTTGCACGTTACCTGCAATTGGCCGCGCTGTTTCGTCGGCGGATCGAAACGGGAGAATGGGAGGTCGATGCCCGCATCCCCACCGTTGAGGAACTGGCCAAGGATTGCGGCGTTGCCAATATGACCATCCGTCAGGCGTTGAGCCTTTTGGAAGAGGAAGGCCTGATTGAACGCTTCCGCGCCAAAGGCACATTTGTCCGCAAACGCACCCGCCGCGATCTGTGGTGTGAGGTGCAGACCGATTGGAACGGTCTTTTGATGTCGCGCGACAATGCCGAGATTGAAGTTCTGGGAATGGAAAACGGGGTGACGCCCTCGGATATCCCAGAAGGGATCGGCAGTTTGGCCCCGTCCTATATCCACCTCAAACGCCGCCACAGCCGAAACGCAGAGGCGTTCCTACTGGCCGATGTCTATATCGATGAACGCATCGCGGCCAAAATCGACCCAGCGGACCTCAGCCAGAAAACCTCAATGCGGCTTATCGCTGATATTGAAGGGGTCGAGATCAAGGACGCGCGACAAATCCTGACAATCGGCTCTGCCGATCTTGAGATATCGGAACTGCTTGGCCTGCCGCTTGGCGAGCCAGTGGCACATGTTCAAAGGGTTGCCGTTTCCCGGGACGGCACTCTCGCCTTGGTCGCCAACGGAATTTATCGCGGCGATATGGTGCGGGTGGATATCAAGCTGCTGACATAGGTCGCCCACAGGCGCGCCGCTCTGCCCCAATTCTCACTCTTTGGCAGTATCAGCCTCACGGTCACTGCGCATCTGGGCCAAAAGGCTGTCGCGCTTGGCCAGCGCCTTGGAGGTGGTGTCATCATAGATGCTATTGCCATGCGCATCGATCCCGACCGTCAAAGGCCCAAGCCGCTCCACCTCGATCCGAGCGATGCGGTAATGCGAGATCATTTCGGGCCAACCGATCCCCGTCACCTTGCGGATCGCCGCCGTGATAATCTCGGCACCGCCCCCCAGAAATGACAGATAAACGCAGCCGTTCTCGGCCATCGCGCGGGCAGAGGGCGCGCTAAGCCCCCCCTTGCCCCCAGTGGCCCGCAAACCCAAACCCGGGATCAGCTGTGGCATATGCTTGTTGAAGCGCGTGCTGGTGGTCGGGTTCATATAGAGGATTTCCAACTCGCCATTCTCGTCTTCTTGGTTGAGGCTTCCCAGATTGAACAGCGCACCGCCCGACATGTCGAAAGGCAATGGCTCAACCCCGTCAAGGCAGCCCAACAAACGGTCATGGGTCGGCAGGCCCGCTGTCGCGAATATCTCGCCCGTCAAATAGACGAAATCCCCGATGTTCAAGGCGCGCACGGCCTCTTCGCTCAAGGGCAGGGTCAGCTCATGTTCTGTGACACTCATTCGCCCCACTCCATACGCCCATCGCCCCAAATCCGAACGCTCGTGCGGCGGTTGATCCAGCAATTGAAACAGACCGCAACAGGCGTGAACCCATGCCCGCTGGCGTAATCCATATGCACACCCAGAACCGTTGTATCCCCACCCGTCCCCATTGGGCCGAAACCAAGCCCGTTGACGGCTGTCGTCAGGCGCGTTTCCATGGCCGCAAGGGTCGGGTTCGGGTTGGTCTGCCCCAAGGGACGCAGGGTTTGCTTTTTGGCCAAACCCGCGCAGAAATCAAAAGTCCCGCCGATACCCACGCCCATGACAACGGGCGGGCAATGCTGCGCGCCTGCCTTTATCGCGACATCCAAGACATAGGTCTCGATCTCTTCAAGGGAGGGGAAGGTGAACAATTCCATCGCCGCCCATCGGCCCGACCCAAGCGCTTTGGGCGAGCAGATGATCTCAACATATTCGGCACCACTTTCAAAATCATAGGTGACCAGCGGCATATCCTTGCCGAAATACCCCCGCTCCAAAGTCAGCGGGTTTGTGACATGTTTCAGCATCGGCGGCTCGATCGTATCGACCAAGGTCTCGAACCCCTCGCGGATCGCGGTTTTGAAATCGCAGGCCAATTCGGCCTTGCTGCCGACTTTGACAAAATACACAGGCACACCGCTATCGGAGCAGACGAAACGGTCTTTCTTCTCGGCCAGTTCTGCGCTTTTCAACTGCAAATCCAATGTGCGGCGCGCGGTTTCATTGGTCTCGGTCTTCATGGCAGCAGATAGCGCGGCCTTGGCATCCTCGGGAACCTTGCGGAGCGCGCGGGAATACAGCTCGGCCGTGGCCTCTCGGATCATCTCATCGGTGATTGGCATCGGGGCATCCTCCCTGTCATCAAGCGCGTCTGAAACAACTGCTAAGGCTTGAACTCTGGCGCCCGCTTCTCGCGGAAGGCGGCCATTGCCTCTTGGGTATCTTCAGACACAGACAGCGCCTTGGTCTGGCCCTGCTCAAATCGGTACCCTTCATAGACCGAGAGGTTTTCAGTCATCTGGAAGGAGGCCTTTGCCGCGCGCACAGCCGAAGGGCTCGCCTTGGCGATATCGCGCGCAATCTCCATTGCCGCCTCGATCAAATCCTCAGGCGCGGTGCAGGCCGAGGCCACTCCCATGCGCAACAATTCAGGCCCGTATACACGCCGCGCCGTGAACAACATCATCCGTGCGTCCGATTCACCCAAATGGCGCCGTACATGGGACACACCACCAGCAAGACCAACGCTCACCTCCGTCATTTGAAGGAAACCCTTCTCTGAGAAGACCAGAATATCGCAGCACAAAGCCGTCACACAGCCCGCCCCGATCGCTGCGCCATTCACCGCTGCAATGATCGGTTTCGGGCATTCCAGAAGGCAATCAAAACTGGCCCGCACACGCCTGTTATGCGCCGTGTAGTTTCCAGGATCTTGGGTCGGGCGCTCTGACAAATCGGCCCCCGCCGAAAAGGCCCTGCCCTCACCTGTCAACACGATTGCGCGGACATCGCTACGATCCCCAAGGCTGTCGATCAAATGCTGCATTTCTTCGCGCAATTGATTGTTTTGCGCATTCACGGGCGGCCGGTTGATCGTCACGAGGGCGATGTAATCTTCGACAAGCAGATCAAGGGTTTCGAACGTCATGGAGACCTATCCCAACGGGGCTATTGCGAACAGTTTCCCAATGCTTCGCATGATCGCCCGCGGCAGACAAGCACAAGAGCTATATATATAGCTTAAAGAGGCGCCCTCATCAGCCCGCCACAGCCAGTTGGCTCCAAGCGGCCTCAATGCTCCTCTAGGGCAAGGTCGATTATCTTGGAGAAATGCGAATACCCAAGCTGCCCACCACCCTGCGGTTCGCTCAAAAGGGTGAGTGTCTGGGGATGCGATTTCGCAAATTCCTCAACCGCCGCAATGGGCACATTGGGATCATCAGCCCCATGATAAAGGATGACCTTGCGACCAAGATTATCCAACTCATCCGCCCAATCCCTGAACCCGTCTACGATCTCCTCCACACCCGAGGTCAGGCCCTGTGCGGTGATGGCCTTCACCCCCGATTTGATCGAATGGACAACATTAGGATCGGAAAGAACCGCCTGATCGGAGTTGGAGCCTTGATACATTTTTTGCAAAAACGAGCCGCCCTTTGAGCGCATCAAAAGGCTATTGCCCGTCCCGAGGATGAGCTTTGCAACTGGATAAGACAAGATCGAGACGCTCATCAAAGCGGTGGTCCATTTGGAGGCAACAGTTTTGCCCGCAATGTAGTTTCTTGGCACAAGACCGTTTGCGATCACCCCATGGGTCAGCCGATCAGGCAGACGCGACAAAAGGTTGTAATAAGGTCGGGCGGCCGATGCGCGGGCGATTAGGGGACAGCGATCAATTTCCAAGCTATTAAGGATCGCTGCAACATCTGCGGCCGTGCAATCAAACAGGGATTCATCACTCGGCACGGGCGAGGTTCCCGCAAATCCAGGCCGCATGACGCTTATCAAAAGCACTTTGCGTTTTCGAAGAAGGGCTTCAATTTCAGTTGTCATTCCATGACCAAAGAGGCTTGGGAAACTCAAAACCGGTTGGCCCATCTCATCCCCGCAAAGCGCGATCTCGACAACCCGCCCCTTGGGACGCGGCATCGACAAGAAGCGCGCTTGCGTTGGGTGTGCCTTGGGTTCGACTTTCTGGGTGTGATCGGCAAGCTGCAGCAAACTATAGGCCAATCGGAAAAAAGCCGTTTGCGAGTCGCATCCCGATTTGTCCAAGACACTTTGGAACTGGTTTCGGATGGTCGTATAGGAGCGCTCACGCAATGCCGCGATTTCGCGCAATGGAATGCCGTCCAAAAAGGCTTTGGCGATATCAGCCTCGCTTTTGGTAAACCCGAATTTCTGGGCCAGAATCTGGGTCGCCAGCGACGCATCGGGTGGACTGATAAAGAGGATCAAAAACAAGGCCTCAGCGTCCTGCGCGGCGGGCATCCGCGACACGGCCGCCGTGAGATATCGGTCGGTATTGGCGCTTCTTGCCTGCAGGATATGGAACGGAGCAGACCCCAGTTTGTCATGCTGCAGTGATTGCAGGGCTGGCTCGTCAGTGTCGCTTAGCAAAGTGATTTTGCACTCTTCCAAGCTCTTGTCGGCCGCAAGTCCAAGCTGCAATCTGGCTTGCTCATTTAATTGCCTGATATACCCGTCTGGGGTTGCAGCAACGGCCGCGCAATCATGTTTGGCCAAAACATCAGCATGTTCACCGTCGGATTTTTGACCTGTTTCCAGAAAACTCTGAACGGCCAGCGCGGCATAATCCTCAAAGTCGGAGAAATAGGGTTCTTGAGCGAAAGTGCCGCTCTCCAAATCTTCTGCCTCAGATTTGATGATGTCCAAAAACGTATCGTATTCCGTCAAACTTCTCATGGCCAAACGGTGCTGCTTGGAGAGGTCCCCACGCAGGGGCGCTTTGTCGTCACGAGATGTCATGGGCGGGTTGCTTCGCAGTCGTTATGAAATGGGCCGCCGAGGCGACATGTAAATGGGCAGCGCAAGGGCGCGAAAAAGACGTACCTCCAGCAGACGGACCTGTCCTGTTGTTAGTGCATCATCGGCATATGGTCCATTTAAACGGGACTTTCGACAGTAGGTGGTGATTATGTCTAATGCGACCGTTTATGCGCTGCGGTAACCTCTGCTTGCTTTCACGGTGTTTCCAGCGTGGATTTGCGACCGCAAAAGGCCTCACGATTGCAAGGTCTAAGCTTTTGTAATTATGATGTATTTTTTGGTTGCGGGGGCAGGATTTGAACCTGCGGCCTTCAGGTTATGAGCCTGACGAGCTACCGGGCTGCTCCACCC
>ENA-OUOG01004022-OUOG01004022.1-marine-metagenome-genome-assembly--contig:-NODE-4022-length-13059-cov-4.504083_pt1 | contig 13059 bp, 8 predicted proteins | sample MGYA00248635_ERZ508505 | MGnify/ENA primary metagenome ERZ508505 (study PRJEB26176, sample SAMN06267871) | marine metagenome | isolation source: Saanich Inlet, British Columbia, Canada | place: Pacific...
GACTTGCTATTATGGCGTGTAATAGACATCTATATACACCTCAACAACAGAGAACAACTAAAGTGTTAAACTTTGGATTTAGAAAATATAATAATCAAGGATCAATTTCAAAAATAATAGAATAAATGTCGAAAGTATTACCAAAGGGTATATTTCCTAGCCAAGCTGTTAGTGACGCTGAAAAGGCCGATCCAAAGTATGGAATGGATGTCGCTAAGGCAATTGAATCTGAATGGTTCAAAAGAGACAATGGAAGTGTACGCTACTACGCTAACAGGGATAACTTTCACAGATTAAGATTATACGCAAGAGGAGAGCAATCAATTCAAAAGTATAAAGATGAATTATCTATTAATGGTGATTTGTCATATCTCAATCTTGACTGGAAGCCTGTTCCAATCATCCCGAAGTTCGTGGATATTGTGGTTAATGGTATTAACGAAAGAATGTATGACATCAAAGCATACTCTCAGGACCCAGCATCATTGCAAGAAAGAACGCAATATGTAGAGTCGGTTGTAAGAGATATGCAAAATAAAGGATTGCTAGAGTCAATGCAGCAAAACTTTGGATTGAATATGTTTAATACTAATCCAGAAACGTTGCCGCAAAGTAATGAAGAATTGCAATTGCACATGCAACTTGATTACAAGCAATCAATTGAAATTGCTGAAGAAGAAGCTATTAATAATGTATTAGATTATAATAAATACCATTTACTGAAAAAACGTCTTGATTATGATTTGACGGTTATTGGTATGGCTTGTGATAAAACTACATTTAATACTTCAGAAGGAATTAAAATTGAATATGTAGACCCAGCTGATATTGTTTACTCATATACAGAATCACCATACTTTGATGATTTATATTATGTAGGAGAAGTACGCAGGGTAAGTATTCCTGAGCTTAAAAAGCAATTTCCTTATTTAACTGAAGAAGATATTAAGGAAATTGAAGGTACTGGAAGTAATGCGTTATTATATAACAAAGGTTATGGTTCTGCAGATGCGCAGGATACAAACCACGTATACGTAATGTATTTTGAATACAAAACATTCCAGAACCAAGTATATAAAATAAAACAAACAGCTACAGGTGCTGATAAAGCAATTGAAAAAACTGATCAGTTTAATCCTCCAAAAGATGAACGCTCAAGATTTGAAAAAGTAAACAGATCTATTGAAGTGCTTTATGAAGGAGCAAAAGTAATTGGTCATAACAAATTGCTTAAATGGCAAATTGCTGAGAACATGACAAGACCTAAATCGGATACGACTAAGGTTAACATGTCATATAATATTGTAGCGCCTAGAATATATAAAGGTAGAATTGAATCTTTAGTAAGCAGAATAACTAGTTTTGCTGATATGATTCAGCTAACACATTTAAAACTTCAACAAGTATTATCTAAAATTGTACCTGACGGTGTTTATTTAGACGCGGACGGCTTAGCTGAAATTGATTTAGGTAATGGTACAAATTATAGCCCGCAAGAAGCACTTAATATGTTCTTCCAAACAGGATCTGTAATTGGTAGATCATTTACGTCAGATGGCGATATGAATCCTGGCAAAGTGCCAATCCAACAAATATCTGCAGGCTCTGGTGGTAATAAAATTTCATCATTGATAAGCACGTATAACTATTACTTGCAAATGATGCGTGACGCTACTGGGCTAAATGAAGCCAGAGACGGTAGTACACCAGATAGTAGAGCACTTGTTGGTATTCAAAAAATTGCAGCAGCAAATTCGAACACCGCTACAAGACATATATTAAACGCAGGGTTATTCTTAGCTGCTGAAACTGCAGAAAAAATATCACTACGCGTTTCTGATGTTATTGAATATTCACCTGCTCGTGACGCATTCATTCAATCTATAGGTGTACACAACGTAGCAACGCTAGAGGAATTAAAAGAATTGCACATTCACGATTTTGGTATATTTATTGATTTAATGCCAGACGAAGAAGAGAAGCAAATGCTTGAAAACAATATTCAAACAGCATTGTCAGCTGGGCTTATTGATTTAGAAGACGCGATTGATCTTCGTGAAATTAAAAATATTCAGCTAGCAAATCAAATGCTTAAAATACGCAGACGTAAAAAACAAGAGCGTGACCAAGCAATACAGCAGCAGAATATTCAAATGCAAGCACAAGCAAATGCACAATCACAGCAAGTTGCCGCGCAAGCTGAAGTACAAAAACAACAAGCATTAACAGCACAAAAAGCAGAGCTTAAACAAATCGAATCTCAGCTTGATATGCAGCGATTAATGCAAGAAGCACAACTTAAGAAAGACCTAATGCAGTTAGAATTCCAAATGAACATGCAACTAAAGGGTATTGAAGTTGATGCACAAAAACAAACAATTAAAGAAAAAGAAGATCGCAAAGATGAGCGTACTAAATTACAAGCATCTCAGCAAAGCGAACTAATTGATCAAAGAAAAAATAATCTACCACCCAAATCATTCGAATCAGCAGGTAATGATATACTTAGTGGTGATTTTGACTTAGGTTCTTTCGAACCTAGGTAATGTATAGTGTATAATCTTATAATATTTTATTATGGCTGAAAATGTAGAAGTCAAAGCGGTAGAAACCGAAGAAGCTTCAATTCAAGAAAAAGAACAAGCGGTGCAAGAAAAAGCAGGTGCCGTATTTGAAGATGGTGTTTATAAAGTTGATTTACGTCAACCACCGCAAGAACAACAACAAATAGAAGAAAATGCCGTTCAAGAGCAAAGCGCAGATGAGGTTCCTGTTCGCGACGAACCCGAAGCTAGCCAAGAAGTGGCAGAAGAAGTACGGGATTCCGAAGAATTTACCGAAGAAAAAGAAGAAGAAGTAGTTTTAGAAGAAATTACTGAAGAACAAACTACGGAAGAAAACATACAAGACGAAGCACAAGAATTAGCTAGTGAAGTTAAAGAAGCTATTCAAGAGCAGCAAGATTCTGGTGTTGAGCTTCCGGAAAATATACAAAAAGTTGTAGACTTCATAAATGAAACTGGAGGTACACTGGAAGATTATGTAGCATTGAATAAAGACTACTCAAATGTAGACGATATGGCATTGCTTCGTGATTATTATAAACAAAACAAACCGCATTTATCTGCGGATGAAATTGATTTTTTAATTGAAGATAGCTTTTCATTTGACGAAGACGTTGATGATGAGCGCGATATTAAACGTAAGAAATTACGTTTTAAAGAAGAGGCGGCAAAAGCACGCCAATCTTTAGAAGGATTGAAAAATCAATATTATGAAGAAATTAAAGCGGGTTCAAAATTAACAGCTGACCAACAGAAGGCTATTGACTTTTTTAACCGCTATAATAAAGAGACTGAAGAGTCAACAAAAGTAGCAGAACAACAGAAAAATATATTTTTAGAAAAAACCACAAAGGTTTTTAACGATCAATTCAAAGGTTTTGAATATAATGTCGGTGATAAAAAATATCGTTTTAATGTTAAAAATGTAGATGAAGTTAAAACAACTCAAAGTGACATAAATAATTTTATTAAGAAGTTTCTTAATGAAGATAATGTTATGAGTGACGCTAAAGGTTATCATAAATCTTTATTTACAGCTATGAACCCTGATGCAATTGCAAATCACTTTTATGAGCAAGGGCGTGCAGACGCGCTTAAACAGAGTGTTAAATCTTCTAAAAATATTAGTATGGATCCGAGAGGGGTTCATAATAAAGCTAATAATGATGGTAGTTTTAAGGCAAGAGTAGTAGGGCAAGACACTTCTAAATTAAAAATGAAACTAAAAAACTATTAAAAATTAAAAAATGGCAGTAAATACTCCAAGCGCTGGTGCTAATTTAAATGCAGTGCCTGCGCCAACTAAACAAACAATCCCTACAGCTTATGTAGATTTTACATCTACAGCGACTGCAGGTTGGGCACAACAATATTTGCCTGAATTATATGAGCAAGAAGTAGAGCGTTACGGAAATCGTTCTGTTTCTGGATTCCTACGTATGGTAGGTGCCGAAATGCCAATGTCTTCTGACCAAGTTGTATGGTCTGAGCAAGGTCGTTTGCACTTAGCATATGATACATTAACTGTAGGAGCTGACGCTTCAGGTGTTAACACTATTACAGGTCTTCCATCTGGGCACGCTATCAGAACTGGTAACATGATTGTTATTACTGACGGTACTGACGAAGCTCGTGCTTATGTAACAGAAGATGATACTACAGCTACATCTATAAAAGTAAAATGTTATACTAACTCAACTGGTCTTGTATCTGCTGGTCTTGTGACTACTGCTGATGCTGCATCGCTTTTTGTATTTGGTTCAGAATTTGCTAAAGGTGGTAACGACAGCACTTTTGGTGTTCTTCAACCAGAATTTAAAAGCTTTACTAACAAGCCAATGATTCTTCGTGATAAATATGAAGTTTCTGGTTCTGATGCTGCTCAAATCGGGTGGGTAGAAGTAACAGGTGAAGCTGGTCAATCAGGATACTTATGGTATTTGAAAGCTGAAGGTGATACAAGAACTCGTTTCGAAGATTATTCTGAAATTGCTCTTGTAGAAGCTGAAAAAGCAACAAGTTCTGTTCTTACTGAAGTAACAGGTTCTGAAGGTCTTTTCGCGGCTATCAAAGATCGTGGGCACACTACACAAGGTGTTGACGGTACTGGTACAGCTACTGAAGATCTTTCTGATTTTGATGAAATCCTTAAAAAGCTTGACAGCCAAGGAGCTATTGAAGAAAACGTTTTATTCTTAAACCGTAAAACTTCATTAGTAATTGATGACATGCTTGCAGGAATTGGAAATGCAGGATACTCAAACGGTACATCTTTCGGTATTTTTGAAAATAGCGAAGATATGGCGTTAAATCTTGGATTCTCTGGTTTCCGTAGAGGTTCTTACGATTTCTATAAGTCTGACTGGAAATACTTAAACGACGCTAAGCTTCGTGGTGGTATTACAGCTGATGCTTCTGAGTCTACTAACGTTACTCGTGGGGTATTGATTCCAGCTGGAACTTCTTCTGTATATGATCAAATCTTAGGCAAAAACATTCGCCGACCATTCCTTCACGTACGTTACCGTGCTTCTGAAGCTGATGATCGTAGAATGAAGTCTTGGGTTACAGGATCTGTAGGCGGAAACTTTACTTCAGGTGAAGACAAAATGGAAGTACACTACCTAACTGAAAGATGTTTGGTTGTACAAGCAGCTAACAACTTTATGTTGCTTAACTAGTATTTATTAAAGCAAGAGGGTGTCTTCGGGCACCTTCTGCTTTATTTTTTTAACTTTTTTATTTTATTATATCATGGCAAAAACTGCAACCGCGGCGAAAGCGAAAGCCCCCGCAAAACCACAATGGGAAATAAAAGATCGTGTTTACGTTCTTAAAAATGATTTCAGCCCAATTACATTTTCTTTAAAGTCAAGAGGTATTTATTACTTTGACGAAGAACAAGGATATGAAAGAGAAATCAAATATACAACAAATCAGAAAACACCATTTGTTGACGAATTTAAAGGAAACGCTAGGCTTTCCCATATTGTTTTTAAAGACGGAACTTTAGTTGTTCCTAAAAACAAACAAGTATTACAAAAAATACTATCACTATATCATCCATTAAGAAATAAAGCATATTATGAATTCGATTCTGAAGTAGAAGCTACAGACGATTTAGATATTCTTGAATTACAAATTGAAGCGCTAAACATAGCGAAATCAATGGATGTTGACCAAGCTGAAGCTATTATGCGTACAGAACTTGGATCTGAGGTTTCTACAATGAAATCTAAAGAAATAAAAAGAGACTTGCTATTGTTTGCAAGAAATAATCCAGAATTATTTTTAGATCTTGCAAATGACGAAAATATCAATATTAGAAACGTTGGTATTAAAGCTGTTGAAGAAGGTATTATAAAATTATCAAATGACCAGCGCACATTCACCTGGGCAAGTAACGGTAGAAAACTTATTACCGTACCATTTGATGAAAACCCATATTCAGCATTAGCAGCATATTTTAAAACTGACGATGGTATAGAAGTATACCAAACAGTTGAAAAACGATTAAAATAAGTGATATTTAGGTGTAGGCCTACAATATCCGTGGGCCTAACCTAAAATATTAAAATATGAGTGTAAATGTAAACACTGTATACCAAAGGGTATTAGCAATTACAAACAAAGAACAGCGGGGCTACATTACACCTCAGGAGTTTAACTATATGGCAAACCAAGCTCAATTAGATATATTTGAGCAATACTTCTATGATTCAAATCAATTTGCCAGAATACCAGGAAATAGCACGGAGTATTCAGACATGCTGGATATACTAGAAGAAAAAATAAGCTTATTTGAAGTCAGCAAGGCTTCGGACACTGAGCCTTCTGGTAATCTAGTAAATGATGCCGATTTAATATATTTAAAAAGTAATGGATATTTTACTATCCCATCTAGCCTTTATAGACTAGGCACGGTATTATATAATAATATAGAAGCTGAGCAAGTTAATAAAAAAGATTATTTATATATAACTAAATCTCCTTTGTCAAAACCAACCAATGATTTTCCTATTTACATTAAAGATGATAATGGAATTAAAATATATGGAGCTAGCGTTATTGGGGCTGAAGACTCAACAGATTCAAATCAAGACGAACATAACCCATTAGTTAGCTATAACTATATTAAAACGCCCGCTAATGTTAATTGGGCATATGATAGTACTACAGGTCTATATGATTCAGGCAATTCAACAAACTTTGAGTTGCACGCATCGGAAGAAACTGAATTAGTAATAAAAATATTAGCGCTTGCTGGTATCGTATTAAAAGACCCTGGATTATATCAAATTGGATCTGCAGAAGAAGTTAAAAGCGTTCAACAAGAAAAAGCATAATAAATGTCACTATTCACAATATCACAAGAACGTTATTATAATAACAGTACAAACTTTACCGGTGATGGCTCTACACTTGAGTTTTTACTTACAACCGCAATGTTTGATCCATTGCCTACAGCGTTAGGTGATTTACGCGTATTTGTAAACGGCAAAGAAATTAGCCAAGGTAATTACGAATACAATGATACAGTTTCTGATACTATTAAATTTACGGGCAACACAAACAATACAGACGTATTAGAATCTGACGGCGCACCAAAGGACGGGCTACAAATTATAGTTGTTCAAGTTAATGCCGTAGAACAGCTCGGCAGTTATCAGCATATTACTTTAGCTGATATTGTAAATAACTTCATGATTTCTTACGTGGGTGAAGAAAAAATTATACCAAAAGTGAAACGTAGTAATGTTATTTTCTTTGCTCAAAGAGCACTGCAAGAATTAAATTACGATACTTTAAGAGGTGAAAAGTCACAAGAAATTGAAGTGCCCGATAGCTTACAAATGAAGTTACCGCACGACTATGTTAATTATGTGAAGCTTGCTTGGATAGATGCAGCAGGGATAGAGCATAGAATATACCCTGTGCGCGTTACGGGCAACCCTACAGCGCTTTTACAAGATAATAACTATAACTACTTATTTGACAATAACGGTAAGCTATTGACCGCCAATGAGTCTGAAACAAATAAAAGATTCAAGGATCTAAATGTACCCGCGGATTCAAGTGATGACTATTACATTAAAGACAATGATGGTTTTCAAGAATTAAAAGGAGCGCGCTACGGTGCGGACCCTGAATTTATGAATGCCAACGGTTCATTTTTTATAGATGAGCTAAAAGGCAAGATATTCTTTTCAGGCCACTTAACAGGTAAAATTGTTACATTAAAATATATAAGCGACGGTGTTGCAACTGCGGAAGAAAAAGTAATTCACAAGTTTGCAGAAGAAGCAATGTACAAATGTATTGCACACGCTATTTTAGCGACCCGTGCGAACACTCCAGAGTATTTAGTTAATAGATTTAAGAAAGAAAAATTTGCGGCCGTTAGAACAGCTAAATTACGTTTATCAAATTACAAGCCTGAAGAGATGGCGCAAGTAATGCGTGGCCAATCTAAATGGATTAAACACTAAAATATGCCAGAATTAAAAAACCTATTCATCAAGGGTAAAATGAATAAAGACCTTGATGAAAGATTAGTTCCTCAAGGTGAATACAGAGATGCTTTGAACGTTAGCGTATCTTACTCAGAAGGCTCTGATGTAGGTGCGCTGCAAAATATTTTAGGTAATACAGAAAGAGTTAAAGCGCGCGCGGATATAAATGTACCAATAGATCCAGACACTCCATCTACATTCACAACGCTTTCTTTTCCATCTAGCGCAACTTGTATAGGTACAGTACGTGATACTGAAAACGATAAAATATATTGGTTCGGCACGTCGGCAACTGCAGATTATATTGCTGAGCTAGACCCTTCCGATAATAGCGTTGATATTATTTTATGCGATACAGGTTCTATTCTTAATTTTAGTACTTCAAATCTTATTACAGGCGTTGCAGTACTTGATGGTGTTTTATATTTTACAGATGATTTAAACGAGCCCAGACAAGTTGATATAAAATACTGGCGAGGTGTAACAGCTAATGATTTTACAACAAGTACAAACCTTTCTGATGATAGAATATCATTATATAAGAAAGGACCTTTAAATGCCCCTACATTCCATACATTATCGGCGTCTACCAGAGGTGGCGTAGGTACTTTAGGCAATCTAACTGAAATTGAAACTATAGACGTCCCTAATTTTAGCACAACAAATGTTGGCACTTCTGATTTAACTATAGAATTTGATATAGTTCCTAATTATGAAGTGGACGATATTATTATATTAGAGCGAAATATTACCTCTGGAAATTCCACCGAATCTACTTCAGTAAGAATAAAGCTAACTACAGAAACAACTTCTAAAAAATTTAAGTTTACACTTTTAGCAAAAACTGATAATGTAGAAGACAATATTGGTTTAGCTTACACACCTTTATTAGAAGAAGAAGATCCTATATTTGAATTAAAATTTCCAAGATTTTCTTATAGGTATAAATATACGAATGGGCAATACTCTGTTTTTGCGCCGTTTACTGTTCCCGCATTTTTGCCGGGTGATTTTGAATATGATGCGAAGCACGCCTACAATTTAGGTATGGAAAACAATTTGCGCTCATTAAAATTACAGGGGTGGGTCACAAGCCCTAGCTCTTCAAATTATGAAGCGGACATTGAAGAAATAGACATACTATATAAAGACTCAGTAAGCTCAAACGTTTACATTGTAGAATCTATTAAAAAATCTGGAGGCTCTTTTGCTTCGCCGTTTGAAATAAAAGACGAACAAATATTTAAAGCCACTCAATCTAATCAATTGCTTAGACCTTTTGATAGTATACCTAGAAAAGCTAAAGCGTTAGAGGTAACGGGCAATAGACTTATATTCGGAAATTATTTGCAAAACTTTGATTATACAGACACGCCAAGCTTTACAATAGATACTGTCCCCAGAACAGATAGCATAGAACTTGCACAAAAATTAGGTATAAAAACGCGTAGAACTTACCAGTTAGGTATTGGATTTCAAGACGAATACGGAAGACAAACACCTGTATTTACAGATACGTCGGGCGTTAAAAAATTAACACAGGAAAACGCTGAATTTAATCTACAGTTTAAAGTTGCTACTTCAACCACCCCGCCGAGTGAAGCAACGCACTATAAGTATTATATAAAGGAAACATCCAATGAATATTACAATTTAGTTATTAGTAATATTTACGATGATGAAGAAGGCTTTTTATACTTATCAGTTCCTTCTGCCGAAACTAATAAAGTTAGTACCGACGATTTTATTATATTGAAAAAAGAGGCTGGAGATGTTTCTTATAAAGGCGTAGAAAAAAAGTTTAAGGTTATTGATAAGCTTGATAACCCGCCAGATTTTTTAGCTAAAATTAAAAAAGCAACATATACAGCAAATATATTTAGATTTGCGGTTAGCTTTCGCGAAGACCTTACACAACCTAGAAAGCAACCCGGTAAAACACCTGTTGAAGGCTATAATACAATACAAATACAAGATGCAGGGGCTCCTGGGGATGCTGGTGTAGACCTTAGAATTTCTAACGAATTTAAAACTGCTATGACAATTGGTAGTGAAGTTAGATTTAGAAGAGCGGGTACAGGTGAAAAAACAAAAGTTTATACAATAAAAAGTATACAGTATTCAGGTGATGAGGGCCAAATGGATTTTGAAGAAGCGTTTGGTGAAGATGTTAGGGTTCTATACGGAGCTAATATATATAATGCCGATATTGAGCCGAATGAAATTTACATGGAGAAAGTTGAAACTACAGATGACTCCGGTAATCCTGAATATGAAGGTAAATTTTTTATTAAATTAAACAACACATTAGAACTAAAAGAAGCTTTAATTACGGCTTTTGATGAAACCTTATTAAATACAGTTGCGGCTGCTCAAATAGCATATCAAGATAGATCAAGTGATAGAGCTTATAACTTATACACGGTTAGTTATACTCAATCAGGCCTACCTTCCGGCACTTTAAATGGTGTATCATATACGGCGGGGTATCATGTTATAATACAAACAAGCGAGCACTATAATGATGAGCAAAGTTTTTATAGCACGGACCCTTTAACACAGGGTTTTATTCCCGGGAATTATATTAGAATTTCAGGAGGAGACCAGCATATACAGTACGGTAATGATATGCCCGGCGTTGACGCTCTTTACGAAAATTTTACGACTTCTGTAGGCACTACAACTAATAGTAAAAACGTAATAGTAGCCAGCGCTACAGGTATAGAGATAGGAGATGAGGTTACAGGCAACGGCGGGCTTGAGCAGGTAAATCATATAGAAGTAGTTGAAATAAATGGGAGCACGGTTACATTGTCGAGTCCGCAATCTATTTCTTCTGGTACTACCTTAAGGTTTAGGAAATCAATTGAAACTCATCCTAACTATAAAATAGAAGAGGCTACTGTAATACCAGGTGTTGATGCGCAAGCATATTTTTTATTAAAACTTGATAGACCGTTTTTTGATGATTCTACAGGCAGTGACCCTACAAAACTCCCTTATAGAGGCACGGGCGGAAATGCCCCAGGAGATTCACAGCCTGCTCCTAACGGTGCTGATAAAAATTTTAATTTAGAAACTAGAAGTTTTGATGCAAGCCAATCTAGGGATTCAGTAAATCCGCCTGTATTTGAGGTTGAACCAGAAGATGGCGTATTAGACATATACTATGAAACTGAAAAAACATTCCCAGTAAGCGACTTAGTTTCACCCATTGTTTCAAGAACAATACCCTGGGCTAATTGTATTAGTTTTGGAAACGGTGTAGAATCAGATCGTATTAGAGATGATTTTAACGCACCCACAATTGGTAAAGGCGTTAGAGTATCAACTGTGTTTGAAGACAATTACAAAGAAGAGCGTGTAAAATCTGGTTTAATATTTTCACAAATATACAACGGTAAAAACGGTATTAATAGATTAAATCAATTTATTATAGCCGAAAACATTACAGAAGAAGCTAACCCAATATATGGTAGTATTCAAAAACTAAATACGAGAGACACCGATCTTACGTTATTGTGTGACGATGCTATATTAAAAGTTCCAGCTAGAAAAGATTTATTGTTTCAAGCAGATGGCAATCCTCAGTTAACGTCAACAGATAGATTCTTAGGTACTATTATACCTTATGCTGGTAATTATGGTTGTCAACATCCTGAAAGCTTTGCGGATCATATATACAGAGCTTATTTTGTAGATAGAACAAGAGGTAAAGTATTACGTTTAGGCGGTGATGGTATTACTGAAATATCCAACTACGGTATGAAAGATTATTTTAAAGATAAGCTTGTGGCTGAAACTGGATATATGTTTGGATCATATGACGAAAACAAAGATCAATATAATATATCTTTACCGGTTGAAAATACTGTAGTTGCTTTTTCTGAAGGCGTAAACGGTTGGCCAACTAGAAAGTCATTTCACGAAATGGAATCTGGTATTAGCCTTAACAACATGTACTACACGTTTAAAGATGGCAAAATATTTTCGCATGATAACGAAACGCGTAATACATTTTACAGTACTAAAACAGATTCAGAAGTTACATTTTATTTAAATGGCAACCCTGGAAATGCTAAAAACTTTAGAACATTAAACTACCAAGGTGATAGCGGATGGACTTCTAGCAATATATCTACTGATAAACAAAGCGGTAATGTATCTAGCTTTGTGGAAAAAGAAGGTATATACTATAATTATATATCCGGCGAAACACAAGCTACAAAAGCAAGCTTAGATTTAAAAGCACTAAACGTACAGGGTTTAGGGACACCAACGAGTATATCATCAAATGATGCAACGTTTACTGATTTGAACAATGCACTCCAGGTTGGTGACAAAGTATTTAACAATAGCAATGATGACATTAGAACTGTGCAAAGTATATCAGGTAACACTATAACTTTAGACGCAGCGCCTACAAATGCGTTTAGCTATTTTGCAAAAGACAATAGATTCAACACGTCAGGTATTTTAGGCTACTACGCTGAAATAACAATGACAAATACAGCTACAGATAAAAAAGAGCTTTACTCCGTTGGAAGTGAGGTATCGTTAAGTAGTTAATTAACACGTAATTAAAATAACATAATAATAAATTAGAATATGGAACCAGTATCAGCTATAGCAGGGCAAGCAGTCGGAAGCCTTATAGGTATAGGCAAAGGTATATTCGGCGGGCGCAAACGCAGAAGAGAAGAGCGGGCGGCTCAAGCAGAGTTTAATGCAATGAAAAGCCGTTACCAAGCTTTAGATACTTCTAACCCGTACTCAACAACAATCATTTTTGTTTCAGCATCGCCTATTGTAGCAATATCGACAGTTTTAAAGTCTCTTAGGTAAGATACTTTAGCAAACTCTGGATCTACTAATAGTAATGATCTTTCTCTTGATCTGTTTGATGGAACGATTTTTAGTTCACCAAAATCAGATGAGTAAACAGATACTGAAGCTTCTACAGTATTTGCATCAATCATTTG
>ENA-OUOG01004025-OUOG01004025.1-marine-metagenome-genome-assembly--contig:-NODE-4025-length-13055-cov-3.032285_pt1 | contig 13055 bp, 18 predicted proteins | sample MGYA00248635_ERZ508505 | MGnify/ENA primary metagenome ERZ508505 (study PRJEB26176, sample SAMN06267871) | marine metagenome | isolation source: Saanich Inlet, British Columbia, Canada | place: Pacific...
AATTCAACCATAGCATCCATCGCCTTCTGACGATACACCTTATCTATATCTAAGAACGAATCGTTCGCTAGCATCTTAGTCAACTTATACCAATACCAAGTCTTATTGAACTGAGCTTCTGCTTCCTCTACAATTCCACTTTCATCCCCGTCCTCCTTGGGTTTTAGGTCATCTTTATGGTATATAACCCCATTAAATTGATGAAATAGTACCTTTTCCCGTGACTCTTCAAACTTATTCAGGATATATACTATAAAACCGTAAGGCAGGTCTAGTATTGTCGAGGCTAGTGTAGCCTCTCTTTCTGCATCCGTATTGTCGAAAACCTCCTCTGTTAGCGGTCTTAGTATCACAGAGAGCTTATTAATGATATCGCTAGACTTAGATACCTTTGTCTGCTCTAATATAACCAACTGACCCCATAGAAGGCTATTTACCGTATCGTACACCCTTAATCCGGGATTATAGTCCGAGTAATCCTCCTGACTCTCAAAGTCTCTTAGAAGCGCTATTTTACCCGTAGGCGGAAGAGCATCGTAATACTCCTCCATACCCATCTCATCTATCTTAATCTTCTCTCTAAGTGTTATCATAAGAACTCGGTGTACCCTCCAACCGTATTAAACAAGTAACAATCGTAAGCTAAGCAACAAGCCATCACCGTATCATCGTGTTCAACAGAGCTTCCGTTCATATATATCGTATGACCATTATTGCTATTCGTCTTACTAACAAACCCCTCTAGCTCTATAATAAGGTCGTGGTTGTTTAGTATGTTAATCTCTCCTCTCTCGAAGGCTACAATCAACTGCTCCACAATCACAGGCTTTGTCTTTCCGTTAGTCTGAAACGACATAAGCATACCCATACCATCCATATAAATCAACTCCTCATACAAAGCATCATTACCATTAATCTCGAAGTAAGCATCCTTTACCTTACCTCTATAATCCAAGAACGGTTTCTGTATCCTAGCCTTCAGCTTTTCCCAATTCAGGTTATCATCCCTGTAATTAAACCTATCCATATAACACATCTGACCTTTCTCATTGAATGCTGTAACTACAGTGTAGTCACTTACAATACCCACATCAATACCTATGTAAAGACTCTCAGCATCCTCCGGAGAGACATCAAGTATAGACTCATCTATATTAGAAAACAAAGCACCGGCATCCACAGGCTTACATAGGAACTCCTGATTAAACCTAGCCAACGACATCTTAGGTTTCATAACAGAATGAACAAAATGCTCAACATCCCTATCATCCAAATCTAAATAAGTTCTCTTTAAGCCTCTAGTCCCATTACCTAATTCTCCTGCCATAGCCTTCACTGAATTCTTAAAGAACCAATTCTTACCCTTATACGTACTAGCAAAGGTAATCCTACCGTTAGTCCTAGTCAACATAGGTAACAACACAGCATCTATAAACTCCTCCTTCATATAAGCAGCCTCATCTACCCAAATCCAATCTAGAGTAGCACCCCTCAAACTATCACCCTGTTCTGCAGACCTGAACTTAAGGAAACTCCCATTATGAAAGTGAATTTCATTCAACCTCCTATCAAACCTCTTGAATATCTGATTAAACAAATCATCCCTACCAATAAACAAATTGGCAATCTGATTCATAACCTTAGAGCCTTGCTCCCCAATAGGAGACACCCAAAACATTTCATTACCTCTCTTACCTGACTTCCTATGGTTCTTATCATCCAACCCCTTAGTAATAGCCTCTATCATCATACAGAAGGTCTTACCCGTCTGTCTTCCGGCAACAAGGTACGACATAAAAACCTCAGGGTCGTGGATTATCTTCAACATATCCCTCTGAGGAGGTGTAGGCTCGTAAAATCTTACTTTCATTATTCTAGTTCTTCTATTTCTATATCTAACATATCCTGCTCAGGTGGTTTAGTTAAATCAATAACTACCTCTACATTCGTATTAACCTTCTCCTGCTTAATAGGAGCATCGTATCCCTGCATCTTATTCATCACCTCTATAGCCTTTATCGCATCCTTATTATTGCCGGACGCTATAGCTAAATCTCGGATAACCATAAGAGCATCTAAGTTCTTAGCCTTACTCTTCTCTATATCCTTCTCCTCAGCCTTAGCTAAACCCATCAATTCCTTATGGAACGCAGTACCTTGATTCTTCCTGTCTCTGTAGTAATTAGTATACCCTAACTCATTGGCTATTATATTACCTCTAGATATACCCTCCTCCGATACTCTATCTAAGAACTGTTGCTGCAGGTCGGTTACCTTGTGTCCCGGGCCACTCTTCCTTAACTTACTCATCTGATTTTGGTTTTTTAATATACACAGGCTCATTATACTTACCTTGAAGCCTACCACTAAATACCACATCCTTATAAGTACCCTCTAAGTTATCCTTATAGTGATGCAACACACTTGCTCTACAAGCGGTTAAACAACTACCACAACGAGTACCTATAGAATACGTAACTCTATTAACCTTACCATAACCCGATTCTACAATCTCATTATGATAACCAATCAATAAATCCTTTTGATGACTTGAAAGCCTACGCACATTATTAGTATTCACTAATGCCATAAACACCTCTCTCTTCTGAACCTTATTCATAATTCGTTTACTAATAATTTACCAATTCAAAACATTCATTTGAAATTCAGACTTATATATACGCATTTTAAGCCCTTCTAAGACACTATCTAAAACGCTCCTATATAAGTACTGTCGTAGATTACAGTAGCTCATTAGAGCGCGGCAAACTGAGTACACGGGTGCATATAGTCTCTAGCACTGATGGCTTGTGTTGCTATTCATTTCACGCGCGAGAAGGGGGTTACTTCGTTTCCCATCCCCCTTTTCTCGGTCAATTACCTAACTACCTCATTCTCAAGCAGTTATAACTCATTGATATTCAGTACCTTATATAACTATGTTTATAGTTGAAAAAAAAGTTTCGCTTGTAACTAACTGATTTTCAGGCGTTTACAAATTATTTTCATTTTTTTTTGAAAAAAGTTTGGTAGTATAAAATTTTGTTGTATATTAGCAGTGTTCGAAAGTAATAACGATAACAACAAGCGCCTATGACAGAGTGATTTAACAAAAATACAAGTAGTACGATTTACAAGGGATACCTATGCCCCTATGACGCGAAATGCGTATATGTGTACCGAAATGGTAAGCGCAAAGGAATCCTGATTGGAACTAAGAGGCTACACGTCCGCTTATTGAGTCCTGACCTATGGTCAAAAACGCACGTCACAAGGAATGCCCTTGGAGAGTAGTGGGGTTGCCTTCTGAAGTCCGCAGATACGAGAAGGAGTATAGTTGGGTGCTATACAAAGCAAAAAAGCAAATATGCTTTAGAAAAGGCGTGAATGGTTCAGGCGAAAAATAGTAACCTGTGTGTGGTTCGATTCCCTACACGCCACAATTATACATTTTCATTAACTTAAATTAAACAATTATGAAAAAGTCAACAAGTCCGAAAATCAACAAGAAAGGTAACAACGCAAAAAAAGTAGTTACCCCTAAAGCAATTAGCAAAGGTATGCAGAAGAAAATTACCCGTATGAATGAATTGCTTGCCCTAGTGGAAAGCGGGGAAGCTAGAGCGGTAGACTACAAATTTCTTTACAATATCCAATTAACATTGGAAGACAAAACAGCTTCCAAGGTTTACAAGAACCTTGTTAACTCCGCCAAAGATAACGCAGTATTATGGGCATCTTTGAAAGGTATGTTGGGAATTGAGACAAAAAAAGAAATTCCTACCTTTAGCGAATGGATAGGTAACTTACCATTGAGAACTGATGACAATCCCTTTTATTCTAATTGGGATGGTTTAAACGCAATGGCAAAGACTAGAAAGGGTATTCTTACCGAAAAGCTAGCAAAGGCCAAAAAAACCGGCAAGGCCGAATTAGTAAAGCGTGGATAGTATTTAGGCAGTAAAGTAACGAAAGCGGGATTTTACACCATCAGAGACGTAGGTAGCGATACCTGCGTCTTTACAATCAATTAAGTATATTAATCATCTAAAACAATAGAAAAGATGAACATTAGAAAAGTGACCCCCGAAATGAGAGAAGCAAGAGAACTTAGAAAATTGCAGTATTCTCAAGCTAAAGGATTGTTAAAGCTAAAACGTGAACACTACAAGAACTCTATGGCTATTACCAAGAAGGAGAAGCACGTAGAACGTGAAGCAAGATTAGAGGCCCAAGATTTGAGAACTCAACAGGATAGAAGAGAACAGAGAAGACTAAATTACCTAACCAAATAAAAACTAGAACTTATGTACAATACAATAAACGAAAAGGTGAGTAATGCTTTTTATAGAGACGCACCATTATCTGTGGGCAACACTACAATAACTAAATTTGAAGGTAGAATTCTGTTTATATTATACGGGCATACTATAGCTGTGAAGGACATAGAATACGGAACTCTGACGCTAGATACTTGTGGATACCCTACAAGAACCACTATATCTAGACTAAACCTTATAGACGGAGTAAACGTATATACCCGCAAAGGTAAGCTGTACCTGAACGGCAAGGAATGGGATGGAGAGAAAGTAAAGTTAGCAATCAAATAAAAAATAGAAATTATGCAAAACGAGAAGAGAACATTCGCAGAGCAATTAGACGCAATGGGTAATGACGTATCATTACTTTTCAAATTACTAACGGCAATGAAAGTAGTAGGTATCTGTTTATTTACAGCAGGTATAATACTTATTGTTATGGGCTTTAGTGTCCTGAACATAGAGGTAGGAGGTACATCATTAGCAATGGGTACTTTCCTTACAATAATTGGAGTCTTTATGGTACAAATCAATTTAAACAACAGAAAATAATGTACACTCAACTAAAATCATTCCTAGAATCTAGAGATTTAACGGATAAATTCGTAAATGCATTCGCTAGAACGCCAAACTTTAAAGAGCATAGAAAGGCTCACCTACGTGATGTTACCAATTTCCTAGAGAACGAAGGTGTAGGGCTAGGAGGTGCTATTATCAGTAGCTTTATTTGGTCAGATACAGAAGAAGGTCTTTCGTTTTGGAGTCAAGTTCAAAAAGAATGGAAACTTGAAGCCGACAAAGATTTGGAACCTGAAGATTCCCCACAGGAAGAAGATACTATTTCAGGTAAACCTAATTACTACATAGGATGTATCAAGGGCATTGAAGCTAGTGATGTTATAGCGGATTTTCAAGGAGATTCCTATAACCTAGGTACTGCAATTACCTATCTACTCAGGGCAGGTAAGAAACCTTATGTAGATAACTGTCCTACCAAGTCAAAGATAAAGGACATAGAGAAAGCAATAGACCATTTGAATTTTGAACTAAAAAGATTGAACCACGATGGAAATAACTAAATTAACTGAAAAGTTCCCTGCAATGGTGCAAATGCCATTTGAGTTAAGCAATTTCTTAACAGAAAGGGGATTAGTAGATGACTACATAAGAGAACTAGAGAACTTCTGTGATATCTTTGGATTGAATAAGGATGAATATGCGCCTCACGATGCAACCTTGAGGCTACACGGAAATGAAGATGTATCTTTCCAAGACGATAGATTATCAGAGTTCGCACTACAGAAGTCGTTTAGATTTGATACCTGTGTTGGTTCTCCGAAATCAATTGGAAGTTGGGAAGAGGCTAATGAGGAATATCTACATTCCCTATTCTCCTTGGATTATAAATAGTAATCCGTGCCTCTCATTATAGTAGTGGAGAGTTGGTCGCCCTATTAGAGGGCTAACCTCTCTGTAGAATAACATTACAGTTATACTATAATACACAAAAAAAAGTTGGAATTTAACCACTTTATTGTAGCTATTTTAGTATTTAACGCAGTTATGCCTTCAAACCCCGAAGTAAGATTCAGGGGGGTTAAGTCAAATTAGTATCTGTTTAATATTAAAACGCTTACTTATTATTTACAAACTAGAAATTAAATCAATAGAAAATGAGTTACGAAATTAGACCCAATGATTTGTATGAGTATTACTCTACTGAAGAGTTAGAGATAGCCCTGTATAACGTAGAGAGAAGACTTGTAATGTACTATCTCCTATCTTCGGTAGAACTTACAGATATGACTACCGTAAGTCGCTTAGAGAGTGAGGAGAGCAGGATTAAATACGAACTCCTTAGAAGAAACGAATACGAACTTTAAAACAATAGAAAGATGGAAGATTTTAAAAATGCCTATTATAGGCTAATGGAGAGAGGAAAGCTACACACCCATAGACACCAACCGTCTATTAGGCATTTATTCGCAAAGACCTCAAACGTTGATTATAGAGATATCGAGTTTGAAGGAGTTTATGCTAAGATGATATGTAGAGACGAGTTATCTCAGGTAGATGGGTTTGGTATCTTGAGAGGAGATAATAGGATTTTCGAATCAAAGGATAAGGATAAGACGTATCGTTATACAGATATAACTCCGTTTGATGCCTTGAGTCATATGTGTTATACCTTATCTCCTAATCTACATACATCAAATAGGATATACACTAAGCATTTATCCTCTGATAGCAGAAATAGGATTAGGTATTCTCACGAGCATTGCTTGAGTTCTTCTTCGGATTCATCATTCACTCAACACTACAATAACTTATCTTCGTTATCTGCTAGAGATAGCAATATACGTTCTTTGTTTATGGATGTAGATATGATTTATATGATGAGGTATTATGTGATAAATTCCTTAGATATAGAGATTGAGCAGGATTGGAAGAGTTGCAATAGCGACCGCTTTAATTCTTTAGCTACTGAACACGGCTTCAGCTCCTCTAAGGTTTTTGATATATTGTCTAACCTCGTAAAGAAATCATTTAAATACCCGCTTTACGATACAAGTGAACAGCAGTTACCTGATTCTCACTACACCTTTGCGGAAGATTTACAATCGATAACTGATTCTCTATTCGAGAACGACAAAGTTTATCTTGAGGTCAGGGATGTGAATAGCGCTTTGAATAAAAGTCTTATTGATATATTACACGCACTCCTGTTCCAAAGGATAATCAAACCTAGAACAGATTCGGTAGGTGTATACTTTATGAGTAGGTCTTTGCCAAAGGAAGGCTACTTGTCTAATGAGTTCGCTAATATGGTAAGGGACTTGTTTTTATCTATGTTTGTAGACCTTAAATACCCTATGGAAGCACGTATGAACACTTCTTATTGTGATTGGGATATCCCTGCGGAGTTTAGTGAGGCTGAGATTGGTTTATTATCGATAGCTAGAGTAGAGAAAGACGCTAAGTTAGTCTATGAGATATTACATCCGAATAGCTACTATGGGGATACGTTTATGGCTGAAATGGATAGGATAATACTTGGAGTGAACGATAGGTATACTGCTGAGGATTCCTTCTCTAGTTCTCCTACAAGGTATGCTAGGGAATCAGGTAATCACAGATATATAGTAGTTCATACAATGGATTATTTAACTAAGTATATACCTATAGAAGTTCCTGAATCACATACAGTGAGGTCTAGTAGAGAATCTCTATCTAGAGACCTATTAATGTACTTGGATATACGAAGAATAGAGTCAAGAACAATGAGTTACAAATTAATTTAAATCAATAGTTATGTTACATAAAGAGAAAAGAGCTTACATATATTACGAGGATATTTCTTTCTTAGAGACAAACTCAGGAATCAGCTATGACCAATTCCGGAGTATAGTTGAAGCTAACGCAGAATACAACATCGGAAGTAGGCAGTTGCGTGATAGTATGACTCTATACGCTGAAGAAGGGAATTCCTTGGGGATTTTAGACCAACTCTACAAATCCAATACACTATACCTCCCTCATTTCAAATTAGAGGATGATAAGCTAACGATGAGTTACGTTAAAGGTCGTGAGTTAGTCGAATTCATTACAGACGGTATGACTAATGGCTCTATGGAGATGTTAACTACAGCTATGAGTAAGTTACGCAGAGAGATTGTAGATGGAGAATACAAGGTCCATAACTCTATGTCAGCAGGCAAGGGCTTGAGAGCTATCTTTGATGAAATTGGAGACGTATCATACAGTGATGCAACCATAGAACGTATCGTTAATTCAATCTCAGGACTTCTAATTCCTGATGAGATAGTTAGTGTTGATGAGTTAGGTTACTTGATAGCAGAAGCCTACAACGAAGATAGAGTAGCGTCTAGCGGGGTTGGGTCATTGGCTGAGTCTTGTATGAGACACGATAACTGTGCTGACTATGTGAGGTTTTATGACGACCTGAAAGCAGAAGGAGTTGTAGACCTTTTAGTTTCTGTTAATAGTGATGATATGATAACAGGTAGAGCATTGCTTTGGGAGACTAGTGAAGGTGTCTTTATGGATAGAGTCTATGGCTCTGATAAGACCCAACAATCGTTCCTGAATAGAGCAAAGCAGGAAGGTTGGATGTACTTATCCGAACAAACATACGGTATGGAGGCTCAAGATATAGTAGGACTCAGAGGTGGATTAATTACTGTTAAAGCTAGTCAGAAAGCTATAGGAAACGGTGAGGGATTCCCTTATATGGATACTCTAGGTAACTTTTGCCCTGATGGAGGATACCTTACGACTAAATGTAACACTCACTTGTTTGAGTTCAAGGATTTAAATGGCGGGTACACTACGGAAGAACTAGAATACAGGGACGATACTGAATACTATGATGATATGGGCAATTGTCTATATGAATCACCTTCAGAAATGCTACCTACTGAAGACACCGTACACGGTATAATTATCTCGGAGAGAACTGAAGAAGCTCTAGTTAGTAGTGGTTCGGTTGAACTTACTTATGATAGGTATATATCTGAGTACTTTAATGTAAACGTAGATACCGTTGATTGTGATATCGATTCAATTAAGTACGCTGAGGTTACATTGAACGGCCAAACATTCACATCTAGAATACCTGTATTTGAGGATAGCAATCTGAATGATGCGTTCTTAAGTTTAGTGAAGGAAAACAATGACGGAATAATTATAGATATAAAAGAATGATTCATTTAGATAACCAAAGTCAAGAGCTTTTAGAAAGAATACTTGACGTTCAATCAGAGTCTTATAACCAAGACCATATGCTAGACTTCATCATAGAAGAAGCTACGACCATATACCCCGATGCTCTTGTTGAGTGGGATACGTATGGTAACGTATACATAACCAAGAGAACAACTGTCTCAGATGACCTTATAGTACCTGCTATAGTATCTCACGTAGACACAGTACATCGAATGATAGACGATAAAGACTATAGAGTCCTTAAGTTTGAGGTTGATGGCGATTGTAAGTATTCAGCGTTTAACACTAAAGCTATGCAATCTACCGGTATAGGAGGAGATGATAAGTGTGGTATATTCGTATGCTTAGAAGCGCTTAGACACTTAGATGATGTTAAGGTAGCTTTCTTCAAGGATGAGGAGGTAGGTTGTTTAGGTTCTGCTCAGGCTGACCTCACGTTCTTTGATGATTGTGGGTTTGTACTTCAAGCGGATAGAAAAGGGAATCACGGAATAGCCAATGGTATGAGTAGCTGTAACGTCTCCTCTAGTGAGTTCCAAGAAGATGTCCTTGCGATGTCTCATAGCTTAGGATACTCTCATTTCGAGTTTGAAGACGGAGGCCTTACAGATGTGATGGAGCTTAGTGCTAACGGACTAAAATTATCTGTAGCCAACTTTGCTTGTGGATACTACTCTCCTCACACTGATGATGAGTGGATTTCTTACAATGACCTGACGGCTACTGCTGAATTGATGCTGAACTTTGCTACTACAAATAAGAAGTATGAGTTTGAGTACGAGGAGATTGCTAGACCTAAGTACAAGTATCGTAGCGCCTACACAGGGTATAACTACAAACCTACTACGGTATACAACCCTAGCAAGGAGGATGTGGAATCTGAGGACTGTATGTGTACTCCTGATTCGGTAGAAAAGGTAATTGACTCTTGGGATAATACCAAGTGGTGTTTGACTTGCTTTAAACAAATAAATAAATAAAAGTAAAAATCTTAGTGAAAAATCGTTAAATTCAGACAATTATTTGTGTATAACTACAGAAGGTTATTTAGTAACTTATCTGTGTAGCCTCCAAAAGGCGTACAAACTTATCTGAGTTAGCGGTTTTGCACTAGCTATATTCAAAAAAATGAGTACAACAATTGCAACTACGGATATACCCAAATCCGATATAGCGAATGCTATAAAACAATGGGTTCAAAGTCCATTTGTATCGTATAAATATAGTGAGGAACTTATCGATGGTGCATTGGATATGTTCTATACCTCTAGAGATAGTGGGTATTCTATGTTTACGAATAAAGGCCTTGAAGTAGAGTCTAATAGAGTAAATGAAATAGTTAAGAATACACTATTCAAGTTCATACGTAGAGCAGCGTACCAAGGTAGTATAGGTTCTAAGATTTATACTGACGACTCTACATCTTACAAGTTTCAGACCTTAGATAAATTCACTTCCTTTGAGGCTATGTTCCTAGAGAGTGATGACGAAGATAACCCATACTACACTAATGACGCTATGATGGGTCTAGTAGAGGATTACAATATCACTATAGAGGAAGAAGACGATTACATTAATCGAGTGTTTCCTGTAGGAGGTAAGATAGACGAGAAAGTGAGAACTTATGTACGTTGGCTGACTAGAGGTAGCTCACCTACCGCAGCACTTAGTAATATGGGCATTACTGCTTTCGATTACTACATCAGAAAATACAACAATATAATAATCAAACAACTAGAAGCTATGAAGTGATACATTAGTCGAATGGAGGGTATCATTGTCGAATGGGTTAAATTAATCAATAAACCGCCAATAAATACAAACATTGGTAAAAATTAGAATTATTATGGATACAATTATCAACGCAGCAACAGGTTCAACAATCAATGTGGGTAGAGATTCTCAGACTAACGACTCTCCTAGGTTCAATACAGTTATGGAGTATTTAGTGTCAAAAGGTTTCAGAATAGCATCTTACGATAGAATCATTAAGAATGTTATCAATATTGATGCTGAGGACTTAGAGAGAATCGGGAATCGTACCGGACTCACAGGATTAGTGAACACGAGGGTAGTAGGAGGAATACCTGCTCTTAAGATAGACGGTGTAGACAAGGATGGACAAATCATTAAAGAGTCTTGTGAAGACAATGACCCAATAGACTTGTATGAGTTTGGATTGTTCAATGTAATTGAATTTGGGGATGACTATGTGGGATTCCTAGACGAGTACGGAAATGATGTTATGCTTAGTTTCTTTACAGAAGATGACCCACATCACCTAACTAGACTTGGAGAGGTTCTTAGTGGTTCAGCAGATGGATACAGTATCTATCAGTTGGTAGGTATGGCTGATGAAAACATTAGCGTACATCTGAACACAGAGAATGGAGACGTATTTCACTACTAGTCCTAACAACTAAACAACCTAACTCAGGGGAGGGGAATACACCTCTCCCCTTAATTAAAACGAATTAACAAAAACGAGAATAAAATGGATACAAATAAATTAATGGCTTACGAAAGCCGCAAAGCAAACCCGTCAACAGTTTGGTTATTATTTCTTTTCTTAGGATGGTCTTATGGCTCTCTTGATAAAATTGGACTTCAGATACTGTTCTATATCACCTTTGGTGGATTCGGAATATGGGGTCTGTTTAGATTATTTACTCTTAGTGATGCTATTAAGACATATAATCGAAGAATAGCAGGACAAGTAGGTTTAGACAATCAAGAAATGGCTGCCTTAAATTTATTGTAGAATCTTACAATAAAAGCCAATAACAAAGTTTGAGGAGGGGCTTCGGCTCCTCCTTATTAAAATAAATTAATAAAACAAGAATTATGAAAACAGCAATTTTATATATCAGCTTAGCATTAACGATAATTGGATGCAGCAAAGATGTGTTAGACCCTTGTGAAATATCACCTTATTGCGGAACCCTTTACGCAGGTCCGGGGTCAGGGACTCAATATGGAAACACGGCAACAGTAGACTCTCTTAGCGCAATTGCTGGCACGAATGTGACGAATTTATACAATCACGGGGTAAGGCATAATCACTGCTTAGGAGGTGAAGAGATACGCCTTTTGGCAGCGTTTACCTATCCCAACTACGACTCTATATTTTTATTTTATCCCAACGGAACAAACATAGGTGTTCCCTACTCTGATTTTGTAATAGGTGATTATGCCGTTACTCATTATAGTATAGTAATCAATCAGCAGTGGTACTGCAAATAAATGAAGTAATATGAAATCAGCAGAGAAATTAATAGCGAAAATACTCAAGAAAAAAATCAGTCTTAGAGCTGAAGGCAGTGACCTGAATGACACTGAGAGTAGTTACGAGAAGTTATTTAACTCAGCGTTAGATAGGTTTCATATAGAAGTAGAAAGGTTAAGACATTTAGATGAGCAGGGGAGAGTTGACTTACTGATTAAAGCTATGAATCAAGTTGAAGTCGAATTAGATGATGCGTTTATATTTGAATTAGTCTATAACTTTAAGGTAGCGGATACGGTTCTTAAATTGACGGGTATATGCGGAATGATAACACTTGATAATGTAGACACTAAGCTAAGCTCTATGGGAGCTGATTTTCAAGAGACTTTTGCTAAAGACTTCCGTCTAACTATTAATCCATTATTTCTAACTATTAATCCATTATTTTCAGATGACGAGATACCTAGAGATGTTATTTATATAGCAAGCGAAGTATTCAATAGCTTTAATTGGATGATGGAAGGTAGGAAAGCAGCCGTTGGGGGAAGAGTACCTGAAGAATCTATTAAAAATTATTGGTCAACACTACACAATCGCACAAAGGATAAGATAAAAGAAGGATTTCTGACGACAGACTTTCAACTTAGAGCTATTGCAACTAACTCAGCGATTGATGCGTTTAACGAAAAAACAGATTGAAATGAAAAAATACATAACAATAAACGGAAAAACTGTAACCATAACAGAAAGAAAGGATATGGAGG
>ENA-OUOG01004031-OUOG01004031.1-marine-metagenome-genome-assembly--contig:-NODE-4031-length-13045-cov-7.676511_pt1 | contig 13045 bp, 13 predicted proteins | sample MGYA00248635_ERZ508505 | MGnify/ENA primary metagenome ERZ508505 (study PRJEB26176, sample SAMN06267871) | marine metagenome | isolation source: Saanich Inlet, British Columbia, Canada | place: Pacific...
CAAGCGCGAAACCCCTGTGCCGATCTTGCGCTAGCCTGCCATCACACCGTCCCATTTTTGCCCCTTTGCTGGGGTAGACAGGCTCAGTATCACTATCAGGACTGGGCATCGGGATGCGTTTTCTTCCCTTCGGATTACTGGCATTTGTTCTCTCTGCTGCACCGGTGCAGGCGGAGAAGGGCTTTGGCTTGCCGACCATGGAGCCCGACACTCCGCTGCAAGCCCTTGATAGCGCATCGGAGGCGCGGGGCTGGGAAGCGATCGGGCGGCTCGATACCAATGTGGGATATTGCACTGCCACGCTGATTTCGAACGATCTTGTCCTGACCGCGGCCCATTGCCTGTTCGGCGAAACGGCTCAGGATCGTATTCCCGACAGCGCGCTTACCTTTAATGCAGGCCTGCGCGACGGAATTTCTGTCGCGCAACGCAGCGTGCGCCGTTCGGTCATTCACCCCGACTACATCTATGGCGAAGACGTCACGGATGACAGGGTTCGAACCGATATCGCCTTGCTGCAACTGGATGCGCCGATCACCATGGCTTTTGTGCGGCCCATGGCCACACGCGGGCAGGCGGTTGAAGGCGATATTGTCGAAGTCGTATCCTATGGGCGCGGGCGCGAAAATCATGCCTCTCATGAAGATGATTGCGCCATGCTGCGCGATCAGGCTGGCATTCATATTTTTTCCTGCCATGTCGTGCAGGGCTCCTCTGGTGCGCCTGTGATGTTGGACCGTGACGGGCAGATGAATATCGTTGCCGTGGTGTCTGCCGTTGGCACACTTGGCGACCAAGAAGTCGCGATTACTGTGCCTGTCGAGAATTCCCTTCCAACACTTCTGGCGCAATTCGGGCAGCGCGACCTGCAAGCCCTGCGCTCGCTTCCCCAAATCAGACGGATCGGGACGGGCCTCATGGATGGCCGCGACACGACGGGCGCACGTTTTATTCGCCCTTGACCCTGTGGGTCTTGAAAGCCTCAAATCTCCTACACATATCTATCGGGTGACGGTGCCGCCAAGCGGGCCGGAGCGTGAACCCTTGGCGGGTCTATGGATAGACCGCCGTTGTTTTAAATGCGTTATCGCTTCTCTAGGAGGATGACTTATGCGCACCTATGATTTGTCGCCACTGTATCGTGCCACTGTTGGATTTGACCGTATGGCAGACCTGCTTGATCAGGTCATGACCAAGGATGCAGGGCCAAGCACTTACCCCCCTTACAACATCGAAAAGACCGATGAAGATGCCTATCGCATCTCGATCGCGCTGGCGGGCTTCTCGGAAGACGAGTTGTCGATTGAACAACGCGAGGCCGAATTGGTCGTCGCGGCCCGCAAGGGCAAGGATGAAACCACGCGGAGCTATCTGCATCGCGGGATCGCCACGCGCGCCTTTGAAAAGCGGTTCCAACTGGCCGACCATGTGCGCGTGACGGGGGCCATCTATGAAAACGGCATCTTGCATGTGGACCTTATTCGCGAAGTTCCCGAAGCGCTGAAGCCTCGTCGGATCGAGATTGCCTCGGCTGCGCCGCGCGCGATCGAGACCGCGAAAAAGGCGGAAGAGGCCGAAACAGTCTGAACTTGAGATCCCTCCCTTTCGGGTATCAGACAAGGCGCAGTCTTCGGGCTGCGCCTTTTTTGCGGCGCTCTTTTAGCGCGCTTTTGAAACTTGGTTGAGGCCGAATATCCCTAAAACAGGCGCGATCAGGCAGAGCGCGATTACAGGCAATGCGCCTGTTTGGTCCAAGGCTACCGCGCCGAAGATAGGGGCCAAAGCCGAAACCATGAGCGAGGGCAGCGCAACCGCGCCCGCAATCGCGCCGTAATTCACCTCGCCCAGATGGTCACGGGTCACCACGGCGCGGATGATGCCAAGGACGCCATGCCCCACACCCTGCGCCACCGCGAAAACCAGCGCGAGAAAAACCAATTGACCCGAGAACGCAAATAACCCCGCCCCAAGCGCCATGGCGCACATAGCCAGTTGCGCCACATGGACCGAGGAAAGCCGCGCGCCCGGGCCCATCATCAACACCCGCCCCAAGACTTGCGACGGGCCGATCACCGAGGCTGCCAGAATAGACAAACCGCTTGGCACCCCTTGGGCGGCCATCAGTGGCAGTAGCAGGTTGATAAAAACGCCCGTGGTAAAGGTGGCGGCGGCAAAACTGCCTGCAATCAACCAATACCGCCTGTCGCGCATCAGGGATTTCGGGGCCGCGGGCGGGGTGGAGCTCGTTTGCACATTGTGCGGCCTCACACGGGCCTCGGCCTCGATTTTTCTGACGGAATAGAGGCTAAGGGGAAGATTGACGACCATCACCAACCCCGCCATCGCCCAGATCGCCACGCGCCAGCCAAATGGCTCGGAAAGGGCGTAGATCAGGGGATAGGCCAAGGTTGACGCAAACCCAGCAAGAAGCGTTATAGCGGTGATTGAGCCACGCGCTTGCGCACCACGTGCCCGTGTGACCAAGGCAAAACAGGGCTCATAGAGCGTGACGCTCATGCACAGCCCGATCAGACCCCAGATCAAATAGAAACCGCCAAGGGTTTCGACTTGGGTCAACCCGACCAGCAACCCCGCCCCGACCAGCGCACCAAGCGGAAAAATATAGGGGCTGAGGCCGCGATCAATCAGCCGCCCGATCACAGGGGCGCCAAGCGCTGATATCGCAATGGCCAAGGTGAAAGCCCCCATGATCTGGCTGATCCGCCAGCCAAATTCGGCCTGCCAATACAGGATGCTTGCGGGAAAGCTGTAATAAAGCGCGGCCCAGATCACCAATTGCATGACCATCATGCCAAGCAATGGCCCATCTCGCAGGAGGCCACGCATTCACATGCGCCTGAAATCGCGCGTCAGAACCATTGCCCGGGTTCCATAAGCCCCAAATCCATCAATTGCTGGCTGGACCATTGAAACCGTTCCGAGCGGTGCCAACGGAAATCATGGATGTCATCGCGTGATCCAGGGTTGGAGCGCAGTGCTTTGGCCACGCGGAACGAGCAGATCGTCGCGGTCAGGGAGTGATGCCAAGGACAGGCGAAAGTGTTCATTTCCTCATCGCTCAAGGTGTGGTTGTCACGCAGCCGCAATCCTGTTTCGGCCCTGAACAAGCCAACGCGGTCGATCTTGCGTTTTGAATCGTCGACATGTTCTTCAAACCGCCACCGCAGCCCGCCATAGAAGTTCATCTGGCGGTCCATATCCACATCATTGGCGTCGCGTCTGGGTTCGGCATAATAGCCAGAGCCGTCCAGAAGTGCATTGTCGAGGGAAACAGCATCAGGAAATGTGTGCAGGTCACCTGCGTAAAGGTCGATCACATAGGTCAGGGCGGAACTGCGCCGTTCCTCGGTGATGAAGGTGGCTACCTCGGCAACGGTGCGATCTTCGCAAAACGGGTAGAATAAAAACTCACCGTTGAAACAGTAGTGAACCCATTCTCCCGCCAGAATATCCATCAATGAATTTACGGCATCCTGCGCGGCATCTGGGCGGCGCGTGCGGTCGCGGATCAGCACCAGTTTTTCTGCAAAGATCTCCATATCGGGGTCCAGCATCAGACCCTGTGGCGCAACAAGGAACACCTTGCGAAACCCCAGTTGCAGGACATGGTGCAGCGTCGCGCTTGTCTCGCGTTTGTCTTCGGCTATGACAATGGCGAAAGGCCCTTTTCCAAAGCCGCCCGCGGGTGTCTTCCGAACTGCGCGGAGATCGGGAAATTCTTGGATGTCACTGCTCACGTAATTGCCTTGTTTGGTTTTCATGCAAGATGCGCGCGGATAGAGTGCTGTGCAAAGGTTAAAAATGCAATTGCGCGCGCAATGCAAGATGCGCGACCGTTGAAGAGCCGTCGCACATGAGTTACACGCGCTTTGATCTTCTCCCAAGGTGTAGCTTTATGTCCGACCCTAAAAAACTATTCGTCAAAACCTACGGGTGTCAGATGAATGTCTATGATTCCGAGCGGATGGTCGAAACGCTTGGAACGCAAGGATATGAACAGGTCAGCACCGCGGAAGAGGCCGATATGGTTCTTCTCAACACTTGCCATATCCGCGAAAAAGCTGCCGAGAAGCTCTATTCCGACCTCGGGCGCTTGCGGCCCTTGCATGAAGACAAGCCTGATTTGAAGATTGCCGTTGCAGGATGTGTGGCGCAGGCCGAGGGCGCCGAGATCATGCGCCGCCAGCCCATGGTCGATCTTGTGGTTGGCCCGCAAACCTATCACCGCCTGCCCAAAATGATGGAAGCGCTTGATCGGGGCGAGACAGCACTTGATACGGATTTCCCCGAGGAAGACAAATTCCTCCACCTTCCCAAAACCCGCAAACCCAACCGTGGGCCGACCGCGTTTTTGACGGTTCAGGAAGGCTGCGACAAGTTTTGCGCCTTTTGCGTTGTGCCCTATACGCGCGGCGCAGAGGTCAGCCGCCCCGCTGATCGTCTTCTGAGTGAGGCGCGCGATCTGGTGGATCGCGGTGTGCGCGAGATCACGCTCTTGGGGCAGAATGTGAATGCCTATCACGGCGAAGGTGCTGGTGGAGAATGGGGGCTTGCCCGTCTGATCCGCGAGATGGCCAAGATAGATGATCTCAAGCGTATCCGCTTCACGACCTCGCATCCCAACGACATGGAAGATGATTTGATTGCCGCCCATGGCGATTGCGACAAGCTGATGCCCTATCTGCATTTGCCCGTTCAATCCGGCTCGGACCGTATCCTCAAGGCGATGAACCGCAAACACACCGCCGAGAGCTATATTCGCCTGATCGAGCGCATTCGTGACGCCCGCCCCGATCTTTTGCTTTCAAGTGATTTCATCGTCGGCTTCCCCGGTGAAACCGAAGAAGATTTTCAGGCCACAATGGATCTGATCAAGACGGTTGGCTATGGGCAGGCCTATTCCTTCAAATATTCCGCCCGCCCCGGAACACCTGCCGCCGAGCGCCCCTTGGTGGATCAGGCGCAGGCCGATGAGCGTTTGCAACGGGTCCAAGCGCTGATCACCGAGCAGCAATATAGCGTGCAAGACTCAATGATCGGCCGAGAGGTTTCGGTCTTGTTTGAAAAACGGGGCCGCAATGAGGGGCAATTGGTCGGAAAATCCGAATATTTGCACTCGGTTCATGTAGACGCGCCAGAGCATTTGATTGGTCAGGTTGTGCCCGTCAAAATCGAGTCGACTGCCGTAAATTCTCTTGCTGGACGTTTGCTTTAGCAAGGGCAGCGCAGGTGAATCCTGTTGGGAATTTGAAACGATCAAGCCTGTAGGGTCACTCTGTTTCGATTTGAGTGACTATATATGGTAAATAACCCCTTCCATTGCCCATAGACATAGGTATCTTAAGACATGTTGCGCTTTTTTGGGGAAGGCGCCTTTGCCTGCTGAATGACCTTGAGGGTTAAAAGCCTATCAAATGGGGGATGCCGTGAAATTTCTGAAGTTATGCAATATGGGGCGTGGCGCTGTCACCGCGGCTTCTATTGCTGCGTGTTTGACGATGCTGTCGACGGGGCAAGTTCACGCTCAAAACACCGTGGTTGTGTCCGGAACTGTCAATCCGACCATTTGGATCGATCCTGACGGATGCATGCATTGGGCCGCCGATGGTGGTGTGGAAGGCTATATGGAAGGCCGAGTGAATCCACAGACAGGGATGCCCGTCTGTATGAATGTGAACACTTGCGCGACTGCGAATGCCGATGTCTTGTTTGCAACCGACAGTGCGCGTCTTACTCATGCTGGTCGGCAACAGCTCGAAAACTTTTTCCGCAGCGCAGGCGCCTTTGCCTATGCCATCTATGGCCATACCGACAGCCGCGCTTCCGACGAATATAACATCAACCTATCACAGCGCCGCGCACAATCGGTTGCGGGCGTTGCCCGTTCTGTAGGCGCACGGGTTGCACGTCAGATCGGTTATGGTGAGCGCCGCCCGGTGGCTCCGAACAACAGCGCAGCGAATATGCAGCAAAACCGCCGCGTTGAAATCGTGTGCTACCGATGAGAGGATTGATGAGCATGAGACATATTGCGAAAGCTTCCATCATGATCGGATGCGCTGTTTTGTTGTCGGGCTGCGGTGCTGAGGGTCTTGGTCTCGGTCGCAACGGGGTTTTGGCGATCGGTGAAGACAGAGGCTTTGACGCGGGCAGCTTGTCCACCTTGCAAGCGGGCATCTATGTCGATCCCGATGGGTGCCATATCTGGATGATTGATGACGGTTTTGAGGGTTATTGGTCGCGTCGGCGTGACCCTGTGTCAGGTCTGCCGGTTTGTACGCCAATTGCACCCGCCAATTCGGTGGTCGGCGATATTGGCCGAGGTGGGGGCATTAGGGATTTCACACCAAACTGATTATCCGGCAGTAGCTTTGCTAAGTATAGATTTTGGGCGGTCCGAGGATTTGGGCCGCCCTTTTTCGATGTTTCGCGAGGTGTTGGAATCTAAGTATTGCGTCCTGCCTCGGAGATTGCCAAACTTGACCCAAGGCCACAATTTTTTGGGAGACCTTGTTTGGCATTGACCACGCTGCCGCCTCCGGCACCCGATGCATCCCCTGAGCGTTCGCTCGCCTTTTCTGACAACCGCTTGTTGATCGATCTCTGCGGTGAGTTTGATCGAAACCTATCTCAAATCGAGCTTTTGCTATCCGTGCAGATCATGCGGCGGGGCAATGAGCTTGCGATCTTCGGAGATGGAAAGGACCAAGCCGAAACGGTTTTGAAGCGGCTTTATGCCCGTCTTGAAAGCGGCAAGACCATCGAAGCGGGGGATATCGACGCTGTGATCCGAATGGGAAGCGCCCCCGCTGAGTCCAGCGCGGAGGCTGCTGCGCAGGGCGGTGACCAGATCGAGATGTTCAAAGGCTCCGAGATCGAGATCGGCACCCGAAAAAAAACCGTGGAGCCGCGCACCAAGGCGCAGCAGGAGTATGTCCGCAATCTCTTCTCGCATGAGCTGTCCTTCGGGATCGGGCCTGCGGGCACGGGCAAAACCTATCTTGCCGTCGCGGTCGCCGTGAACAGCCTGATCAATGGCCATGTCGACCGTATCATCCTGTCGCGCCCTGCCGTCGAGGCGGGCGAGCGTTTGGGTTTCTTGCCCGGCGATATGAAGGATAAAGTCGATCCCTATATGCAGCCTCTTTATGATGCGCTGAATGACTTCCTGCCAGCCAAGCAACTGCAAAAGCTGATCGAGGAAAAGACCATCGAAATCGCACCTTTGGCCTTTATGCGCGGGCGCACCCTGTCCAATGCCTTTGTCGTGCTGGATGAGGCCCAGAATGCCACATCGATGCAGATGAAGATGTTCCTGACCCGTTTGGGGCAGGGCAGCCGCATGGTCATCACGGGGGATAGAAGCCAAGTGGATTTGCCGCGCGGCATCACCTCGGGTCTGTCGGATGCCGAGCGTATTTTGGACAATGTCTCGGGGATCAGTTTCAATTACTTCACGGCCAAGGATGTCGTGCGCCACGCGATGGTCGCCAAGATCATCCAAGCCTATGATGCCGATACGGTCGAGCGTTAAACACCGCTATGGAAATTGACCTTCTGATTGAAGCCTCCGATTGGGATGGCACGGATATCGAGGCATTGGCCGAGGCCGCTTGCCCCGCCACTCTGACCGAGCTTGGCCTCGAGCCTGAGGGGTTTTCCATCAGCATTCTGGCCTGTGATGATGCGCGGATTGCAGGGCTGAACACCGAGTTTCGCGACAAGCCGCAACCGACCAATGTGTTGTCATGGCCTGCGCAGGATATAGCCCTGCCTTTGGGTGAGCGGCCTGATTTGCCCCAAGCAGATGGTGACGGGCCACCGCATGAGCTGGGTGATATCGCCATCGCCCATGAGACCTGCGCGCGCGAAGCGGCCGAGCAATCCAAACCGTTTGCGAATCATCTGACCCATCTTTTGGTGCATTCCACACTCCATCTGTTGGGTTTTGATCACATAAATGATGAAGACGCGCATTTGATGGAAGGTTTAGAGACACGCATCCTTGCAACATTGGGGGTCCCTGACCCATATTAGCGTTAACGGGTATTTGATAAGCCCGGTGTTTTCATTGGAAAGGAGCCATGAGCTCAAATCCTGATCCCTCGTCTATCGCAGCGCAGAGCGCGCCGAACCAAGATGAGATACCTGTCGACAGGCCCGGCTTCCTTGCCCGCCTGTTTGGCACGTCACCCCATACATCCATCCATTCCCCCGAGAACGGGGCCAATAGCGACACCGCTGCTGAAGGCAGGTCTTATGGCCCGACCTCTATCGGCATGTCCAATCTGCGCCGCTTGCGGGTGGAAGATGTCTGTATTCCACGCGTAGAGATCACGGCTGTCGCCAGCGACACATCGCTAGATGATCTGGTCGCTGTCTTCCGTGAAAGCGGCAATACGCGCCTGCCTGTCTATGACGGTGAGTTGGACAATCCGATTGGTCTTGTTCACCTCAAGGACATCGCGCTTGAGCATGGGTTTAACGGCAATTCAGAGGATTTCGCTCTGCGCAATATGATGCGCCCGCTTCTCTATGCGCCGCCCTCCATGCCCATTGGTGTCTTGCTGCAAAAGATGCAAACCGACCGCACCCATATGGCCTTGGTGATTGATGAATATGGCGGGGTGGATGGCTTGGCGACCATCGAGGACCTGATTGAGCAGGTGATCGGTGAGATCGAAGATGAGCATGACGTCGAAGAAGACCGCCCTTGGACGCGCGAAAAGGAAGGCTCCTATCTCGCGCTGGCCCGTGCGTCTTTGGATGAATTCGAGGCCGAGATTGGTCTGCGTCTTGTAGAAGAAGCCGATGAGGAAGAAATCGATACTTTGGGTGGTTTGGTCTTCAAACTGACAGGCCGAGTTCCAACGCGCGGCGAGGTCGTGGTCCATAGCTCGGGCACCGAGTTCGAAGTGATCGACGCCGATGCCCGCCGCATCAAGCGTTTGCGGGTGCGTTTGCCCAAAGGGCTGGCGGCTTGATCCAGAAAGAGGGGCGCGCAAAGGGTATTGCGCAATGGCTGCAGCGCGCCCCAAAAAACGCGCTAGTGCTAAGCGCTCTGGCAGGGGCATTGGCCGCATTGGGGCAGGCCCCTTTTGATCTTTGGTATCTCAGCCTTCCTGCCTTTGCCGCGCTTCTTGCCTTGTTCTGCAAGGCTGATACGCCGCGACAGGCCGCCATGCGGGCTTGGGTCGGGGGGGCTGCCTATTTCGCCGTAAGCCTGCATTGGATTGTCGAGCCCTTCTTTGTCGATGCCGCACGCCATGGGTGGATGGCACCCTTTGCCTTGACGGCGCTGTCTTTTGGGCTGGCCCTGTTTTGGGCGCTGCCCGCATGGGGGGCTGCGCGGGTTTTTCCAGCCAAATCGGCAAGCCTGCGCTTGCTGGCGACGGCTTGCCTGATTGCGCTGGGCGAATATGCCCGCGCGACGGTTCTGACAGGATTTCCTTGGGCCCATCCAGGGCATGTGCTGATTGATACGGGCGCGCTGCGGCTTGCCGCTGTCTTGGGGCCGCATGGGTTGAATGCCTATATTATCGGGGCGGCCGCAGGTGTTGCTTGGTTGGCGCGACGACAGGGGGGCAAGCTATGGGCTGCGGGCCTTGTGGCGGTCTTCACTTTGATCGGGCTGATCCCCTATTCGACAAGCCAAGACCTCAATCCTGACGCGCCAAATCTGCGGCTGGTGCAACCGAATGCACCACAGCATCTCAAATGGCGCACGGATATGATCCCCGTTTTCTTCGATCGCGCTTTGCAGCTGACAGCGGGCGCGGACAACAGCGCCGACCCCGATCTCGTCATTTGGCCCGAGACAGCACTTGCGGTGCTATTGAACCAATCCGAGCAAGCCCGCGTCCAGATCGCCCAAGCATCAGGCCCTGCGCCTGTGATCCTTGGGGGACAAAGGCTGGGTGAGGGAGGCGGCTATAACACCTTGGCAGTTTTGGACGCGCAGGGTGAAATTCAGGATTTTTACGACAAGCATCATCTTGTGCCTTTCGGGGAATACATCCCCCTCCAACCCCTTGCCCGCCGCCTCGGATTGCGTGGCCTCGCGGATAGGATGGGTGGGGGTTATACTGCGGGCAGCGGTCCCAGTTTGCTTGATCTGGGCGCGCTTGGCCGCGTCTTTCCGATGATCTGCTATGAGGCCATTTTCCCAAATTATATCCGCCAATCCGAGCGCCCTGACTGGATGCTGCATATTACCAATGACGCATGGTTTGGCACGTTTTCAGGCCCCTATCAGCATCTGGCCCTCGCAAGACTTCGGGCGGCCGAGCAGGGTCTTCCCCTGCTGCGTGCTGCGAACACCGGTATCTCGGGTGTAATTGATGCGCGTGGGCAGGTTCTCGCATCGCTGACCTTGGGCGAGGCGGGGTATTTGGATGTCAGCCTGCCACCCGCTTTGCCACCAACATTTTATGCTCGGTTTTCGGATTGGCCCATTTTGGCGATTGTTTTTGCAACACTGGGCCTTTGTGTCGCCCTGCGGCGTAAAAAGCGCCATTGATCCTGAGGTAACTTCTGCGTAAGGCGGTGCGATCAAGGCCCCACAACGGCTTCCTGGCGTGGGCGCTCAACATAAATGGAGCAATTCATGGCCCGTAATGACTACGTTTTCACTTCCGAGTCCGTCTCGGAAGGACACCCCGATAAAGTCTGTGACCGTATTTCCGACGCCGTTCTGGACGCATTCCTCGCGGAAGAACCCGAAGCGCGCGTTGCTTGCGAAACATTTGCCACCACGAACCGCGTTGTTATCGGCGGTGAGGTTGGCCTGTCCAACCCCGATAAGCTCAAGGATTATATGGGCCGTATCGAGGATATCACACGCGCTTGTATCAAGGATATCGGTTATGAGCAGGATAAGTTCCATTGGAACACCTGCGAAGTAACCAACCTCTTGCATGAGCAATCCGCCCATATCGCGCAGGGCGTGGATGCGGCATCCGACAAGGATGAAGGTGCGGGCGACCAAGGTATCATGTTCGGTTTTGCCACCGATGAAACCGACGCGCTTATGCCTGCGCCCATTCAATACTCCCATGCCATCCTGCGCCGTCTGGCCGAGGTGCGCAAATCAGGCGCCGAGCCGACGCTTGGCCCCGACGCCAAATCACAGCTTTCCGTGCGCTATGAAAACGGCAAGCCCGTTGGTGTCACCTCGCTTGTTCTGTCGACGCAGCATCTTGATGAAGCGATGACATCCGCCGATGTGCGCGCTGTTGTCGAGCCCTACATCATCGAAGTTCTGCCCGAAGGCTGGATCACCGCCGATACGGAATGGCATGTGAACCCCACAGGCAAATTCGTGATCGGTGGCCCTGATGGGGATGCTGGTCTGACAGGCCGCAAGATCATCGTGGACACCTATGGCGGCGCTGCGCCCCATGGTGGCGGTGCGTTCTCGGGCAAAGATCCGACCAAGGTTGACCGCTCGGCAGCCTATGCCGCGCGCTATCTGGCCAAAAATGTGGTTGCCGCTGGCATGGCCAGCCGCTGCACGATCCAATTGTCCTATGCGATCGGTGTGGCCAAGCCATTGTCGATCTATGCAGATACGCATGGCACAGGCCAAGTTGATGAGGCCGCGATCGAGCGGGCCGTTGCGCAAGCGATGGATTTGACGCCACGCGGCATCCGTCTGCATCTTGGCATGAACAAGCCGATCTATGCACGCACTGCAGCCTATGGCCATTTCGGGCGAGACCCCGAGGCCGATGGCGGGTTCTCATGGGAAAAGACCGATCTGGTCGATACCTTGAAAGCGGCTGTTTAAGCGCAGTGAAATAGGAAAATCTTGATGGCCCCGACATTTGTGTTGGGGCCATGATATTTGTGATGAGCATGAAACGACCACATCGAAATTTCTACGGACGCCGCAAGGGCAAGCATCTGCGAGATAGCCAAGAGGCCTATCTTGAAGAAGATCTTGCCGCTCTGTCACCGGGCGCTGTGGATTGGGATGTGAACCCCGAGCGTCACCCCCTTGATCTGGCCGAGATGTTCGGCGGCAAGGATGTTTGGCTGGAGGTTGGTTTTGGCGGCGGTGAGCATATGGTTCATCAGGCCGAGCAAAACCCTGATATCGGCATCATCGGATGTGAACCCTATATCAACGGCGTGGCGATGCTCTTGGGCAAGATCAGAACCGCGGGCGTCGATAATCTTCGGGTCTATCCCGGAGATGTGCGCGATATGTTTGATGTTTTGCCTGATGCCTCGATCTCTAGGGCATTTTTGCTCTATCCCGACCCTTGGCCAAAATCGCGCCACCATCGCCGCCGCTTTGTGACGCCTGAGCATCTTGAGCCGCTGAACCGAGTGCTCAAACCCGGTGCGATTTTTCGGGTGGCAACAGATATTGCCGATTACGTCCGTCAGACCTTGGAAGAAGTGCCCAAACAGGGTTTTGACTGGCTGGCAGAGGGGCCAATGGATTGGCGCGCGCCTTGGGATGACTGGATTTCCACGCGTTATGAGCAAAAGGCCCTGCGCGAAGGCAGGCCACCCCATTATCTGACCTTCCGCAAACGTTAAGCGGCTGGGGGCTGGCTGCCCCCAATTGGCCTTTGGCCATTTCCCCCGCTCGTATTTTTGGAAAGATGAAGTCAGAGGTGTGGACGGGATCGGCGGCGCGGTCTATCACGCGGGTGACGATTATTTTCGAGGACTTTTTCATGTCAGCCCATGGTGATCCGGTTCCAATGACCTCGCATAAGGCAGGCCCGCTGAAGGGGGTGGCCGAGGTTCCGGGTGATAAGTCTATTTCGCATCGCAGCTTGATTCTCGGAGCTTTGGCTGTCGGGGAGACCAAGATCACTGGTCTTTTGGAAGGTCAGGATGTGATTGATACGGCCAAGGCGATGCAGGCCTTCGGGGCGAAGGTGACCCAGCATGGCGATGGCGCGTGGAGCGTGCATGGCGTTGGCGTTGGTGGCTTTGCCGAGCCTGACAATGTGATTGATTGCGGCAATTCGGGAACGGGTGTGCGCTTGATCATGGGGGTGATGGC
>ENA-OUOG01004032-OUOG01004032.1-marine-metagenome-genome-assembly--contig:-NODE-4032-length-13041-cov-8.468297_pt1 | contig 13041 bp, 10 predicted proteins | sample MGYA00248635_ERZ508505 | MGnify/ENA primary metagenome ERZ508505 (study PRJEB26176, sample SAMN06267871) | marine metagenome | isolation source: Saanich Inlet, British Columbia, Canada | place: Pacific...
TATGGCGAGGTGCCGCCCTATTCCGTTGTTGTCGCGGGCTCCATGCCATCGAAGAACGGCGTGAACCTCTATTGCGCCGTGATCGTCAAGCGCGTGGACGAGCGGACACGCTCCAAAACAGGCATCAACGAATTGCTGCGCGACTAATTTTTTTGACGAAAATTATTGCGGGGCGTGTGAAACAGGTAACTCGATTTCACGCGCCCCCAAACGACCCTTCCAATTTCGTCATTTGCCGCAGGCCTCAGCCTGTTTGTCGGGACCGCCACCGCCCATGACAATGATGTGCAGATTTCATGGATCCCAGAGGCCTAGCTTCATTGGGCTGCCTGACTGAGATTGCGCTGAGCTGAAAATCCGAGTCGGAAGCTCCAAGCAGAGGCGCCGTTTCAGATTCTGCGCTGTGACATCCGCTCATTGTTCAACCTTTGTTAACAATCATGTCCATTTCGCCATCATTGATACGGAAACGCTCCGTTTCGTTGTTTCCATGCCATTAACGATGCGCAGTATTTCCTGCCTTTGACCTAAGCTTTTCCGCAATCGTGCCGTATTTGGAAACGATGTTGCCTCTCGAAGCATAACCAAATGCAAGGAAGTTTAATGGACCGTTTGACGGAAATGGAAGCGTTCGCGACCGTGGTGGACCAAGGTGGTTTCACTGATGCCGCCCGCAAGATGGGGATTTCAAAATCCGCCGTCTCCAAACATGTCTCGAGCCTTGAAAGCCGCTTGGGCGCAAGACTTTTGAACCGCACGACACGCCGCGTTAATCCCACCGAGATCGGCTTGGCCTATTATGATCGCGCCCGCCGCGTGCTCAATGATGCAGGCGAGGCGGATGCGCTGGTGACCTCGATGCAGACAGCGCCGTCAGGCCTGTTGCGCTGTTCGGTAGCGACCGATTTTGGCGTGAACCATCTGTCGCCCATCTTGGGTCAGTTCCTCCATGAATACCCCGAGATTACGGTCAATATGGTCCTCAACAACCGCTTCGTGGAATTGATCTCCGAAGGGTTCGACATGGCCATCCGTGTCGGCGAATTAGAAGATAGTTCGCTGCGCGCAAGAAAGATTTGCGAGACCACGCACCGCATGATCGCCTCGCCGAAATATTTCGAAGAATTCGGCCAGCCCGAGAAAATCGACGATCTGAATGATCACAAACTGCTGCATTATTCCAACCAAGCCAGCGGCAATGTTTGGAAAGTCACGGCCCCTTCGGGCGAAAAGCGCCAAATCCGTACGGCTGGCTCTTTGACGGTGAATGACGGCCAGTCGCTTTTGAATGCCGCGATCGGCGGCCTTGGCATCGCCTATCTGCCAAGCTTTCTCTATGCGGATGCCTTTCGGGGTGGCCAATTGGTCGAAGCAATCCCAGAGCTTCCAATCGATATTCAAGGCGTTTACGCGATCTATCCTCCGGGCCGTTATACCCAGCCCAAGGTCCGCGCTTTCATCGATTTCCTCGTCGAACAATTCAAGGATAAGGGCCCGACCAACTGGTAGGGGCCTGATCCAACCTTTTTGCCGTTCGTCTTGCAGCCATGCAGACGCAACTTCGGCCCAGTTTGCGCCCAAGCAGACTGGGCCCTTTTATTCAGCACTCAGCAAGATGGCCTCGACGCGGCGGTTCGCTTGGCGTCCGGCTTCGGTTTCATTGGCGGCACGGGGCGCGAGATAGCCAACCCCCTCAGCCGAGACTTGCGCAGGCGACACACCCAAGCGATCAATCAGGTGACGGCGCACCGCATCGGCACGACTGCGCGACAGGGCAATATTGCGATCCAAAGCACCCTGCGCATCCGTATGACCCACCAGTACAAGTCTCAGGCGGCTGTCTTCTTCCAATAGGCGGGCCACTTCGATCAGATCGGAATAGTTTTCACCCGAGAGCGACGACAGCCCTGTATCGAAGACCAAAGCATCAAGGCTGGCGCGGCCATCGCTGAGCAACTGCTCGGCAACTGATAAGGGTATATCCCTGACATCGGGACTGCGGGTTGAGACAACGACCGTCTCATCTTCTGCTGTGTCAGGCCCTATTTGCGCGACATAGAGGTAAGCGCCTGTGCCACCACGTGAGGCGATGAGGTCAAGGTATTCTGGCCCGCTCTCACCCGCACGCTCGGCCGAGAGATATATGTAATTCGCCAAATCCACATGCAAAACAGGCTCATTTGGAAGATCACGCGCAAAGCGGAAATCGAACCCACCGCAAACCTCGGCCAAACAGCGCAAACGGGTTTGATAGCCCGCCTCGGCAAGGGCCGCCTCAATGGGAGCTACAAGCTGCAAGACCGTGCCGGAATAGGGCCCGATCTGCCAAACCTTTTGATTGAGGACACCCGAAACAGGAAGGGTTTCACCCGCTCCATCTGGGGTCCAAACCGATAGGGCAATATCATATGCGGCGCCGTCTTGCTGTGATTGGTAAACAGCCTGCGCATTTGGCGGCAGGGGCAACTCCAACGCCAATGCAGGCGCACAAAGGGCCATGAAGCAGGTGATATGGCAGGCTATACGGATCATCGATGCGCCCCGTGGTATTCAGGATTGGGGCGCATATCCACGGCCGAGGCCATGCGATTGGTCATATTGAAAAAGGACGCCACTGCCGCGATATCCCAGATATCGCGATCCGAGAAATCATGCGCGCGCAGCGCGTCGCGATCTGCCTCCTCAATGCGGTGGCTTTCCTCGGTCATCATGACGGCAAAATCCAGCATCGCACGCTGGCGCGGGGTGATATCTGCCACGCGGTAATTCATCACCAAGGCTTCACCCAATGCGGGATCACCCGACAACTCACGCACAGCCGCTCCATGTGCGGTCAGGCAATAAAAACATTTGTTCACCGAGGAGACCGCCACCGCAATCATCTCGCGTTCCAGTTTGCTCAGCTGGCTTTGGCCCAACATCAGATCATTATAGAGCGCGGTAAAGCTGTTCAGCTTGTCCACATCAAAAGCATAGGACAGCAAAACATTCGGGATCATCCCGAGTTTTTCCTGACAAATGTCGAAATATTTCTGCGTCGCCTCAGGCAGCGGATCGACAGGCGGCAGGTTCAATGCGGTAGGTTGGGTCATGATCCCTCGGGCTTAAATCTATAGTGGTAGTGTCCCACAGGTTCGAAACCCATGGAAGCATAGAGCGCATTGGCAGGCAGATTCTCGCGCGTGGTGACCAGAGAGATAAACTCCGCACCCTGCGTCTCGGCCCATTTGGCCATTCCATAGACCATATGGCGCGCAAGCCCTTTGCGGCGGTGGGAGGGGCTCGTTTCCAAGGCATGCAACATCGCCACGCCGTCATGAATACCCACATAGCCTGTCGCCGCAGGGTGATCGTCGATCCTGCCAAAGATCGAGGTCTTGGGCTGAGGCGCACGCTCCATCACAGCGATACGCTCACGCCCGATACCGCCCTCGGCCCATATCTCGAGCTGAACCGCCAAAGGGGGCCAGATGTCATATGTTTTTGCCTGTGTGCCTGTGGGTTTTTCAATATCGCTTACCCCCGCTGCATAAAGGGTGACGGGGTCTTTGATCACATAGCCAAGCCCGTCCAGAAGAGCATCCAAGCCCTCCTCCCCATCGCGGATCATGAACAACCTCGATTGCCCCAAGGCGACCATCGCCGTCTCGGCCTCGGCGACATCAGTGGCGGTAGGTTGCCCCTTCGCCAAACTGGCCGAGGAAACGCGGCTTCCACCGCCTTGGCCATCACGAATGACCCATTTCCCAACATGGCCACGATGTGCCGCGGGCCAAGTGGTCTCAATCACATCATATAGGATACCACTCTTTGGAAGCATGTTTATCGCGCCTCGGGGAAAGCCGCAGCCAAAGCTGTGATCACCTTGTCAATCGCTGCGCCATCTGATGAACGCACCACGATATTGGCACCATAGACGCCATCCCGCTGGTATGGGTATGACCCGATGGAGACCTCAGGATGCGCCTTGGCCAGATCGCCAAGAGGGCCTGCAATGTCCCCCTCACCGCGCGGAATATCCAGCGATTGCGACAACAAGGGCTGCCCCCCCGTCAGGCTCGGCAAGACCGAGGCAACCATCGCCTGAAAGACTGACGGCACCCCAGCCATGACATGCACATTTTGCAGGGTGAAACCGGGTGCGGTGGAGACAGGGTTTTCGATCAAACTGGCCCCATCGGGGATGCGGGCCATGCGCAGACGGGCCTCATTCAATTCCTGCCCTCTCGCGTCATAATGGGCCTGAAGCAGCGCACGGGCATCATCACGAATACCGCAGGGCACGCCAAAGGCATCGGCAATGGCCTCGGCCGTGATGTCGTCATGCGTGGGGCCAATACCACCTGAGGTAAAAACAGTCTCGAAACTGCCACTTAGTGCCTGAACAGCGCCCACAATCACATCGTGATCATCCGAGACAACGCGCACTTCTTTCAGGGTGATGCCATGTTTGGTCAGCTCGCCCGCAAGAAAATGCATATTCGCATCACGCGTGCGGCCTGACAGAATTTCATCTCCAATGACCAACATTGCTGCCGTTGGGTTTTCAGCCATTTGCGCCTCTCCTTGCCTCGTTACCGCTTCGGGTATAGGTCCGCTCCATCAGGCATACAAATCGAAGTTTCTCCAGCACGCGAGCTTGGGTTTTCCCAGAAATCTCATGATTGTCCGTTTTTCGCTGGAAATCTTCACCTAGCCTCCTATGTGTGGGGGGCTTGAAGACAGATGCCCTTTCAGACGGGGGCTGGATGATTGTTTTGCGCAAACTGGTGCGGCGTGGCGGAAACGGGCTGCCCAGAGCAGAGCAACTGGAACTAAGGCGCAACCTTGGATAACCTTGGTGCAATACGATCGGAGCGACATATCTTGGACGATTTCAAGGGCCGTTTGACCAAAGACGGCATCCGTATTCATGAGCCTCAAACCTTCGCTGGCATGCATAAGGCCGGCGAACTGGCAGCGCGTATTCTGGATGATGTAGCACCCATGATCGCACCCGGTGTCAGCACCGAAGCGATTGATGAGGCCATCACGAAAATGGTCGACGCATCTGGCGCGACATCTGCCACAATCGGATATCGTGGTTATCAGCATGCAAGCTGCATCAGTGTGAACCATGTCGTCTGTCACGGCATCCCCGGACCAAAGACGCTGAAAGACGGCGACATTCTGAACATTGATGTGACGGTGATTGTGGACGGGTGGTTCGGCGATACCAGTCGGATGTATGTTGCGGGTAAACTCGGTCGCAAATCGGAACGTCTTATCCAAGTGACCCATGATGCCTTGTTCAAAGGCATCGAAGCCGTTCGCCCCGGAGCAACCTTCGGCGATATCGGCAATGCCATCCAGACCTATGTCGAGGCCAACCGCATGAGCGTTGTGCGCGACTTTTGCGGGCACGGGCTTGGGCAGGTGTTCCACGCCCCCCCCAATGTCTTGCATTACGGGCGCCGTGGGACGGGCCCTGTGTTGGAAGAAGGCATGTTCTTCACGATCGAGCCGATGGTGAACCTTGGCCGTCCCGAGACCAAAGTCCTTGCCGATGACTGGACAGCCGTGACCCGTGACAAAAGCCTGTCCGCACAATTCGAGCATTCGATTGGCGTCACGGCAGACGGGTTCGAGATTTTCACCCTGTCTCCCTCAGGCAAATTCCACCCGACCTACGAGATATAGGCCGCAAAGCGTAACCTTGTGTTAACCAAGCTGGGGCAGTCTTGCCCCATGACGCGGCACCCTGATCTCTTTTCCGAAGCACCTTTGCCAGATTTTGCGCTGGCCAAACCTGTCCGCCTGCCTCAGGCCTCAAACCCCCTTGGTGCCGAACAGCACCGATTGGCGCATCGCGCGCGTTTGCGCCAACGCTTTACCGAAGGCGGCGCAGATGCCGTGCCAGACTACGAATTGCTGGAAATGATCCTGTATCGCGCCCTGCCACGTGGCGACACCAAGCCGCTTGCAAAGGCCTTGATCAAACACTTCGGCGATTTGAACCATGTTCTGGCCGCCCCTGCCGCACGTTTAAAAGATGTCAAAGGGGTGGGTGAGAAGGTCATCTTTGAATTGAAACTGACCGAGGCCATCGGCCACCGCATGGCGCGGGCCCGTGTTCTCAAGAAACCGCTGCTTTCGTCTTGGGATGCCTTGCTTGCCTATTGCCAAAGCGCGATGGCGCATCGCGATGTCGAACAATTCAGAATCCTCTTTCTGGACCGAAAGAATGTGCTGATTGCCGATGAGACGCAGCAAACAGGCACGGTTGATCATGTGCCCGTCTACCCGCGCGAAGTGGTAAAACGCGCGCTGGAACTGAATGCCTCGGCGCTGATCCTTGTGCATAATCACCCCTCTGGTGATCCAACCCCAAGCTCGGCCGATATTGAAATGACGCAAGCCATCAAGGAGGCCGCCGAGATACTTGGAATTACCCTCCATGACCATTTGGTCATCGGCAAAGCGCAGGAGGTCAGCTTTCGCGCAGCGGGGCTGTTACTCTAGCCAAACCTCCACACGGCGGTTCACAGCGCGGCCCCATTCGGTGTCATCACATGCCATAGGCATGGCTTCGCCATAGGCCTCAACCACCATCGTCACACGGGACAGATTGGCCGAGGCGGCAGCGTCTTGAACCGCAGCTCTCGCGGCCTCTGCACGGCTTCGGGAAAGGCGCGCATTGACCTCGGCCGAGCCCTCGGAATCCGAGAAACCGACAAAGACCAAACGTCGGCCATCAAACTGTCCACGCTCGATCGAGCGCGCCAATCGCGACACTGAACTGCGGGATTGCGCATCCAAATCCGTGGAGCCCCCCGCAAATCGAAATGTCGGAGACAACCGCTCGGCCTGCGCAAGATGTTCTGCCAGTGATTGCAGATCCCCAAGGCCAATCTCATCCCCTGCTGCGCGGATAGCATTGGTCAGTCGCAGACCTTGGGTATACACGCCCGTGCGGGTGATATTCTGGTTCACAAACCCTGCGCGGCGCACAACCCTTTCGGCGGCTTGGGATTCGAAAAACGCCAAGAACTCGCGAACAAGCTGCGGCAAACGTCGCGAGGGTGTGTAGATAAACAAAGGTGCCGTTAGCGGATAATCCTCGGCCTTGAGGCTTCCAGGGGTCGCCAGTTGCGCAAACCCACAGGCACCTGATATCGCCAATTGCCGCGCATTGCGAATGGCGGAATACCCCGTGATCCCCAAAGCATAGGCATCCTGAACAACCTCGTTCGAGATATTGCGAAGGTCATCATGGCGTTCAATGCCAGAGGCGAGATTTGCCTCGGCGGGGGTCATGACGTCCTCGATGAATATCTCTGCCAGACCTGATCCGTCTTGCGGCAAATGCAACGCAATCGGCGCATCGGGCCCGCCTAGATCGGACCAATTGGTGATCTCGCCCGAGAAAATGGAAATAAGCTGCGGCAGGCTGAGTTGCATGACGGGATTGGCAGGGGATACGACGGGCACCAAAGCGTCCAGTCCTACAACCCGCGATCTGCGCGACAAAGAAACCTCCGCTTGCTCGACCATTTCAGCGGCGCGTGTTTCGACCACGCTTGGTTCGCGCAGAGATAGGGCAAGGTCAGCCTCCCCATTGAGAAGCGCAATAAATCCTTCATCCGAAGAGGTCGAGGCCACAGTGAAGCGCGCAGCGGTGGTTCCATCAGTACTGCGCATCAGTTGGTAAACTGCCGTGCCATCTGCCCCTTCCTCGCCGGTGAATTCCATCCCTCGCTCCAAAGCGAAGGCTTCAAGCAATGCTGGGATCAACCGTTCGGCCATGCTGGGAGCGCCAGCAAACCGTGCCTCGGCGACAAAGGCCTCTAAATCAGGACAGCCTGGCCCAAGGCAGGTCACCCCCTCGGCAGAGATGGTAAGGGGCCCATAGACCGAGTCCACGCGGTAAAACTCACCGTCAAAAGCGATCAGGTCTCCCTCCAACTCAACAGAGCTGTCCAGAGAGCGCAACAAAACATCCTGCGCTTGGGCAGACGCGCCGATCGAGATAGAAAGACAGGAAATTGCGGCGAAAACACCCGCCCGCGTCACATCACGCATGAAAAATCGTCACCTGAAAGTTGAGTCCTAATTTGAGGCGACTCTCAGGTCTTCGAACAGATTTTGCAACAGCACGAAATCACCAATGGCATCGCAGTCGGGTTGAACGAAGCTCAACTCGACCACAGACACAGTGCCGTCCGTGCGTGTTTCCAAGGTGCGGGCTTGGGTGGTCTGGCCGCAGGAGATCGACGTGATAGGGGCCTCAACCGCCAGTTGTACCGCACCATCACCCTCCATCGCTGCGCGCGGGAAGGTGTACACGGCGGCCATCATGGGGTCTTCAACCTGCGCTGATCCAAGCTGGGTCAAAAACCCGCCCTCGTCCGTGATCGCACGCGTGGGCTCTGCGGTGTTTTCGCTCCAGATGTGGCCTTGCTCGCCAAATGCGGCTTCGAATTCATAGGCATGAAGGTCCAGCCCGTGGTTGTCTTCCCATTGAACGGCTGCGCGCTCGAAATTGTCGAAATCGGGAACGGTCACCAAAAAATCCTGTCCCGTTCCATCGGGCATATTCACCGTGATGAAGGCTGGATTTTCGAAGGCTGGAAGGTCGAAGCTCAAAACTCCGGCCTCATCCGAGCGTTCGGTTACGATAAGACCCGAATGTACAATCTCGACCCGCGCATCAGGCTGGCACGGCTCAATCACATCAATTGCAATCAAGGCCGCAGGCATTGCGACGGCGCTGATCTCGAGGGCGCATTCGGCGTCAAACTCGTTTTCCAATTGGCGCGCATTGCCCTTGGGGGCATCGGCGGCCAAAACAATAGGTTGTGGCATGGCAGGGATTGCAAGGGCTTCAAATACCTCATCCGCGGTATCGGGTAAAATCGGCAGAGCGATCTCGGTGGCCGCGTCAGTCAGCCCGAGGGGGGCGATCTGGGCAAAGGGCTGCGCATCTTGCTCAGGGGTCAGGGACGCCTCTTGCGGTGTCGGAGCCGTTTCTGGCAGGGCCGCGTCAGACGCAGTTGCGACAACAGGCGCTTCCTCAGGCCCAGAGCCAAGCCCCACGCCGAGTGCAACAATGCCGCCTCCGCCCAAGAACAGGCCGGCCGATGCAATTCTGATCATAGTTTTCTTAAGTGCCATAGCCGACTCCATGCATAGGTCGGGCCAACCTACGCAGGGAATCGGGCTCTATTATGCCGAAATATGGCTGGAAAAGGGGCAGGACGGCCCCACCCCTTACGGGATGGGCCGTCACATCTGCGACATGGTCGCTAAACCTTTAGGCGAGACGCCCGTGGCAATGTTTGAATTTCTTGCCAGACCCACAGGGGCAGGCATCATTGCGACCGGGGTTGCCCCAGGTGCTTGGGTCGCTTTCATCAAAGCCTTCAACCAAAGGTTGTGTTGCAGGGCCTGCTTGGGCCGCGTCTGCTGCGGCCATGCTTGCTGCCTGCTGTGCCTTTTGCTGCTCTTGCAATTGACGAACCAACTGCTCTTGCTGCTCGGGTGTCATCGGCTGAATGCGTGACAATTTCTGGGTTACATCCGTGCGCAGAGAATCGAGCATTCCTTCAAAGAGCTGGAAGGATTCCGTCTTGTATTCATTCAACGGATCACGCTGCGCATACCCACGGAAGGCCACGACCGAGCGCAGATGCTCCAGCTTGAGCAGATGCTCGCGCCACTTCTGGTCGATGGTCTGAAGCAAAACCTGTTTCTCGATCGAGCGCATCTGATCAGGGCCAAAGGCTTCGGCCTTGCCATCCATCAATGCGTCCGAGGCCTCTTCAAGGCGTTCGATCACAACTTCTTGGTCAACGCCGTCTTCCTCGGCCCATTTGGACACGGGCGCATCAACACTCAACACCTCGCGCACGGCCTCCTGCAGGCCTTCGGCTTCCCATTGGTCGGCATATGTTTTTGGAGGCAGGAATTCATCCACCAGATCATCGATAACCTGATGACGCATATCTCGCGCCACTTCATTGATGTCATCGGCGCCCATGATGTCGAGGCGCTGGCCAAAGATCACCTTGCGCTGGTCGTTCATCACATCGTCGAATTTCAGCAGCTGTTTGCGCATGTCGAAATTGCGGCCTTCGACCTTGGCTTGCGCGCGCTCTAGCGATTTGTTGATCCAAGGGTGAACAATCGCTTCCCCTTCTTGGAGGCCAAGCGTCGTCAGCATTTTATCCAGACGCTCGGAGCCGAAAATACGCATCAAATCATCTTCGAGCGACAAGAAGAAAGACGACCGCCCCGGATCACCCTGACGTCCCGAACGACCGCGCAACTGGTTATCGATCCGACGCGATTCGTGACGCTCGGTCGCAAGAACATAGAGACCGCCTGCCGCTTTCACGGCTTCCTCATCGAGTGCATGTGCTTCTTCAATTTTGGCGCGGATCTCTTCGGGGTCGGCCTCAGGGTCGGCCGCGATGGCTTCCATCACTTTGAAATCAACATTTCCGCCAAGCTTAATATCTGTCCCGCGACCCGCCATATTGGTGGCGATGGTCACAGCGCCAAGCTTGCCTGCATCGGCCACGATCTGCGCCTCTTGCTCATGCTGGCGCGCGTTCAGAACTTTATGCTCGATCTCGGCTTGGCTCAGCAATTGGCTGAGCATTTCGGATTTTTCAATCGAGGTTGTGCCCACAAGAACAGGCTGACCTTTGGCGGCGGCTTCACGGATCGATTCAACGATGGCCGTGAATTTTTCCTGCGCCGTGCGATAAACCTGATCATCCTCGTCGAGACGCGAGATGGGGCGGTTTGTCGGAACTTCGACAACCCCGAGATTATAGATCGAGGTGAATTCCTCAGCCTCGGTCGCGGCCGTGCCTGTCATGCCGCCAAGCTTGTTATAGAGGCGAAAATAATTCTGGAAGGTGACCGAAGCCATCGTCACATTCTCGGGCTGGATTTTGCAGCCTTCCTTGGCCTCGATTGCCTGATGCAGGCCATCCGACATACGCCGGCCAGGCATCATGCGGCCGGTGAATTCATCGACCAAAACCACTTCGTCATTGCGAACAATATAGTCCTTGTCCTTCTGATAGACCTTATGGGCCCTCAGAGCATTGGTGGTGTGGTGCACGATGGTGGTTGATTCAGGGTCATAAAGGCTCTGACCTTCGGGCAGAATGCCCATCTCGGCCAATTTAACCTCGAGGAAATCATTGCCCTCATCGGTCAGGCTGACGCCGCGGGTTTTTTCATCCAGCGTAAAATGGTCTTCCTCGATAAAGGGGATGACGGCATCAATGCTGTTATACAGCTCCGAGCGGTCCTGAGAGGGGCCCGAAATAATCAAGGGCGTGCGCGCTTCGTCGATCAGGATCGAGTCGACCTCATCGACAATCGCGAAATTATGGCCGCGCTGCGCCATTTCCGCCAGCGAACCGCGCATGTTGTCGCGCAGGTAGTCAAAGCCCAATTCATTATTCGTCGCATAGGTGACATCAGCGGCATAGGCTTCACGTTTCTCACCATCGGGTTGGCGCGGATAGACAACGCCTGTCGTCATACCGAGAGCGGCAAAAACCTTGCTCATCCATTCGGCGTCACGCTTGGCGAGATAGTCGTTCACGGTGACCACATGGACACCCTCACCCGACAAGGCATTCAGATAGGCGGGGAAGGTCGCGACAAGGGTTTTACCCTCGCCCGTTTTCATCTCCGCGATATTGCCCTGATGCAGGAAAATGCCGCCCATCAACTGCACATCAAAGGCACGAAGTCCCAAGGCACGTTTTGCGGCTTCTCGGCAGTTTGCGAAGGCTTCGGGCAAAAGATCGTCAAGGGCCGCGCCCTCGGTCAGTCTCTCGCGAAACTCGGCGGTTTTGGCGATGATCCCCTCATCCGAGAGGGCCTCGAACTCAGGCTCAAGCGCGTTGATCTGTGCAACGAGGGGGTAGGCCGTTTTCACCTTACGGTCATTTGGGCTTCCAAAGACCTTTTTCGCAATATTTCCTAGCCCGAGCATCCGCTATCGCCTTTTTATTTTCTTCGCGGCACAAAGCCGCCATGGTCATCCAAACGTGAGGTCGCTCGGGTTGTTTGCCCCCGCGCGGCGGTCTAGAACATGGGCAAAACGGCCTGCCCGCTAACACCCAAACCGAATTGGGACATAAGGGGCCGCCCGTGGCCTGTCAACGGAACCCGCTGGATGGGGTGCCAATAAACAAAGGACTTTTGATGATGAAGCGTTTTCTAGCCGGTGTTGCCCTCTCGACAATGATGGCCCTGCCCGTTGCGGCACAGGAGGCTGATACCGTTCTTGCATCGGTCAATGGCAATGACATCACGATCGGTCACCTGATCGTCATGCGTGCCTTTTTGCCCGAACAATACCAACAATTGCCCGATGAGGTGCTGTTTCAGGGCATGTTGGAGCAGTTGATCCAGCAAGAGGTCCTTGTGTCATCCATCGAGGGCGATCTTGGCCTGCGTGCGCGGCTTGGTCTCGAAAACGAACGTCGCGCCTTTATTGCAGGCTCGGTCATGGATGAAATCGCCATGCAGCCCTTTTCGGACGAAGAATTGCAGGCCGAATATGACGCCCAATTCGGCGCGGTCGAGCCAACTACAGAATGGAACGCGAGCCATATTCTGGTCGAAACCGAAAGCGAAGCGCTCGCCCTGATCGAAGACCTGGCAAATGGGGCCGATTTCGCCGAGCTTGCGCGTGAGCATTCCACTGGCCCCTCCGGCCCGAATGGTGGCCAGCTTGGCTGGTTCTCGGCGGGTATGATGGTGCCCGAATTTGAAGCCGCCGCGGCAGCGCTTGAAACAGGCGGCATTTCCGAACCTGTTCAGACGCAATTTGGCTGGCATGTTCTGATCCTCAATGAAACGCGTCAGGCCGAGGCCCCATCGCTTGAGGATGTGCGCGCCGAGTTGGAAGACGGTTTGCGCCGTGCCCGTATGGATGCGCATCTCGAAGCTTTGATGGCCGAGGCTGAAATCGAGCGTCCCGAGCTTGACATTGACCCCTCCGTGATCAGCAATACCGATCTGTTGAAC
>ENA-OUOG01004034-OUOG01004034.1-marine-metagenome-genome-assembly--contig:-NODE-4034-length-13037-cov-17.575926_pt1 | contig 13037 bp, 10 predicted proteins | sample MGYA00248635_ERZ508505 | MGnify/ENA primary metagenome ERZ508505 (study PRJEB26176, sample SAMN06267871) | marine metagenome | isolation source: Saanich Inlet, British Columbia, Canada | place: Pacific...
CTCGATCTCGAATACGCGCTGGAGTTGGGGTACCGAATTAAACATCTGGGCATTGCTAAACGCGAGGGCAAGTCACTGCAACTTCGTGTGCACCCGACACTGATTCCAAAGACAAAGGCCCTCGCGCAGGTTGACGGTGTTTTAAATGCCGTAATGATTAACGCATCGGGTGTTGGTGAGCTATTGTTGGTGGGCCCTGGTGCGGGCTCTCGACCCACTGCGAGCGCCGTGTCTGCTGATATTGTAGCGATTGCACGTGCAATGGTGTCAAATGGCCAACCACAGATCAACGCTTTGGGTGTCCCGGTCGAAAACCTATCGGATATGACGATTACTAACATCGGCGATGTCTCAACAGCATGGTATCTGCGGCTTGAGGCCGACGATACACCGGGCGTTATGGCGTCGATTACGCAACGTTTGAGTGAGCACGGTATCGGCATCGAGTCACTTATACAAAAGCCGGAATCAGCTAAACTCTCCAGGGTGCCAGTGATTATTCTTACTGACGAGGCATCGACTCAAAGCGTCGTCGAGGCGGTTGCCGCAATAGAAGCGCTAGCGACTGTTGAGGGGCCTGTGACAAGCCTCCGCGTCGAAAACTTTTGATTCCAAAGGGCTGATCAAACTATGTCGATTCGCTATGTGAGTACTCGCGGCAACGGACCCGAACTCAATTTTGAAGACGTATTGCTGGGGGGACTTGCCTCCGATGGTGGTCTTTACGTGCCGACGTCGCTCCCTCGCTTTGGTAAAGAAGACCTACTTGCCATGCGAGAGATGTCCTACGCGGAACTGGCGTATGAGATCGTTGCACCGTTCGTCGGACCGTGTATTGCAGAGTCCGACTTGCGCAAAATTCTCAATGACACCTATGCGGAGTTTCGTCACCCAGCGGTGGCGCCCTTGGTGCAACTTGAAGATAACCAATGGGTTTTGGAACTGTTTCAAGGGCCAACGCTCGCGTTTAAGGACTTTGCATTGCAGCTGTTGGGACGTTTACTCGACCATGTGTTGGGTAGGCGTGGAGAGAAAGTTGTCATTATGGGTGCGACATCTGGTGACACGGGCAGCGCAGCGATTGAGGGATGTAAGCGGTGTAACAACATTGATATGTTTATTTTGCACCCACACGAACGGGTTTCAGACGTCCAGCGCCGTCAGATGACGACTGTCATTGCACCCAACATTCACAATATCGCTGTTCAGGGTAATTTCGACGACTGCCAAGCCATGGTCAAAGCGAGTTTTGTTGCCGAGCCCTTTTTGCCTGACGGACGTCGGTTGGTCGCTGTGAACTCCATTAACTGGGCTCGAATCATGGCCCAGATTGTCTATTACTTTTACTCAGCGCTCGCGCTTGGGCGGGTTGAGGCACCGATCAGCTTTTCGGTGCCTACCGGAAACTTCGGTGATATTTTCGCGGGTTATCTGGCAAAACAAATGGGGCTACCCGTCGAGAAACTGGTTATTGCGACCAACCGTAACGACGTGTTGCATCGGGTGCTAACCCAAGGAACTTATTCGAGGTTGTCGCTCGAACCTTCATTGTCGCCGAGTATGGATATTACAGTCTCTTCCAATTTTGAGCGCTTGCTTTTTGATCTGGCTGGTCGCGATGGGGAAGTTTTAAGTCGATGGATGGAGAAATTCTCAGGTGGTGATTTGACACTCTCTGAGTCGGTCCTTGCCGAAGCAAAGAGTCTGTTCGATAGCCACCGATGCTCTGATGAAGAGACCTGCGAAGAGATTGCAAACGTTTGGGAAAATAACGGCTATCTGGTGGATCCTCACACCGCGATTGGCACCAAGGCTGCACGCGCCTGTCAGGGAGACAGCTCAGCGATCATGGTGACGCTAGCGACGGCGCATCCAGCAAAATTTCCTGCCTCGATAGAGGCCTCAGGTATTGGTGTAACAGCAGACCTTCCGGCTCACTTAGCCGATCTTTTCGAGCGGGTTGAGACCTACGATGTATTACCCAATGACCTCGCCGATGTTCAGCGATTTATGGCGGAGAACTGTCGCGCCTGATGTCTCATACCGTAACCCAAAGAACGGGTGTTATTTCGTCAGAGTTAGACGCCGCGCCATTACCTCGTGCTCTCAAGCAAATTTATGCCAATCGCGGCGTTGATCGGCTGGATGACATTACTCTCCCGCTGAGTCAGCTTGCGCCACCCTCTGCACTCAAAGGCGCTCAGGCAGCGGCTGAAATGCTCGCCGACGCGATCGAGTTTCATGCCAGTGTCGTCATTGTTGGAGACTTTGATGCCGACGGGGCGACGAGCTGCGCGCTGGCAGTGTCTCTGCTCAAGCAAATGGGTTTGGAGGAGGTGACCTATTTGGTGCCTAATCGCTTTGAGTTTGGCTACGGGTTAACACCGGAAATTGTCGGGATCGCGGCACAGTACCAGCCCGACGTGTTAGTCACCGTCGACAACGGAATCGCGAGTATTGACGGGGTAATGGCTGCCCAAATGCTGGGCATGAGCGTCATCATTACAGACCATCATTTACCTGGGGATACGCTGCCCGAGGCAGACATTATTGTGAACCCTAATCAGCCGGGTTGTCCGTTCCCAAGCAAAGCGCTCGCAGGTGTGGGGGTTATGTTTTACGTGCTGACAGCTTTGCGCGCTGAGCTCCGCCAACGAGGTTGGTTTGAGTCGATGGGTATCGATATCCCCAACTTGGCTGATGCGCTTGATTTAGTGGCTCTAGGCACGGTCGCAGACGTCGTTCCGCTGGACAAGAACAACCGTACATTGGTTGCAGCGGGGTTGGCGCGCATGCGCAGCGGGCGTGCGCGTCCCGGCATAGAGGCGCTTTTTGAGGTTGCGGGTCGTGACATCAGGCAGGTGTCCTCAACCGATCTTGGATTTGTTGCCGGTCCGCGGCTTAACGCGGCAGGTCGATTAGACGACATGTCTGTAGGTATCGAGTGTTTGCTGGCCGAATCGTCGGCGTCAGCGCGGACATTGGCCACACAGCTAAATGACTTCAATAAAGAGCGAAAAGAAATAGAGCGCACAATGCAGACGGATGCTATGGCGCTTCTGGAAAAGGGTGATCTGTCGGTTGGCGATGAAGATTTTGCGTTGTCGCTATTTCGCGAAGACTGGCACCAGGGGGTGGTGGGTATTTTGGCATCGAGGATTCGAGAGCGTTTCCACAGACCCACGATCGTTTTTGCTCAGTCGGGCGACGGCGAGCTGAAAGGCTCAGGTCGCTCTATTCCCGGTGTTCACTTACGAGACGCGCTTGACCGTGTGGCAACATCAACGCCAGGCTTAATCACCAAGTTTGGCGGTCATGCGATGGCCGCGGGTCTGAGTCTCTCAGAAGACGACCTGCCACGGTTTAGAGAGACCTTCAATCGCGTCGTCGCGCAGGCGCTAAAGGGCAGCCTTCCCGATCACGTGACGGTGACCGATGGCCAGTTACCCCAGTCAGACCTAACGCTGGTACTTGCCGAGGCGCTTGAGTCTGGTGGGCCCTGGGGACAGGGGTTTGAAGCGCCGTCTTTTGAGGGGGTATTTACGATTTCTGATATGCGTGTGGTGGGTGAGAAACATTTAAAATTCAGGTTGGTCACTGAAGCCGGGTTGATCGATGCCATCGCGTTCAATGCGGATGTGGAAACCTGGACGCGAGATACGCCAAAGGTGCTGCGCTGCGTGTATCGACCTTGTGTGAATGAGTATCGCGGCGACCGACGGTTACAGCTTCAGATAGAGGCGTTGTGGCCTGAGGCCTCGGGCTGATTTTCTGGAACAAAGGTTCGCGCTCGGCTACACTCTGCGCCGCGTAACATGACCGGGATTGAACGTGGAAATCGCTCCTCTGATTAATCAGTTAAAAGATATTCGGGCACGAACAGATGTGCTTCGGGGGTATCTTTGACTTCGCTACCAAGAAAGAGCGACTCGCCGAGGTAGAGCTCGAGCTCGCCGAGCCCAGTGTTTGGGATGACCCGGATCGTGCACAAAGTTTAGGTCGGGAGCGCGCTTCCTTGGAGCTGGTCGTTCACACGATAGAGAGTCTCGAGTCGGGCCACGAAGACGGTGAAGCCTTGCTTGAAATGGCGCAGGCTGAAGATGATCAGGAAACTGCTGATGAAGTAGGTAGTGATATTGAAAAGCTCCTCGCCCAACTCGAGACGCTTGAATTCCGGCGCATGTTCGCGGGTGAAATGGACCCCAACAATGCGTTTCTTGATGTTCAGGCGGGCTCAGGAGGCACTGAGGCGCAAGACTGGGCCGAAATGCTACTCCGAATGTACTTGCGGTGGGGTGAAAGCAAAGGCTTTAAGGCGAAACTAACCGAAGTCTCTGCGGGAGACGTGGCCGGAATTAAGAGCGCAACAGTCCAGTTTGAGGGTGAATATGCCTTCGGATGGCTGCGAACTGAGACCGGTGTGCATCGTCTGGTGCGCAAGTCGCCATTTGACAGTGGTGGTCGGAGGCACACGTCGTTCTCGTCCGTGTTCGTGTCGCCCGAAATCGATGACAATATCGACATTGATATTAATCCCGCCGATTTGCGCATCGATACGTATCGCTCGTCGGGTGCAGGAGGTCAGCACGTCAATACTACGGATTCCGCTGTTCGTATTACTCACGAGCCCTCTGGCATTGTGACGAGCTGTCAGACGGAGCGGTCACAGCACCAAAATAAAGACAGCGCGATGAAACAGCTTAGGGCGAAGCTTTATGAGATGGAGATGTTAAAGCGCAGCGCTGAGAAGCAAGCGATGGAGGACAGCAAGGCCGATATTGGCTGGGGTAGTCAAATTCGCTCGTACGTATTGGATGATTCGCGAATCAAAGATTTGCGCACGGGTGTTGAAAATCGAAACACACAAGCCGTTTTAGACGGTGCGCTCGACCCCTTTATTGAGGCCTCTTTGAAAAAGGGCCTATAGGCTAGGACGACTTATGACTGACGCAGTGACCACACCGAACGAAGAAGACAACAAGCTTATTGCTGAGCGTCGGGCGAAACTCGCGAAGTTGCGGGCGCTTGGTAATGCATTCCCTAATGATTTTCGACGCTCGGCAATGGCGGGCGATTTACAAAAGACTTATGGACATGAGACCAAAGAGGCTTTAGCCGAAAAGAACGAATCGTTTGCCGTGGCAGGTCGATTAATCAGAAACCGCGGTTCGTTTCTCTTGATTCAAGACGGTTCGGATACGCTTCAGCTCTACATAGACCGTAAAGGCCTTTCAGCCGAGATCCTTGAGGCGATAAAGAGCTGGGACCTTGGCGATATCGTGGCATCTTCAGGGGTGCTTTGTAAGAGCGGAAAGGGCGACTTGTACATCAATATGGAGCGTGCCGAGCTGTTAACAAAGGCGTTGCGACCACTCCCGGATAAGTACCACGGTCTGGCAGATCAAGAGCTGCGCTACCGACAACGTTATGTCGATTTAATCACTAATCCTGAAGTTCGAGAGACGTTTAAAATTCGTTCTCAGGTGGTTGCCTTTATTCGGTCATTTTTAGACGGTCACGGATTTATGGAAGTGGAGACCCCGATGCTCCACCCCATTCCCGGCGGGGCAACGGCGAGGCCTTTTGCGACACATCACAATGCGCTCGATATGCCGATGTTTATGCGGATTGCTCCGGAGCTCTACCTCAAGCGACTCACCGTTGGCGGATTTGAAAAAGTCTACGAAATTAACCGTAATTTTCGCAACGAAGGATTATCTACGCGCCATAACCCAGAATTCACAATGCTTGAGTTCTACTGGGCCTATGCAGACTATCGTGATGCAATGGATTTGACGGAGCAGTTGCTTCGAGAGCTCTCAGACGCGGTATTGGGGACAACCGTTGTCCCCTGCGGGGATGAAACCATCGATTTTAGTAAGCCCTTTGATCGGCTGACGGTGACGCAGGCCATATGCGCGCACAATAGCCGCGTCACTGAAGACCGTTTGGCCACGCGAGAGGCGGCTGTCGAGGTGCTGAGTGAGCTGGGTGTCCAAGCAAAAGAGAGCTGGGGGTTGGGTCGTATTCACATGGAAATCTTTGAGGAGACAGCTGAACACCAGCTGATTCAGCCGACGTTTATTACAGCGTATCCGACTGAGGTTTCACCGCTGGCTCGCCGCAATGACCACAACCCAGAGGTGACTGACCGGTTTGAGTTTTTTGTCGGTGGTCGAGAACTTGCTAACGGCTTTAGTGAGCTCAACGATGCGGAGGATCAGGCTGAGCGATTCCGGGCTCAAGTCGCTGAGAAGGACGCGGGAGATGATGAGGCCATGCACTACGATCACGACTATATTCGGGCTTTGGAATACGGCTTGCCCCCAACTGCGGGCGAGGGCATTGGTATCGATCGGCTGGTCATGTTGCTGACCAATTCCGCGTCGATACGTGACGTGATCTTATTCCCTCACATGCGTCCTGAGTGAATAACTAACGCCGCGCCGTTAAAGACTGCTATTCTCCGCCAATGAACAGAGTCTCACGACACAGTCGCAATGCATTGCTGGTAGTTTTGACGAGTGGAATGCTGGTGGGTTGCCAGTCGGCGCCTGTTTTAAACACGTCTGTGGCGGCCCCTGCATCAACAACAATCGATGACGCTGCTGAGCAGACGCCGGAACTTAATATCCCAGAGTCCGTGTTAGATTCTGACTGCAACTGCTCGGATCTATTGGTCACGCCAGAAGAAACCGATTTTGACCGTGGTGTCCGGGCTTTGGCTGCCCGTGACTATCCTCAGGCACTTCGGTATTTCGAATCGCACGCCCAAAGCGATGCCTTAAGTGCCTCACGAGAAGCTGAAATAGGTCTGGCTTTCATCGCTGTTTTAGGTGCGGATGGCAGCGATCAGTCGAACTCAGAAGCGTTAGACGATAGAGCCGAAATTATGGCTCTGGCCCTCGCGTTACTGACACAGCTCGAGAGTCGGGTGTCTCGACTGGATGCGGTCAACTCTAAGCTTGCGAGTGACCTCGAAAAGCGAGAGGCCGTACTTAAGCGTTTACGCGAGCTCACACTGGGCCAACTGGAAGACTGACGTCAAACCGAGAGCCTTTGTCGGGTGATGATGTAAGCGCCACGGTCCCGCCCAACATATCGCAAAAGTTACTGACAATGGCTAAACCCAATCCGGTCCCGCCATAGTTGACGCTGGTCTTACTGTCGGCCTGAACAAATGCTTGGAAAACCTTGGCCTGTTGCTCCTCGGTCATGCCGATCCCACTGTCTGACACACTGAGCTTAAATCGCTCGTTTTCCACGCGGGCGTCGACAGTAATTGTGCCGTTTTTTGTAAATTTGCAGGCGTTTGAAAAGAGGTTGGTCAGTATTTGCTGAACTTTAGCCGCGTCACTGTCGATATCGATGTCCTTCGCGGCCTCAATATTTAAGTCAAGTCGATTATTATTTTGCGCCAGCAAGGGCGACAGCGCATCGCACACCTGAACCACAAGACCTGCAACATTAAACGGTTCATAGCTGACGGACATTTTCCCTGTTTCGATTTTGGAAAGATCGAGAATGTCATTGATCAGTGTGAGCAGCTGGCGGCCCGAAAAAATAATCGTGGTGAGGTCATGGTGATGTTGATCCCGGTCAATCGTACCGCCGTCACTGAGTTCATCCTGAAGCATCTCGGAGTAGCCGATAATGGCGTTCAGGGGTGTGCGTAATTCGTGTGACACGTTCGCTAAGAACATGCTCTTGGCCTCGTTAGCGGCTTCAGCATCTGCTCTGGCCTCATTGAGGTCAAACATGGCGGTCTGAAGCGAGGCGGACATTTCGTTAAAGGTTTGAGCTAGATTTGCGATCTCGCCTGCGTCGCGATTCTCATCGATTCGGTGAGTCAGATCTCCTGCTCCAAAGCGCTCAACACCGACCCGCAGACGAAATAGGGACGCATTGGTGGTCCGTATTAAGGTGAGTATCAGGATTAAGGTGATCGTGATCGAGCTGATAAAGGCGATAATGGTAATGCGATCAGTCAACTGAATGGTGTTGTCAATGACCGTTGAGCGCTCCAATGCGACCGCATTTTGTTTGTCAGCCAGGACTCGAAGTTTGTCGATACTGGCATCATATATGGCTGCAGTGAGTTGGGTTGCGACCGCACCATTGTTGTAGTTTTGGTAAAAGCGTGCCCACTCGTCTAATAGGTCGGACGAGACCTTGTAAAAGTCGCGAAATACCGCCTCGGTTTGCACGTCGCTCAGTCCGCCCAATCCGCGCAAATGATCGGAGATTGCGGTCAGCTCTGCGCTGGCCTGATCGCGCTGATTCGACCGAATAGGCGCATTGGTTTCGCGGAGCGCGGCAAGCACTTGCACTCGCTGGTGCTCCGTTGTTAGCCCTTGCTGAATACTCTGCACCAAGGCTGTGGCTTCAGTCGCATTTCGATAAGCCAGAACGCTCTCGCTTCGTGCGTAGCTTCCCCACAAGTGGGTTGCAACGTTGAAGGCGAACAATAAAAGAATCGATGCCGACGCCAAGTAGAGCCGGGCTTGTAGCCCCAGTCGCGCTGTGATCATCAGTCAATTGCCCCCAAGAATTGATAAATTTTGGCAAGTAGTGCGGGGAAGTCGATGGGCTTCGTTTCGTATTCACTGCAACCGACACTCATTGCTCGCTCACGATCTTCGGCCATAGCGTGGGCAGTTAACGCGATAATAGGTATGTCGGCGATCGTGGGGTCGGTCTTTGCTTGTTGGGTCGCTTCCCAACCGTCAAGTATTGGGAGTGTCATATCCATCAGTACCACGCCAGGTTGTGCTGTACGCATAGTTTCAAGGGCCGTTTCGCCATCTTGAGCCGTAATGACGGTTAGACCCGCCCGACTGAGTCTACGGGTCAACATGTCTCTGTTGATGTCATTGTCTTCGACCAGTAAGACCTCAGAGTTAGACATTAGATGAGCTCCCCACTATGGGGTAAACCGTGAGTAATTCCGCGATTCCCTTTGCTTTAATCGTCCGACTCTTACCCGCTACAAACTGATCACCGTCCAACGCCCGATAGGTTTGCTCTGAGATCAGAATTTCATGGGGCCGCGCATCGTCTTCGATTCGGGAGGTCACGTTCACTTGATGGCCGACAAAGCCGTATTTTGAGCGGCGCTCTGAACCAATATTGCCAGCGACCACTTCTCCTGTATTTAGGGCAATCGCCATCTCGATGACGGGCAGGCCGTCTGCGGTATTTTCCGCATTGATCTCAGCCATTGCCTCTTGCATCTGGATCGCACAGTTGACGGCCTTCGTGGCATGATCGGCTGACACTGAAGGTGCGCCAAAAGCCGCCAATACGGCGTCGCCCAAAAACTCATCAATCGTACCGCCGTGGTGAAGAATGATGTCAGTCATCTTGCCAAGGTAACGGTTTAACAGCGCCATAACCTGCTCGGGCGGCAAATGCTCCACCAGTGTTGTGAAGCTTCGGATGTCACTCATCATCAGCGTGACGTTTCGTAAGTCGCCGCCCAGTTTTAGACCCTCTGGCTTTTCCAAAATCTCCTCAACGATCGCATCAGAGATGTACCGACCGAAGGTTTGACGGATAAACTGCTCGCGTTTTTCAAGTTGCTCGCGATAGGACGCCTCTTTATCGTGCCATCGCTTACGCTCGATACCTGACTTGATGCGTGCGGTGAGCAGGACCGCATTGACGGGTTTAAGGAGGTAGTCATCGGCGCCGACCTGAATGCAATCAATAATTTGATCCATGTCTTGGCGACCTGAGATCATAATTACGGGGATCGCCCGCAGCTTCTGATCGCTTTTAATTCGTGCAAGCACCTCTCGACCGTCTGTACCCGGCATCACGAGGTCAAGTAACACGAGATCAACGCGCGTTGTGGCTAATGTTGTGAGTGCGACGTCTCCGGAGTTCGCGGTGACAATGGTGCAGTCCATTTTTCGGAGCAAACGCGACATGAGATCAAGATTTTCGGGCATGTCGTCAACGATGAGAATCGTACAATCTTCGAAGGTCTCGGTGGAGCGGTTGCTCTTAGATGCGTTTGAGGGCGCCTTCGTCGCAGTGCTGAGTAGTGCGGTCATCTCGGTGAGACCTTTAACCACCGGCACGATCGCTTCGTCCTCTGATTCCACCAGCATTTCGGCGTAACCTTTGACGGCCGCGATGGCATTGAGCATGTCGTGGTGGTTTGCGTCACTGCTCTCGATCATGGTGTCGAGGCGTTCCATCGCGTCCTTTAGAGACACAATATCTTCTGAAAGATCATCACTGCACGAGGTGCGGAGCCCGTTAAGCGCAGGAGTGAGACGCTTACCGAGCTGAGAAACCTTATTTAAAGTCTGTTTAGACACAAAAATGGACCACTTTCTGGGTTAAATCGACATAAAGTATATCGCGCTTACGACTTTGCACTAGTGGGGATAGGCGAGAGCGACAGCTTCGGTTAGAATTGTGAATATTCCACAATGAGTATGATGTCATGCTAGACCAAGTTGAAATCTTCCATGGCTTAAGTAGCGATGAGTTAACGGCGCTTGAGAACTCGAGTACGTCCGAGACTTATTCAAAAAATACGGTTGTCATTCAGGAGAATGAACCTGCTGATGCGCTCTATGTGATTGAGTCAGGTCGGGTCAAGGTTTACTGCAGTGATAAGAACGGCAAAGAGTTCATTATGAACTCGTTGGGCGTTGGTGATTACTTTGGTGAACTTGCGTTGCTGGATGACTCAGCGCGCTCAGCGTCAGTGCGAACGGTTGAGCCCTGCCAGTTTCGAATAGTGAAGAAAGAAGATTTCTCCAAAGTTCTTTCGGATAATCCAGGCATTACACAGCAACTGCTGGGCAACTTGGCTGCTCGTGTTCGTAAGTTGACGACCGACGTCAAGAACCTTGCTTTGCAAGACGTTTATGGACGTGTGGCCAACGTGTTGATGGATCTATCCCATGAGCGTGGTGACGGGACCTTGTTTGTGCCGGAGAAGTTGACGCAGCAAGATATTGCGGATCGCGTTGGTGCCTCTCGCGAAATGGTGGCACGCATCCTCAAGGATCTGACCATTGGCGAGTACATTCGATTTGAAGGCCGTCACATCGTCATCAATACAAGACTCCCCGCTAAGTACTAAGAGTCCTCGTGGGCCTCTATGGTCGCTACCGTTGAGGTGATTCGCCCGCGGGAAAGCGTTATGGATACATCCTGTCCTATTGCGACCGAGTCGCTTTGACGAATTACGGTGCCTTGTTGGTCCGTCACAATGGCGTAGCCGCGCTTTAATGTGGCTTCCGGGCCCAGGGTTGTGAGCAGTTGTGTGAGATGCGTAAGCCGCTCTTCGTGGCGATGTCTTACTTTGTCGATTTGTCCTGGCAGCCGAGCAGACAGGGTCTTGGTCATTTCTTTTATCGATTTAATCAGTGCGCTAGGTGATGCGCCACTCAACTGAAATTGTCGTTTAGCCAGTAACTGCTTGTCCGCTGTGAGACGTTGCTTAATGAGGTGGTTCGCCCGCTCGCTCGTCCGCTGCAATTCGCTGGCAAGGGTTGAGAGCTGCTGTCGCGGATGACGCAGACGTGTTTTCAACTGCGTGAGCAAAGCCTCCTGTTGTTTTATTTTTCGTTGGGAAAGCAGCTGTAATCGATCCGTTTGATTGTCGATGATTTGCAACCACTCTAACGTGTCCCTTGTAATGAGTTCGCCTGCTTGTGATGGTGTCGCCGCTCTAAGATCAGCGACGAGGTCGGAAATACTGTAGTCAATTTCGTGTCCAACGGCAGAAACGACGGGTATACGGGAACTTGCGATGGCTCGAGCAACGACCTCCTCGTTAAAAGACCAGAGGTCTTCGAGCGATCCGCCGCCTCTGCCGACAATGAGGACGTCGAGGTCTAGTTCGCCTGCCGCCGCGCGCTCATTAGCGTGTGCAATGGCATCTGCTATTTGTTGTGCGGCAGTTGCGCCCTGCACCTGCACAGGAAATAGGAACAGGTGGCTGAGTGGGGACCGTCGTGCCAAGACGCTGGCAATGTCTTCAACAGCGGCGCCTGTGGGGGAGGTAATAACGCCGATCCGTTCGCAATGCGCAGGAATAGGGCGCTTGCGAGAGACGTCAAACAAACCTTCATCGAATAACTTTTTCTTCAGTGCTTCAAGCGCGCGCTGCAGCGCACCGTCACCTGACGCTTCCATGGTATCGACGATCAGCTGGTAGTCGCCGCGAGCCTCGTAAATTGAGAGTAGACCGCGGACGATCACCGAATCTCCGACTTTGGGCTGAAAGCTCACTCGCATATTGGCTCTGCGGAACATGGCGCATCTCAACTGTGAGCGCCCGTCTTTTAAGGTGAAGTACCAGTGACCGGAACTGGGCTGAGAAAGATCACCAATTTCCGCCTCGACACAGACTTCGCCTAATTGGTTTTCAAGGAGAGACTTTGCTTTACGATTAAGCTCGGTGACGCTTACAGGTGTGGGTTTTGGAAGAGGCATTGGTATTGTTGCGATCCTGGTGAGATTGTTCGTGATAAAGCATAAGCGTACAATACGGCGTCTATTCAACGCGACTACTACGAGGTATTGATGCTACGTATCGCTCAAGAAGCGCTGACGTTTGATGACGTTCTCCTGTTACCAGGATACTCAGAGGTGACAGCGAAAGACGTTTCATTGGTCACTCGGTTGACAAAAAACATCAATCTGAACGTACCGTTGGTTTCAGCAGCAATGGACACCGTGACCGAATCCCGACTGGCCATTGCCCTAGCGCAAGAGGGCGGCATCGGTATCGTTCATAAAAACCTGACGATTCAGGAGCAAGCCGAGCAGGTCCGCCGTGTTAAGAAGTTTGAAAGTGGCGTTGTCAAAGACCCGATCACGATTGACCACACCGCCACGATTGCCGAACTGATCGAACTCACCCGTGCTAATGGTATTTCGGGTGTCCCGGTGATGAAAGACGGAGATCTTGCGGGCATTGTGACGCGTCGCGATTTGCGGTTTGAGACCGATACGTCGCAGTCCATATCGGCCATTATGACGCCGAGAAATCAGTTGGTGACGGTAAA
>ENA-OUOG01004042-OUOG01004042.1-marine-metagenome-genome-assembly--contig:-NODE-4042-length-13019-cov-6.248802_pt1 | contig 13019 bp, 14 predicted proteins | sample MGYA00248635_ERZ508505 | MGnify/ENA primary metagenome ERZ508505 (study PRJEB26176, sample SAMN06267871) | marine metagenome | isolation source: Saanich Inlet, British Columbia, Canada | place: Pacific...
AAACTTACGCGATTCAAGTATGGTGAGAATGTGCGTTACAAAAACCTACTAACCGAACACTATAAAGCACACAGTGGTAAGAAGGAGTTTACCAATATTAACTACTGCTACCGTGAGCAGCGATACAATAGTGTTATAGCTCATTACAATAACGGGACAGATTCATTTAGCATAGGTATCAAAGATCAAAATGTGAATGGAACCTACAATGAAAGCTGTACGGATAAGTTATGGGTGGGCCAGTACAAACATACTATCACCTCTGACGATGTGTTTGACATGGTGCCCACTATCAGTAAAAATGCATTTGAGTGGAACGGTAAAAAGTACAAGATTATTAGCATAGAGACCACCGGAGCATATATAGAACTAGAAGAAGATAAAGATGCTAAGCTTACCAACAAACTAGAGATAGGCAAGAAGGTCCCAAATTTTTCTTATATCAATGTATTAAATAAAAAACACGAACTGAAGGAGTACAAAAAACAGCAGGTATTTATATTCTTTTGGGATAAAGAAACGATGAGTAATGAGGATACCACGTATCTGAATAAGTTACACAAAGAATACAACAGTGAGCTGAAAATCATAACATTGAATCACGGGGACAAACCGAAGCAAGTCAAAATAACTTTTTATTACGATAAAATAGAATGGCCCATGGGGTATAGCAACTCAGATATAGCACGTAAATTCTACTTGGAGGACGTAACAAGGGGCTACTATCTGGGTAAACGATGTGTATTGAAAGATGATCGTATTTCCCCAAAAGAGATGTACGAATTCCTTTCATCCAACAAGAAATAGATATTTTCGTGGGCATGGATATGTCTATCACACTACTGGCGGTAATTGTAGTCGCTGTCGTTCTATTGAAGTTTGCTAAGCAAATAGTCTCTAAGCTTCTTGGAGTCTTACTCATAAGTGCGTTGATCGTAGGTTACATGTATAAAAACTCCTTGGGACCTTTTAAGAAAAATCTGGCGGACATGAATCACTTAAAAGAGAAGTATTGTCTGGATGATAAGGATACAGATATCTGTGAATGTATTTTAAAGCCTGCTCAGGAAGATATGTTAAATCGCTTTAAACCAGCAGAAATAGACTCACTAAAAACGGAGAAGATAAAAGCAGCGTACATACTTCAAAAGAGTTTAACCGCTACAAAAGAGCAAGCGCTCACTTGTCTTGCAACGAAAGGCAGCACAGAAAAATACAAGGAATTTCTACAAGATTTTGTTCCAATTGAGAGCAGTTACTTTGACATGTTTGGTCAAAAGGCTCGTGACCTAGGAGATATGCTCAAAGAAGAAGTGGCTAACTTCCAGGAGGATAAGGAAGAAATAGATAGTAAGTACTAAGCCAAACCAAGCGCGTGTCTGAGGTCACTGACTTGACTTTCCCAGATCATATTCATATCCTCAACCTCATCCGCATCTACGAAATCTGTAATTAATAGGCCAATATCACCCGTAAGTTCATCCTTAGTTACTTCAAACTGGAAGTATTCTTCAGCAGGATTGTTCAATAGTTTAAATTTAACCAACTTCCCATTTACTTTCTTTACGAGTTCAGCAGGATTTTCTTCCCCGTCCCAGAAAAAGATGTAGCTTTTGCTTCCTTTTATATTGACATCATCACAAAACCATTCCACTAAACCCGAAGGCGTAGATAGGTATTGAAATAAGATAGTAGGAGATGATTTTATGACAAATTCTAAGTCTAATTTTACGCGTTCCACGATGTGTTTTTATAAGTTTTTTCAAATAAACAATTTTTTACTTAATAAACTATTCTAGACTCCTATTTTCGTGCCATCTTGTTAGATTTACTTAGAAAATATAGGGTTTACTATACCATAGCCACAATTTTGGTTGTCTTAGGGTTTATTTCGCTGCTTTGGTTTCCAAAAGGTGGAGCAGTGCTTTGGTTTGATACTCACAGCTCTGAAGGTATGGATACCTTTTTTCTTTTGATTACGCAAATAGGTGAGATACTGGGAGCAATCATCGTCCTTTTGGTTCTTGTGTTTTTTGGTGATAAAAAGTTTCGTGTAATATTTCCAATTAGTGTAGTACTCATGCTATTCATATCCCAGGGACTGAAGCACTTTGTTTATGAAGACGAGCACAGACCTAGCTATACCTATAAATCACTTCACTACATAGACGGCTTAGAACGTCATGCCAACAATTCTTTTCCGAGTGGACATACCACTGCAGCATTTAGCTACTTGACGTTAATTGCTTTAGCTTTTAAGAAAAAATATGTTCAAGTATTAGCGCCTGTGATTGCAGCCCTAGTAGGGATTAGCAGAGTATATCTCGGTCAGCACTATTTACACGATGTAGTAGTAGGTGCAGTTTTAGGCATCGTATTGGCTACGCTGGTCACGCACTTGTATTCGAGCTACCTAAATAAAAAGAAGGGTATATGAAACTGTTAAGGGAGCATATTGCATTTGGTGTCATAGCTCTGAGTTATATTATCCTATTTATCCCCTTTCTAGGTGATGTATATTTATTTGACTGGGATGAGATAAACTTTGCTGAAGCAGCTCGAGAGATGCTAGTCACTGGTGATTGGCTGAATGTGAGGATTAACTATGAACCGTTTTGGGAGAAACCGCCTTTGTTCATTTGGTTACAAGCCATAAGCATGAAAATATTTGGAATCAATGAATTTGCTGCACGATTTCCAAACGCATTAGCCGGTCTTGTTACCATAAATATCCTCTATAGCACTGTTTATAAGAGGTACAGTAAGCAAGCAGCAGTATTTACTATACTTATGTACTTGGGGTCATTCACCTCTCATTTTTACTTCAAATCTGGCATCATAGACCCTGTTTTCAATCTATTTATTTTCCTGAGTATTCTCTACCTCATAAAAAGTATAGAAACAGCGAAATTATCCTCATTTATATGGTCAGGTTTCTACTTAGGTCTAGCCGTAATTACCAAGGGTCCAGTGGCTATTTTATTGGTAGGTTTGAGTGGCTTGGTTTATCAAGTAGTATACGGTGTGACTTTTTATAATTTCAAAAAGTTACTTGTTCTTTTGGTTGGTTTATTGATAGCACCAGGTCTATACTTTGGAGTGGAAGTATATACTGCAGGATGGTGGTTTCTAAACGAATTTATAGTCTATCAGATAGATTTGTTTCGATATCCTATTGCGTCACATGGTCAGCCGGTTTATTATCACCTCGTCGTCTTACTGTTAGGATGCTTTCCGCTGTTTGGATTTGCTATTGGTGATATGTGTCGTCAAAAAACTCGGGTCTCTGGTGACACCACTTTTTATCGTTGGATGAAGGTTTTGTTTTGGGTGGTATTGGTAGTTTTTTCAATGGTGACGACTAAGATCGTACATTACAGTAGTATGTGTTATATCCCACTTGCAGTGGTTGGCGGAGTCTGGCTATCTAACTTGGTTAAAATGACTGTTTGGGAACGTATTCTATTGTCTGTTGTTGGGGCTGTATGGGTAGTTATCTTAACTGTTTTTGGTATCATGGGAATACGAACAGCAGAAATGACAAATTATCTATCCAAGGTAATAGAAGACGATTTTGTAAGAGCGCAGCTCAGTACTGACGTCGTCTGGAGTGTGGTTCCTATAGTCCTAGCTGTTTTGCTTGCAGGTATGCTTATAAAGACAGTAATAAAAGGGGATAAGCTGAGCGTAAGTCAGTTTTTAGTCTGGAATATGCTGATAATAACATTTACCATACTCACGATAGTTCCTCGTGTGGAACATTTGACGCAGAAAGAGTGGAAATCTCATCTTACCACCTATCAAAATAAAGAGATGCAGCATTTTACACTAGGCTTTAAAAGCTATGCGCATAGGTACTATACTCATCAACAGGAGTTGACAGAAGTTGCGTTTATTCGTAAAGAGCTATTAAATAAAAAAGGATATTCTGAGATTCTCGATTTAGATCAGTTTGCAAAGTCAAAGTTTGACAACGAAGTACGCGATTATGTGATCCGTAAAACGAACATACCTGTGTCTGTAAGTGCAAAGGTTCAAAAGTTTGAAAGTGTGGAGAAGAAATACCCTATGCTAGAGAAGGTTTTTGAAGGGAACGGTTATGGGGTATGGGAGAGGGTAAAGTAATCAAGTTGAGGTTATAACTCAACACTTCCATTGATCCATTCACCATCCAAGTGAGCGCCATACTTCGTATAGAAATCAAGTGCAGGTTTGTTCCAGTCCAATACTTGCCATACCATACGTTTACAGCCATTCATTTTACCAAAATCCATGCAATAGGTGAATAACTGCTGACCGGCACCTATACCTCGGTACGATTCTGTGACTATCAAATCTTCTAGATAGAGACATCTGCCTTTCCAAGTGCTGTATCTATAGTAGGTGATGGCTACACCTATAATTTTTCCGTCGACCTCTGAGACAAAAGCGTCATATATTTTATTTAACCCAAAACCATCCTCAAGCATCATCTCGGGTGTATTTGTCACTTCATCAGGTGCATTCTCGTAAATCGCTAGCTCTTTTATAAGCGTAAGTATTGCTGGAATGTCTGACTGTATAGCCTTTCTTGTAGTTGCCTTTTTATTCACTTGTTATAGAAAGATAATGTTAAAGTAATATGAATGACACAATATTGCGGCCAAAGAATAAAACAAAAAAGGTAAGTAATGGACTATTCTCAACTTTTTACACTCATAGGAGCCTTAGGACTATTCATATATGGTATGATGGTAATGAGTGATGGCATACAAAAACTAGCAGGTACACGTATGCGTAGTATTTTGGGGTCCATTACCTCGAATCGATTTAAAGGGATTTTTACGGGATTTTTTACCACTACACTGATTCAAAGCAGCAGTGCTACCACTGTGATGATTGTAAGTTTTGTAAATGCAGGGTTACTTACTCTTCGTCAGGCTATTGGAGTGATAATGGGAGCGAATATAGGCACTACGATGACTGCCTGGCTACTAGTTATTTTTGGCTTTTCAGCGAAGTTTAGCCTAGGGTCATACATATACCCTATTTTAGCTATTGGGGTGCCCTTGCTTTTTGTGAATAGAGGAAACCTTAAGAACTTTGGAGAATTCTTAGTTGGTTTTGGTCTTCTTTTCTTAGGATTGGAAGGTATGAAAAGTGCAGTAGTTGGACTTGATTTAGGTTCTAATCCACACTTTTTAGAAATGATTCTGTTTCTTAAGAATCAAGAATTTATAGGAATTATTCTTTTAGTATTAGTAGGTACGTTACTCACTATAATCGTTCAGAGTAGTAGTGCTGCTATGGCACTGACACTTACCTTGTGCGGAGGAGCTGTGGGTCTACCTTTTGAGATGGCTGCAGCTATAGTTTTAGGAGAAAATATAGGGACTACCATCACAGCCAATCTTGCAGCATTAGTAGGGAATGTGCATGCTAAACGTGCTGCTAGAGCCCACTTTATTTTTAATGTGTTCGGGGTGGTTTGGATGCTATTACTGTTTTATCCATTCACTAGTTTCATTGGCTTCTTGATGAGTAAGACTCAATGGGGCAGTCCATTTACAATCGGTGATGTTTTACCGGGTGAAGCAGCTGTTCAGTATTCATTGTCAGCATTTCATACTGTATTCAATATTATCAATACCCTAGTTCTTGTGTGGTTTGTGAAATTTATAGAGTCGTTAGTTGTTCGATTTACCCCTTCCAAAAATGATGAAGACGAGGTCTTTAAATTAGAATACATCGGTTCAGGAATCGTGAGCACACCTGAGATATCCGTACTAGAGGCTAAGAAGGAGATTGTTAAATTTGGTTTATTGACCAAAAAGATGCACAGTAAAGTGAAGAAACTGGTAAATGTTACGGACAAGAAAGAGCAGAAAAAACTCCAACAAAAAATTGAATATTATGAGGGTATTACAGATAATGTTCATCAAGAAATAATTAATTTCTTAGCCAAAGTAGGAAATAAAGAAGTAACCGAAAATACCTCAGAGCAAATTAGAGGCTTACTGGGAGCGTGTAACGAGCTAGAAAGCTTAGGGGATATTTACTTCAATATGGCGAAACAGTTGGATAAAAAAGCCAAGGATAAGGTGTGGTTTGACCAAAAACAACGGGACAATCTAAATGGTTATTTTGATCAGATAGGAGAGGCGTATGACGAAATGCTGAGCAATCTAGATAAAACCCACGGTTCTGTTAATCTAAACGAAGCTCAGAAGTTAGAAGAAGCAATAGACGAAACGAGGAACAGACTTCGTAAGAAACACCTTAAGAGTATAGAGAAACAAGAGTATAATTATAAGAGTGGTCTAATTTATAATAATCTCTTTTCTGGCCTAGAAAAAGTAGGTGACTACCTTATCAGTATCTCTGAATACGTAAGCGGAGAGAATTTGAATTAACCGTTATTTATTTCAGTCATACCACTCTATGAATTGCGTATTTCAATTCATATCCAGCTGAAAATTTGAGTTGTAAACTTACCGAATTTTTTAAAATACATTTTTATTTCATACCTTAGACGGATGAAACCCCCATTTTTTACACTCGGCATATGTCTGCTTTTTTTTTCGAATTCTTACGGTCAGTGTCAAGTAGACAAGATTTACATCAACGCATATTTAGTAGATCCGACGGGTACTTCGGATAGTTTTGATACGGACGGCGACGGTATTACTCACATTCGAGATGAGTTTATTCAAATTTGCAACGACTCTTCTGAGACAGTTTACTTGAATGGTTTTACGATTTCAGATACCGTAGGTGTTCGGTTTAGTTTTGGCCCTTCAGACTCACTTTTAGCTGGGCAATGTCTAAATGTAATATCTGATTGGATCAACACGTCACCTACCATCCCAAGTAATTTTAGAGAAACTGGAACAAGTGGAGGAGGACCTTTTTGGAATAATGACGGTGATAGTATCTACCTCTCCAATGGAAGTGAAACATGTTATATAGCATACGGCTCACTCGGTTCGGACGCGGAAAAAGATGGATGTACATCCTTATACAATTCATCTACGAATTCCTATGCTATGGACTGCAGTTTAACACCTGCAGACCTTTCAAATTCACCACTTCCTGTGGAATTAATCCGTTTTACTGGGCGAGCATTGGAAGAGCAAATCCGTTTGGAATGGAGTACTGCGTCCGAACACAATAACGACTACTTTAATATTGAAAAAAGTGTGGACGGTCGTCAGTTTACTTCAATCGGTACAGAGAATGGTCACGGAAATTCTGAAAGACTGTTGAATTATGTGTTCACTGACGATAATCCGTCGAAGATCAATTACTACCGACTGAAGCAGGTGGACTACGATGGAAAAATAAGCACTTCTAAAGTGATAAAAGTTGTGTCTAAGCTGGAAAACTATGCTATAGTCAATTCGCACCGTGTATTTACGGTAGTATTTAATGAAAAGATGGAGAGATTCTATTGTGTTTCTAATCTATCCGGTCAAGTCTTAGCATTTGGGAAATTTGAAGGTGATTTACGTTTAACTAAGACTAACTACCACGATGGATTACTTATTTTATCCATCAAAAGTGAGGATGGGGTTTTGAGATTTAAAGTAGTTACACAATGACAAACAGAGTATACCTTGTGCTAGCTCTAACTATCTGTGCGCTTGACGTTAGTAACGCCCCATCCTTTCAGTTCCTCTGCACTCCATAGGTCTGGAAAGAAAATCCTACGCTGATACTTCGGGTGCATGTACTTGGTCCAGTCACTTCCACCAGTGGCAGCTCCTTCTCCTAAGTACTTCTTAGCTGCTTCTAGATGGTGAATGGTCCAATCGATATTTACCGTGTGGTCGTAGTGCCTCATAGCACTAATTAGCTCTTTGTTCTGTTTGTACTCTTCAGGAAGTTCTTTGTACTTCGTCCATAGATTCACTGTATTGTATTCTTTCATGTGATCTATGAGTTGTTTTTTGTACTTGTCTTCGAAGTTGGTTAAGAGTTTACTCTTAGCGCCGGTAGCATAATCTTTTCCCGCTGCTTGCCAGTACATGTGCTCAAAAGCGTGTTCATACGGAGTATCTCTGTCTATCCCTTCTCTAAATCGTGCATCTATTAAGTTAATGAGCTCAGTAGATGCTATTTCTATCATACGGTACTGAGCAGACTGGAAGCCACTAGCAGGAGTGAGGGTGTCTCTAAACTTCATATATTGCTCTAGCTCCATACCTTCTCCCATTACATCAAAAGAGTCTGAAAGCACATCAAAGTAGCGAGAGATGCGCATGAGGTGCATCGTAAACTTCTCAGGAGCAATATTTTCGGTATGAGATATTTGACCCATTTCCCAAAGTATCATCTTAAAGAGTAGTTCATTGATTTGATGGTACATAATAAAGACCATCTCATCGGGTAACTGTGTGCGCTGGGTTTGTAGTCCTAGTAAAGCATCCACTTGGATAAAATCCCAGTATTTCATAGGTTCAGCGTGCAATAGACCCGACAAGTGAACGTCTGGATCTTGCCCCATCGCCTTATATTTAGCATCTATAGCCTTTAGTAACTCTTCTCTTTTACTCATGGTGGGGCAAAGAAAGCACATTTCGTCTTTAGAGATTTATGATTTTGCAAGAATATAGCCTTGGGGTTTATTTCTTAAGCAAGTATGAAACTTGAAAACTTGCAGCTGTACTGAGATCCAAAGTTCTATAGTTTGAAGTGGCACCATTTGTATTGAAGGCAAAATACTCACTGTACAATAGAAAGAAAAGAATGGTATGAAATTGCATAAACTCAAAACGGATAATAAATTAGCTTATTTTGTCTGTTTGTCAAATAGACTGAATAATAGATACGCAAGGCTGCCCGCAATTAAAGGACTCAATATATACACGGTAAAAAAGCTACCCGAAACGTAAGGAAATGCAGCGCTTCCCCAACCTCCAAAGTAGGCTACCAATCGAGGTCCAAAGTCTCGTGCTGGGTTAAGTCCCGCTTGAGTATATGGTGCTACTACTAGAATGATGGCACCTACGGTTAGCCCTATAAAAACAGGATTCAGGTAGCTCAGTTTTTTGTTATTAGCATCCAAAAAAAAAATGGTTAATACAAGCACAAAAGTCCCCAAACCTTCTGCTACACAGGCAGTATAGTAGCTAACGGTTTCTGGGAAAAACTCGCCAAACATCACGGCAGACCGGTACGAGTTAGACTCTCCACGGATTAAACTACTGGTGGCTTCAAAAGTTGCTAAATCTGAATTTATAAGGGATAATAGGAGGAGTGAGGCTCCAAAAGCTCCAGCTAATTGTGCTCCAAAATAGGCGGGTATCTTATGCCTCTCACACTTGTTTGCTAACACCATAGCTAGTGTGACCGCAGGATTGAGGTGAGAATGGCTAAAAGAATGGGTCGCGTAGATAGCTAGAGCAACTCCAAACGCCCAAATCAATGCAATATGCCAAAGCTCCAAAGGATAATATACCACGGATACAGCTACAGAACCGCAGCCGATAAAGACTAAAATGGCAGTACCTATAAATTCACCTAGATATTCTCTCCAGGAGGTCATTTTATTTGCGAAAAAACATACTTCATTTCAGTTGCTATTTGTGTACTTCGGTCTGCGTACACCACTGATTCGTCAGGAGTACCATCGGATATTTTAGGGTCTATGTAGGGGAGGGAGATACGCTCTGCATTGGGAATTATGGGGCAGTTGTTATCTGCATCAGTACACGTCATTACCGCTGCAAAATCTTTTCTTGGATTATATCTATCGTTGTGTCGCTTAGAAAACAATGTCATAGGACAATGTTCTTCTGTAAAGTTTAGCTTATAGGTTGGATTCGTGTAGTTTGCTATCTTGGTAATTTCAAATCCTAAGGACTCAAAAGTGGCGATAACCATCGGGTAAACCGCAGTAGATTCTGTGCCTCCTGAGTAGCTTTTCACCTTCTTTAAATCATAATATTCTGCAATAGCCTTTGCCCAAACTTGACACATGTGACTTCTTCTACTGTTATGGGTGCATATAAAATTGAGTCGTATGGATTCATTGGCGTCTTTTTTAGTTTGTATAAAGTTTATAAGCGGAACCAGTTTTTCTATTCTCTCCGGGGACAGCTTGTCTATTTCTAAGGTACTGATAAATTCAGCTATTGATTTTTTCATTGTTTATTGTTTTTAGGTAATCCGTTAAGTGGAACTGCGGTAGCAGTTTTATACCGGAGGGTTATCAGTTCGAGTGAAACTGCGGTAGCAGTTTTGTATCGAGAACTCAACAACATCCACCTCCAGGAGTACACGTATTCCCCATCGTAGTACCTAACTCAGCAAGGTTTTTCTTTGCCTTCGTCTTAATAGCGTCTATACCGCAAAGCTCTGTAGCTAAACAGTCCGTGTTAGTCGCTACTAGTTTAAAATGATCCCCATCAAAATCCAAAGAAAACTTGCCGACTGTATCGGTTTGGTATTCTACTTCTACGTCCAAGTCCTCTCCGTTGAAGAGTGGGAGAGACGTATTAATAATATTGGAGAATTTGGCTGCGACAAGTCGGTGATACACGTCCGTAGAAGTCCACAGTTGCAAGACTACCTTCTTGTCATCGTGACGTTTTCCACCACAATCTATGAAGGATTTAGTGGAGAGACCTATTTCTGTTAAGTGGTAGTGCGGTGGTATGAATGTTCCATTGGGTAAGGTAAAGTGTACCTCATCCATAGTGCGTAATGCGTGTTGTAGTTGTGATAGTTTCATTTTCTCGTTTTAAGTGAATTGTTTATGAGTTGTTATTTTTGAATAGCGATGCTTAATTCTAAGTCTTGTCAGTTCGAGTGAAACTGCAGTAGCGGTTTTGTACCTGAGTGTTGTCAGTTCGAGTGAAACTGCGGTAGCAGTTTTGTATCGAGAATCAGCAACACCCATCTTCTCTGTCTATTTTAAAGTTAAAAAAGTCTTCTAAAGAAGATTTGATCTCCACCCAGCGCTTGGGATTGATACAGTAGCATACGCTAGTACCTTCTACGGTTCCTTGGAGTATGCCAAGATTTTTTAGTTCCTTGAGGTGTTGAGATATGGTAGCCTGTGCCAAGCCTATCTCATTCACCAAGTCTCCGCAGACACACCCTTGGGTAGCAGCTACGTGCTGCAAAATAGCAATACGTGCAGGGTGACCCAATACCTTGGCGATAGCTGCTAGGTCATTTTGAGTCTGCGTAAAATTATGTGTTTTTGTAACTCCCATTATTTGTTCATTGCAATATTACGATAAAATAAACAAAAGAACCAAATAGTTTACCTTTGATTACGAAATAGAATCAACCGATAGATGAAACACCACATATGAAAAAGATCACATTTTTAGCATTAGGTATATTCGCCTTATTTTTTGCGACAGCTCAAACTACAACGGCCGAACCTCCCTTTATTGAAATCACAGGAACATCCGAAATTAAGGTAGACCCCAATCAGATATTTATCAGTATCACCCTTGAAGAGAATACCGATAAGAGTAAAACAGACATCAGCGAGCAAGAGCAGAACTTAATAAAAGCATTGCAAGCAGCTGGTATAGCCGAAGAAAAACTCGTAGTAACCGACGCGAATGCACATTATGGTAAGTCTGGTTTTATGAGTAAAGACGTAGTGAATAGAAAACAGTTTGAACTGGAAGTAAAAGATGCAACCGAAGTCAAGAAAGCCTTTGAGCAGATGGATAAACTCAACATAAAAAATGCCTATATCTCTCGTGTAGACCATACCGATATGGAAGAATACAAGAAACAAGCGAAGATAAAAGCGATAAAAGCTGCTAAAGAGAAAGCGACGTATCTGTTAGAAGCAGTGGGAGAAGAGCTTGGAGGTGCTTTGATCGTACGTGAGAATAGCTTCAGTGTCTATGGGAATCAAATACAACGTATGACCAATGCAACTCTTTATAGAGAATCGTATAGGTTTGACGACGCTGAAGAGCAAGAACCTCAGTTGGATTTCAAAAAAATAACCATAACTGCGAGTATCTACACCAAGTGGAGCATAGGAAGTTAATCACGGATTGTATACAACACAAAAGGCGGCCATTGGCTGCCTTTTTTTTATAACATTAGGGATTTATTTTAAGTAGGCTTCCCAAGAAGTTGACTTAAAAACTTCTTCTTGCTGCGTCGAACTTCCTGATTTGAAGGCCATCTCAGTACTGGTACAATACGTAAAATAAATATTACCTGGGCTTGCTCCTGTAAACCGGACTACTTCCATACTGTCACTATCGTTTAACCATACAAGTTTCACTAAAGAATTGGAAATATTACCCTGAGCGTGTAGGCTTCCGTTCTTTAGTACCTTTTATTAATTGAATAACAAAGTTATTCAAAAATCATCTAGGGGTACCCCTAGATGATTTTTGGCGTATAAAACTGGAGGTATATTCCCCAGTGATTCGTGTGGTCTTTTGTGGTTATAATCATTAACCCAAATATCGGTTTGCTCTCTTACCTGATGGATATCCTCAAATATATAAGCATCTAATACTCCTCGTCTGTAGCTGCCATTAAAACGCTCTATAAATGCATTTTGTGTGGGTTTCCCAGGTTGTATATAAATGAACTCTATTTCGTTTATATCACTCCATTCAGCCGTTAAATTGGCTATAAACTCAGGTACGTTGTCCATTCGGATACGTTTTGGTTTGCCTCTTCTTTTGATAAGATGATTTAATACCCAGACTATTCTACTGCTTGGTAAGGAAAAGTCTACTTCTATATGTAGTACTTCCCTATTAAAGTCATCAATAACATTAAAAGACCTAAATCGCCTTAGGTTCTCTAATACATCGGTGGTAAAATCCATACTCCAAGTATTATTCAGCTCTTTAGGTACATCTAGCGGCTGCATTACTCGAGCAGGCAGGCGTTTCTTCGCCTTTCGACGCAAAGGCAGTTCTAAGGCCTTATAGACACGATGGACTCGCTTATGATTCCAATGGCATCCTTCTAACCGCAATCTTCCGTAGGCTTTCCAAAAACCCTCTCTTGGGTGATCTCTTGCCTTCTGGTGGAGAGCT
>ENA-OUOG01004044-OUOG01004044.1-marine-metagenome-genome-assembly--contig:-NODE-4044-length-13015-cov-2.988097_pt1 | contig 13015 bp, 17 predicted proteins | sample MGYA00248635_ERZ508505 | MGnify/ENA primary metagenome ERZ508505 (study PRJEB26176, sample SAMN06267871) | marine metagenome | isolation source: Saanich Inlet, British Columbia, Canada | place: Pacific...
TATTTTATTAAAGTCAGTTAAACTATATGATAAGAAATATTCGTGGGAAACATACGAGTTAGTTGGATTCTTAACTCTGGGTAGTACGGGGGTTATACCCAAATCACTAAAGTATTTAATATTTTCGGTTGATATAACGGTATCCATTGGTGCCGTCATTAAAGGTAGTTTTTTGTTATAAACCCCTTGTTCTACAAATTCCTCGTAAAATGGTAATGTTTGAGATCTAGAATTAATAACTGATGTGGATGCTGGCTCTATTAACAGGTCATCAAAATCAAATAATGTCTTATTGTTCATTGTTGTCTTTTTTAATTAATTTATTCCCTTTATCGGTTAGAAAGAAGGTTTCTTCGGTATTTTCATCTTCATAAGATTCCACGACCCCATCCTCCTTTAATTGGTGTAACATAGAACCAACTACGACTTTATTTAAAATAAGGTTAAATTCCTCTTCATTCCAAAAATATTCAATATCTAAAGAGGGATCGTTAACGTACCTTTCCATAATAAGTTCATTAAATAATTTATGGGCATATTCCTTACCAATATCATAATCGTCAAAGAATCCACTATCCGTCAGTCCATTAATAATTGTCCCCACGTGATCCATTACCACTTTAGGTACGTTGTTTGAATTGTTTTCTATCATATGACAAATGTACATATTTTTTTTTAATCAAACAACTACCCATAGTACTTTCTTTTTACCTAAAAAAATTGTATATTGACGTAAACATTAAATTATATGAGTAAAAACGGAAAAATTTTTATACAAATTGCCTCATACAGAGACCCCGAACTACTGAATACTTTGAGGGACTGTATTAGTAAATCAACAAACCCTGACAACTTAGTTTTCGGTATATGTTGGCAACACTCTAAAGATGATGAGTGGGATAATATAGACGAATTTAAAGATGATGAAAGGTTTAGAATCATCGATGTAGACTATAGTGAATCTAAGGGTGCTTGTTGGGCAAGAAACTCTTTACAACAACTTTACGATGGGGAAGAATACACATTACAATTAGATTCCCACCATCGTTTTATTGAAGGTTGGGATACGGAATTAATTAGTATGTTAAAAGACTTACAAGATAAAGGACACGAAAAACCATTACTTACCTCTTATATATCCTCATACGATCCAGAAAATGATCCGTCAGGAAGGGTAAATGAACCATGGTTAATGAACTTCGATAGGTTTATACCGGAAGGGGCCGTTTTCTTTTTACCTGCAACGATACCTAATTGGTCTGAACTGACATCACCAGTACCTGCTAGATTCTATTCAGCACACTTCGCATTCAGTTTAGGGTCGTTCGTTGAGGAAGTTCCTCATGATCCACAATATTATTTCCACGGAGAAGAAATTAGTATAGCTGTTAGGGCATACACCCATGGATACGATCTATTTCACCCACATAAAGTTATTGCTTGGCATGAATACACAAGAAAGGGTAGAACTAAACAGTGGGACGATGATAAGAAGTGGGTGGATAAAAATAACGGATCACATCTTAGAAATAGAAAACTATTCCAAATGGACGGATTAGAGAAAGACATCGATTTTGGTATTTATGACTTTGGAACGGTACGTACGTTAGAAGACTATGAGAGGTACGCTGGTCTATCCTTTAATAAAAGAGCCGTACAGAAATATACTTTAGATAATAAAATTGCACCAAACCCTCCGTTGTATGGGGAAGAGTTCGATGAATCATTCTTAAAAGTGTTCAAACATTGTATTGATTTACATATTTCCAACTTTGGTACGGATAAAGAATATGATTTTTGGGCGGTAATCTTTGAAGATAAAGACGGTGTTTCATTACATAGAAAAGATATGGACTCTTCAGAAATAAAGGGATTACTATCTACAGGTAAAGAATGGTTAAATATTTGGAGAGAATTCCAAACGGAGGAGAAACCACATAGATGGATTGTTTGGCCACACATAAAAGACGGTGATTGGGAAAATAGAATTGAAGGTACATTATGACACAAGAAAAAATAATATTAACATTAACGACAATACCTGAGAGGTTATCGTTTGACCACCCACTGGGTCTCATAAGAGTGATATATTCATTAATGAATATTAAATACGATAATTATGAGATTCATTTTAATATCCCACATATTAATAAAAGAACCGGAGATGAATATATCATACCCAAATGGTTACAGGATTTAAATGGTAGAGATAAACTTAGAATTTTCAGAACAGAAGATTACGGACCATCAACAAAACTCTTACCAACACTCGAAAGAATAACAGACCCTAACCAATTAATAATTGTGGTTGACGATGATTTATTGTACGAATCTAGATTAATAGAGGGACACTTAAAATTAAGGGAAAAGAACGACGATGTTGTATGGGGATTTGCAGGTCTTAATAACTTAGGTGAGAAATTTAAAGATGCAAGAGATAGGTTTGTTATCGGTCCAAACTATGACGTTAGGGTTGGGATTATAGAACACTACAAATCAGTATCATACAGAAGAAGATTTTTTGGTGATGACTTTAATAGTGAATTCCTTACTAAGGGTTGGGCGGATGATCACTTAGTTTCGGCATATATGGGGATGAAAAACATAATTAAAATGGTTGGACACTCTGAATATATACCAAAACACACAAATGAAGAAGAATGGAGAAAGTATGGTGTTGTGGAGTCCTTTCCTGTAATAAAACATTCGGTAACCCAATCAAGAAATGAAGGTTGTAACTCATTCAGACAAGAATCAGAACCATTATTTGATAAAGGGTTGGAGAAATTTCTAAACGTGTAAAATATTGAGTACAATACAACACTACCTTTTCAAAAGATCCTTAGAGGAGGAGAACATACCAATTAAAAACTTTAGGATTGACCACTCAACCCCACATAACTATAATAACGATGTTAAATATAACTTTGTCTTTCCAAAATCATTTATAAGTGAGGTGGAAAAGATAGATACAACAACAAAACCTATCGACTATTATTTTGTGGGCACTATAAAGGGAGGTCATCGACAATTTCTAAAATCATGGAGCAAAGACAATTCAATTATAAAAGAAACATCACAAAATAATTTTATTCACCCTAATAATGATCCAACCGGATATTATGGTGACAATTATTTTAACAAGGACTATTTTAATGAATTGTCTAAGTCTAAATTTTCTTTGTGTCCTGCGGGTTGTTCCGCATTCGATAAGAAATACGTTGATGATCAGAAATTTATGTGGACATACCGATTTTGGGAATCTATCTTAGTTGGGTGTATTCCCATTACCGACGAACCTGACCCTAAGTGGCACATGGACTACAAATTCTATGGTTTAAATGATAACCATATTTATAGAACAGATTGGGTTGAACACAATTTAAAATTATTAAAAAAGAGACATTTTATATGGACAAAAGATTAAAAGTAAACTTCTCACCATGGACGAATTTTGGTGACACATCAGTACCTTACATGTTAGGTAAATTAAAAATACCATTTATTTTTACACATCACACAGTAGATAAAAAAATTCTAATGACAGGTTCTATTTTAGGTGTTGGGGCTAAGAAAGATACCGTTGTGTGGGGTAGTGGAATAATCGATAATGGTGTTAGGCCTCATCCTGAATCAATTTATAAAGCCGTTAGAGGTCCACGAACACTACAGAAGGTTAAGGATATGGGTATTGATACTACAGACATTGCGTTGGGAGATCCAGCAATGTTATTACCTAAAGTATATACACCAACAACAGAAAAGAAATATAAGTTAGGAATTATACCACATATGGTTGATTATGATATAGTTAATATTCACGTTAAGAATAACCCTGATAAGTTCCCTAATACAATTGTTATAGACCCAAACACCAACACTCGTCTTATAGAGTTCTTTATTGATCGAGTTAATGAATGTGAAAAAATTGTGGCAACTTGTTTACATGGTATTATATGTGCACACGCATACGGTATACCGGCAAAATGGATGAAAATAGGAGATAGGTTATGTGGTGATGATGTAAAATTCCACGACCACTTTGAATCTGTTGGGATTTTTGATTTAGAACCGATGGATTTAATCCAAGATGAAAATGTTAATATTCCCGATTTTACATCTACACTCGACATCGAGAAACTTTGGAACTGTAGACCATGGTTAGATGTTTCAGACGAATATTACGTAGATTTAGATAATCCTGATTGGGTCGACGAATGTTATTTTGAGGGATATAAAGATAGAGTATGGACCGACGGGTTTTTTAAATTAAATTAATATGGGATCTAAAGTCACAATGGTAACCGGTCTATGGGACATTAAAAGAGGTGAACTAAATGAGGGTTGGTCAAGAAGTTACGAACATTACTTACTGAAGTTTAATGAACTCCTACAAATTGAAAATAATTTAATAATCTTCGGTGATGAAGAATTAGAAAAGTTTGTATGGGAAAGAAGACAGAAGGAGAATACGCATTTTATAAAAAGAGATAAGGAATGGTTTAAGAGTACATTACCTTTTGATAAGATACAAGAATTAAGAAAAGATGAAACTTGGCTTTCACAATCGGGGTGGTTATCTGAATCAACACAAGCGAGGTTAGAATGGTATAACCCGTTGGTTATGTCAAAAGTTTTTCTTTTAAACGATGCTAAGATTGTCGACCCATTTAATTCTGATAGTATGTATTGGATTGATGCGGGGATTACAAATACAGTACATTTAGGTTATTTAACAAAAGATAAAATCTTAGATAAGTTAAGTAACGTCTTCAACAAATTTGGGTTTGTTTCATTCCCTTATGACGCATCTACTGAGATTCACGGATTTAGTTACCCAAAAATTAATACTTACGCAGGTGAGGATGTTAAACTCGTTTGTCGAGGGGGACTTTTCGGTGGACCAAAACATACAATATCCGATATTAACGGGATTTATTATAATACACTGACTGAAACACTTAACCACGGATATATGGGAACCGAAGAGTCTGTCTTTAGTATTATGTTATACAAACATCCTGATCTTATTGATTATGTGGAAATAGAGGGTAATGGATTAATAACTAAATTCTGTGAAGATTTAAAAAACGACACGTATAAGGTTAAGAACACCAATAAGTACGTTTCACAAAATAGTGACTTAGACGTTAACAACTCAGCATTATATGTTATTACGTTTAACAGTCCAAAACAATTCGAGACCTTAATAAAATCTATGGAGTTGTACGATAATAATTACCTAACTCAACCTAAGAAATTTTTGTTAGATAATTCTTCAGATCTTACAACGACAGAAGAGTATCTTAGATTATGTGAGGAACATGATTTTGAACACATAAAGAAAGACAATTTAGGTATATGTGGTGGTAGACAATTTATTGCCGAACATGCAGACGAACACAATTTTGATTTTTATATGTTTTTTGAGGACGATATGTTCTTTTATAATGGTTTTGACCAAACATGTAAGAATGGTTTTAACAGATATGTTAAGAACATCTATTGGTCGTCTTTGGAAATCACAAAACGAGGGGACTACGATTTCTTAAAATTAAATTATACCGAATTTTATGGGGATAATGGTACACAATGGACGTGGTATAACGTCCCACAAAGTTTTAGAGAATCTCATTGGCCAGAAAAATGTAGTTTACCCGTAAAAGGTATAGACCCTAATTCACCTAAAACGGAGTTTAACAATATTAAGTCTTTAAATAGGATTCCATATATTGACGGTGAAATTTATTATTGTAACTGGCCACAGGTTGTGACTAGACACGGTAATAAGAAAATGTTCCTAACAGAAACGTGGGCACACCCATATGAACAAACGTGGATGAGTTATATGTTTCAGGAGACAGTTAAAGGTAATATTAAACCGGCATTACTCTTAACAACACCCACAGAACATGATAGATTTGACCATTACGATGGAAAATTAAGAAAAGAGTCATAAAAAAACCCCTCATATGAGGGGTTTATTATTTTTAGTCGTTTTTGGCAACTATTAGTCGTTCTTGTAGTTTGAGAACCTTACGTTTTAGTTTCATGATCTCAATCTCAGTATCTGTATAAGTGACACCATTACTCTTTATCCATGATAATTTATCATTATCATATTCTCCCACCGTTAATACATTCTTACCGTCGTAGATCTTCCATATTCCGTCTTTGACGAACTTTTTATCTACTCTCTTATAGAACCCCGTTTGGTGTAGTGAACCTTCCTCACTTTTAACTACAACCTTATATAGGTTGTCTTGGATTTCTATGAGGTTGGTTGTGTGATTGTTTGATGTTAAATCTTGTGATTGTACGTTGTGTACAAATAACACAAATCCTACTAATAAAATAAGTTTTTTCATAATTTTACCTCCTTTTGTTTGTTATGGTCTAATTGACCTTTCTTATAAATATCCCAATGTTATGGAATTGTTAAGACAAAGTTACGAAAATAAAATTAAATAAACAAGAATAAATAAAAAAATCCCCTTATTTGGGGATTGTTATTGTAATATCACTACCTTTTTTACAGATGTCAAAGTCTGACGGGGTTAAATTTTTGTAATAATCCAAATAATAAGAGGTTTTATCAAACTTCACCACCTCATTATCCTTCTTACCCTCCGAAATAATTGTTTTTAGTTGGTTTTCTGTTAATATTACCTTCATTATGACAACTTATATACCTTAGGTTTTCCACCGTTCTCGTATCCTCTTAAAACACGTGAAACTAAGTCACCTGTCCCCCACACTTTTAATGATTCACATTTAGCTATGTTAGATGCGCCTATATCATCTTTTAAACCGTCAATAATACAATTATAACGACCATTTTTCAATGTCTTTATAGTTGCTTTTAACCCATCCTCAAGTGATTCATAATTTCTTACACCAACTGAGTTGTATTTTGTTGCTCCTGGCATACCCTGAGTAGTGTTAAAAGGGTTATATTTACCCGCTTTACCTTCCGCCTGTCTCCAAGCATAAAGAAATGTAAGATTTTGATTAGTTACGGGTGCATTTAAGTTCTTTAGTATTTGTTCGTAGAAGTTTTGATCGGATACACCATCAACATCAACCTCGGAATTAATATGTTTTTCCAAATCTGTTGTATCAATAGACTTACTACGTAGTTTAGAAACCATATTGTTTAACATTTCGGGTGTTGCTGTAACCACACCTTCGGTTTCTTTTTCCTCTTCACTATTAATATTGTCTGAAGTATATTTTTTAACTGCCGACGCGGTCTCAGGTCCAAATAAACCATCAACACCGAAACGTGGTAATGAATACCCTAACATGAGTAATCCGATTTGCATGGATTCTACAGACTTTTTATATTCTATTGAACCTGAAGTCTCTTGAGATAACCCACCACTATTAGATGCATCTTCCAATGTAGTTAAAAACTCACTTACATCTTTAGACACCTCATCGGCCTTCTTATCATCTTCCTCATCGTCCTTATTTAGAAAGTCGAATAACCCCTCAGTAATAGTATTGGTTTTATCCGAACCATAAGTAAGTGTATGGATTCTTTTAAGGTTCTCAAATATATCGTTTTTCATAATAGTTAACCTTTAAATATGTCACCAGAACATCTACAACTATGACAACCACATTTCTTATGTCTTCTCAACATATAATAGATAAGATAACTTACCGAACCTATTAATAAAACCGTGGTTAACAATTCTTGTATCATGTTCTTTTACATTCTTGACTTTATTACGGTTATTGAACGTTTTAGTTCTTCAATGTCACCTTCCATATCTTGTAATATTTCTTCAGTAGATCTCTCTACGGACATGTCACCGATATTTCCTTCATCGTTCATTCCTTCAAATTCCTTTGTTGGGTCTTGTGGGTTTCTAAGTAGTTGTTCTATCTTATCACCATCACTAGTGTATTGTTGTAGGTATTCTCTTTTTTCGTCGTCATCCATTTGAGTCCATTCACTCTGTTCTGATATAACTTTAGGTTCGAATAACCTTTTGTACTGATCTTCTGTTAATACTAAATTTTTCATTATATATATCTTTTAAAGTCTTTTAAAATTATTTCTTTGTTTTCCCATAAAGTATTCATACCCTTACGTGCCGCATCCTGAGCAACTCCTTGAACACCTACACTTCCGGTTGGGTCCCACTCGTCAATCTCTTCCTTTTTCTTTCCGCAGTCACATTTGGTACATTCGGGTCCACACTCACATTTGTCCTTCTCACAACCACAACCACAAAGGTCTTTATCTTCACTTAGGTGACTATCCACCGCCGATTTTAAATTCTCTTCATCCTTAAATACTGTCTTAGTGTTTTCAACAAGAGAATTTAATTGTGATTCTGTAAGTTTAATTTGTTTCATGTTTATATGGTATTTCTATATAAATATAGTAATCTTTAATATAAACATATTTTATTAGAGTTTAAACCTCTATTTTTTTCAATCTTTTGTATTCGTTGTAGATTTCTAAGTGTTCCGACTTTAGGTTTCGGTACTCCATCTTTTGTCCGGATATAACTTTATTGAGTCGTTCTATCTCGTATGATTTTTGTACGGTAAGTAAATTCATCTTAAGGATTTCTTCCCTCTGTGATTTAACGGTCTCCCTTAAACTATTAATGAGTTTTATGGATTCGTCTTGGTCGATATCGACCTCAGTTGCAACAACCTTTTTTACTTTTCCGTGTATAGCAACTGTTTTGTAGTATTCGTATTCCTCAACTAATGTGGGGTCATTTGCGATGTCTCTATAATACATCTTAATTGCGTGTAGTCCCGTCGCATGATCCTGACCAACATACTTGGCAATACTCAACATAGATTCTTTTTGTTTTTCACACATCTCAGTCATAAAGATATAATACATTCTTCTACAGAATATATGGTGTCTCTTTCTTGACTTAAGTTTAATGTCGATACCTGTGTTGTCTAATACGACCTTTCTAAAGGAATCGGCATATTTCTGTGATTTAGTTGTTTTAAAAAATGATGTTTTTGACATATTTGTACTTTTAATTTTTATATTTTTAAAATACAAATGTAATCATTTTTTTAACTAATCCCAAGAATCTTCCAAATTATTAATCAAATAACTAACTAATCTGTCGTCAGACTCACTTATACGGTTAACCCATTCAGAGGATAATAACCATACATATGAATAAAGGTTAGGATTAGGTTTCCCTTCGATCATAGGAAATACTTGTAACTTCTCTGAAACATAACATTGTACAGATTCTAACGGATATAATAATTCACCTCTCATAATTTATGGTTTAAAACATCCCCGAAGGGGTCTATTCCAGGGATATGGTTATATAATAAGGGACAAATATAATAAAATGTTTTATAAAAAACAAACTATTTATTTTTATGAAGATATTAATTACAGAAAAACAGTGTAGAGCCATTATAGAGGAGTCCACATATTCATATGATGACCTTCCATTAAAAGTAAATAAGGGTGATAGTTATTCCATTGATAATAGTCAAATGGGTAAATCAGTATTTTACCCACATAGTAAAGAAGATGATTTTAAAGGTAAATCGGGGGATGAACTTAAAATTGCAAAAGTAAGGTTAAAACTAATAGGTTTCATAGATTTACTTACAGATAAAATGAAACATCTTAAGGGTGATGAATACGATAAGTTAGATTTAAGACGAGATGAATTAAAAGAGATTCTTAAAGATGAAGAAGAGTTATTGTCTATGTATGATAGTTTAACTTATGATAAAAACCATGAAGTTAGGGTTAATGATAGACAACCACCTTCAGACTATGAGAATCTTGTTAAATTTAATAACACAATATATAGACCTTATACAAGAGAAATCGAGGAATATCGAAATAAAATTAGGGATATTGAAAATCAGATACAGTGGTTTGAAAAAAGGTTATCGACCGTATACGATTCCATGGATAAAGAAGAAGACGATTATCTTACTAAACGTATAGATAAGCGTAGGTACGATGGTCGGATTAATCATTGGGTTCGTATCATGAATGAACGTAAGGATGAAATTAAAAAGTCGAAGTTAAAAATTAAACAATTGGAATTAAAAATAAAAGGTATCCAATCAAAAATGGTCAGATAGGGAAGACTTGTAAATTTTCTGATACATAACATTGTACCGACTCTAAAGGATATAATAATTCACCTCTCATAATTTATGGTTTAAAACATCCCCGAAGGGTCAAAAGCGGTCATTCCGCGGTTTTCCGGGGGTGTGGTTAGTTAGTAAAATAAAAATTAAATAGATTTCCTGAACCATTTAATAAGAATACTTGCGGTTTTATAGTTCGTTGCCAAAGGTACGTTATGTACATCACACAATCTCATTAACATAGAAATATCCACATCGTGTGGGTGTTTATCTAAAGGGTCTCTCATGAATATTACTGCCGTTATCTCCCCCTTTACAACCTGAGTGGCGATTTCCGCATCACCCCCAAGTGGTCCCGAATGTACGGTCTCTAACTCTTCGATCCCCGCGTGTTTACAATGTTTTCCTGTTGTGCCGGTTGTGACTATCTTCACATCTTCCCTATTAAAAAACGATAGTCGTTTCGATACAAAGGCAACCATATCGGCCTTTTTATTATCATGTGCTATTAATGCAAATTTCATAGTTTTAACGTTATATATTTAATAAAGCACAAATATAAAAAAATTATCTGTACATACCAAAAAAATTATAAAAGATTTTAACTATAAGGATCTCTTAATAAACACTTCCCTAATTATATCCACACATTTATCGATCCCTTCCTTATCAATGGTCAAAGGAGGTAATGCAACAATAGAGTCATTGTCTCCCGAATAACAGAACATAACACCATTCTCAATAAGATCGTATACAACACGACCTGTAAGATAAACTCTGTTAGGGGTGAGAAACTGAATACCAATCATAAGACCTATACCTCTGACTTCTATAGGTGTATTAAAGTCTTTAAATAGGTCAATTAATGTATTCTTAAAATATTCACCCATTACTTTAGAGTTATTACATAGGTCTTCCTCTTCGATAATCTCAATGTTCTTTTTAGTTATCCCACATGCGGAGGGTATCCAAGAAAAGGTTGCCGAAACATCTCCAAACTTATATGATTTCATAATCTCCTCTTTAATCATAACTGTCCCGATGGCGGCATAACCTGATGACATACCCTTAGCAAGGATAATCCCGTCAGGGTCGATACCATAATAGTGTGAACAAAACATATGACCTATTCTACCGAATGCTGTAATGGTCTCATCAAATATGAGGTATACACCTCTCTCCTTACAGACCCTATAGAACTCTTTATAGAACCCCTTATCAGGAAACAATACACCACCACTTCCTAAAATGGGTTCAGCAATAAAGATCTTAATTTCGGGATTTAAATCGAAAAAACTCTCGACCTCCCTAATGGTTAATTTATTTGGAGGTGGTAACTTCTTTGTGATATACTCAGGACGTACATTTGGTAACTTGTAAGAGACGATATCACCCATACCTAACGTAGTCTGTGACCAACCATGATAAGATCTCTCAAACGTCCCTATATGACCTCCACATAAATTATAGAATACAGATATTGCAACTTCGTTACCATTGGAACCTCCAGATGTTTTAAGACATTGGTAGTTTGTATTAGGAAAAAACGACCTAAGTTTCTCTTGAAGTTCATTAACCTCTGTAGTACACATCCATGTAGGTACATAATTAATTTTATCTATAAGGGTTTTTTGGTATTCTACCATCTTTGGATGTTGGTACCCTATATTAACTACTCCGTACCCCGCAGATAAGTCTATTATTTCCTTATCTTCTATGGTTTTTATAGTGTAGTTACTTGCCGTCTTAAATGAATGTGGAATATGATAGGATGCCCCTATATGTTTACGTAGTGATTTATATAGTTGTTTGTCGTTCATAATGGGTTTTTAAAACAATATAAGGAAAATAAACTATATAATCAAAAAAAACCTCATAATGTATATGAGGTTTTTTTCATTTATGATTTATCTTTTTTATGGTAATCCCATATTGATTGTATCTGTAATAATATCTCAGGATCTGACCACCCCTCTATAAGGTTGTTTTCTTCCCCCGCACATGTGATAACGTTAGGGTGTAGTTCTACACTTAAAGGGAATAACTCATGAAACTCTTCATTAATCCCACTATTATTAACAGTCATCTTATCGGTCTCCTCATCATACCTTATTGTAATTGTGTTATTTGACGAATCTACGTGTATTTCTTCCATAATATTGTTTTTTAGTTAATTAATCTTTCCAATAAATATCTCAAAACATAGAAAACGTAATTTATAGAGAAAAATCTGGAAAATTTTATTTTTAGAAATGACCCCTAAAAGTTGATTTTAGTTTGGTCCTTATTCTTTTTACGACTTCTTTGGTTTTTTGTTTGAGTCGAATGATCTGCCCACCTTACATTACTAATCTCATAAGGACCATCGTTATCTGTACGATCTATAGAATAATTGACATTTGGTCTAGGTCCCAAATGTTTTTCAATGTCATCTATATAATTTTTACAACCCTCACCATTTGGTAATCTCCATCTATCACACACATATATTCCACGACCCCCATAGTTATGATATGATTTAGATTTTGGATTATGACATCTACTAATCATTGATCTCCACCTATCATATTTCTTTCTATCTTTAGATACCATACCATGGGTTGTAGATCTTTCTTTTTGGAGACATCCACAAGATCTTGTGGAATAAATTGAATGTACTTTAATATCTTTAATTGTCCCACATTCACACTCCACAGTAAGAACCTTATTTTTACCTTTACCAACTACAGATATAATGGTTAATTTATCATGTTTATATCCTACTTTAATTTTCTTGGTTCTAACTTTCTTAGGTTTGAGTTTATTTTTTAATTCACGTTCGATACGTTTTTCTAACCGTAGTTGTTTTGCTCGTTCTTTTTCCTTACGTTTTAACTCCGCCCTTTCTCTTATTAATTTC
>ENA-OUOG01004047-OUOG01004047.1-marine-metagenome-genome-assembly--contig:-NODE-4047-length-12996-cov-12.888381_pt1 | contig 12996 bp, 14 predicted proteins | sample MGYA00248635_ERZ508505 | MGnify/ENA primary metagenome ERZ508505 (study PRJEB26176, sample SAMN06267871) | marine metagenome | isolation source: Saanich Inlet, British Columbia, Canada | place: Pacific...
CCCAGTGCTGCAGGGGAGGCCATTGACGAACTCGTGGAGGAGATGGCTGATCGCTACGGCGATCTGCCGATGGCGGTAAAGACGCTGGTGATGGTGACGAGGCTTCGACGCCTTGCGATGTCTCGAGGCTTGGGCGAAGCCATTGTGATGGGGAACAAGCTGCGCATTGTCGGACCACCCCTGCCCGATTCCCTGCAGGTGCGCATCCAGCGCCTCTACCCCAAGGCCACCTACATGGCTCCAGCCCGGGTTCTGTTGGTTCCTCTCCCACCGGAGTACACCGACCAGGCGCTGATTACGTGGGTCGAGGGCATCATCGAAGCCCTCTATCTCGAACCCAAGACGGCAGACTAGAGCCATGTCCGCCCACGAAGCCCTCGAGCGCCTGGTGGAAACCATGGCCGTGTTGCGCGGACCGGGAGGCTGCCCCTGGGACGCAGAGCAATCCCACGAATCTCTCGTGCCGTATCTGGTCGAAGAGGTCTATGAGCTCGTCGAAGCACTGGAATCAGGCAGCACCGAGGACATCAAGGAAGAGCTCGGCGATGTTCTCTACCAGATCCTCTTTCACGCCGATATCGCCGCTCATGCCGCAGGCTCACCCTTCACCATCGACGATGTGGCCGCAGCGGTGGATGACAAAATGCGCCAGCGCCACCCCCACGTGTTCGCCGATGGTGAGGCCACCAGCGTGGACGAGGTCGTCGCGCGCTGGGATGAAATCAAGAAGGAACAAAAACAGCACCGCGAGAGTGTGCTCGAGGGGATTCCCGAAAAACTTTCCGCTCTCGCCCGGGCTGCCAGTGTGCTCAAGCGTTCGCGTGACGTTGTCCACGCCCCAGAGTCCCCGGTGGCACTACCGGAGAACGAAGATGACCTGGGCGCTTTGCTCCTGGGCATTGTCGCCGGCGCTCGAGCCAGGGGCTTAGATGCGGAGCGAGCACTGCGCGGTGCGACGAGAGAATTCGAGAACCAGGTCAAGGCCGCAGAAATGGCCGCCCGGAATGGTATCCAAGACCCGGAAGAGTCTTAGGGCAGAATCAAACAATGGCTGTCACTTCCGCTCGGGGCATGCGCGATTTTCCACCCCGTGACAAAGAGCGCAGAGACGCCATTCTTGACCTGATTGGCGAGACCTATCAGCGACACGGTTTTGAGGCACTGGAGACCCCCGCCCTCGAGGATTCGAGCGTTTTGCACTCGGGTATGGGGGGAGATAACGAGAAGCTCAGTTTCCAGGTGATGAAGCGGGGGCTGGGGCCCGATGATTTCGCCTCGGCGCAGGAATCCTCAGATCTGAGTGATTTGGGTTTGCGCTTTGACCTCACGGTTCCCTTAGCCAGGTTTTATGCCACCCATCACGCCCAATTACCTCCCGTGTTTCGTTCGTTCCACACCGGACCGGTGTGGCGGGCTGAGCGCCCGCAAAAGGGTCGCTATCGCCAGTTTGTGCAGTGCGATATCGACATCCTGGGCGAACCGGGGATGCTCGCAGAAGTCGAGGTCATGATTGCCACAGCGGATGCGTTGACCCGCGTGGGAGTGGAGGGCTTCACGTTCCGAGTGGGGGATCGACGACTGCTTGGTGAATTACTCACCAGCGCAGGAATTGCCCCGGACCACCACGCCTCGGCGCTGATTACGGTGGACAAGCTCGACAAGATTGGCGCCGAGGGTGTGATGACCGAATTGCGGGAGCGACTTCCCGAAGGGTTTGACGAGGCCATCCTGCACGCAGTGCTGACCGGTGGACACGGAGCTTTTGATGCCCAAGCCATTGGCACACTGATGGGAAACACCCCTACCTCCCAGGCAGTGGCTGCAGAGCTGGTGGGCTGGGTCTCGCAGGTTGTCTCCGTCATCGGTGAGGGCATGATGGTTTTCGACCCGACCCTGGTTCGAGGTATGGGCTACTACACCGGCTCTATCGTCGAGATCGCACACCCCGACCTGGGTATTTCACTGGGTGGTGGTGGGCGCTATGACGGCATGATTGGTCGGTTCCTCGGCACCGATGTCCCTGCTTTTGGTGTGTCGCTCGGGTTCGAGCGCCTGGTCGACATTTTGGACACTCCCGCGGTGTCCCACGTCGATCGCGTGGCGTTGGTGTTCTCCGCAGACAGTGACACCGCTCACGTCATTGCTCTCAAAAAGCACCTGGTGGACACCGGGCACACTGTGCGCCTGGTCCGGGAGCACAAAAACATGCGGGTTGTTTACGAGCAACTCGTCGCCGACGGGTTCTCCCGGGTTGCCACGGTGTCTGCGCAGGCGCTGTCCTCCGATGACCTGTCCTGGCGAGATCTGACGTAATTTCCGCACCACCGTCCCCCATCGATTACTAGGATTGTTCTGGCGAGACCCCGCCAGCATGACCATCCCAACCAGGAAGAGGACCCCTCGTGGCCGCAATTGATGCCCTCAACGCTCGTGAAATTCTTGACTCGAGGGGAAACCCCACGGTCGAGGTCGAGGTTTTGCTCGAAGACGGAACTGCCTCACGGGCCGCTGTTCCCTCCGGTGCGTCCACCGGGGCGTTCGAGGCATTCGAACTTCGCGATGGCGACAAGGGTCGCTACCTAGGCAAAGGTGTTCAGCGCGCCGTGGCGTCTGTTGTGGACGTGTTGGCGCCAGCGCTCGAGGGCATGGACGCCACCGAGCAGCGCGCCATCGACCAGTTGATGCGGGACCTGGATGGCACAGCGAACAAAGAAAAGCTCGGTGCGAACGCAATCCTCGGTGTCTCGCTGGCTGTGGCAAAAGCTGCTGCTGAGTCCGCCGACTTGGCACTGTTTCAGTATGTGGGGGGCTCAAACGCCCACATCCTCCCCGTTCCGATGATGAACGTCATCAACGGTGGAGCACACGCGGACACCGCTGTGGATATTCAAGAGTTCATGGTCTTGCCCCTGGGCGCTGGTACTTTCCGCGAAGCCCTCCAAATGGGCGCTGAGGTCTATCACGCGCTGAAAGCAGAGCTCAAAAAAGCCGGAATGCAGACCGGTCTCGGCGATGAGGGTGGTTTCGCCCCGGAGCTTGCCAGTAACCGCGCAGCACTGGACTTTTTGATGACGGCGATCGCCTCGGCAGGCTTCAAGCCCGGCAGCGACATCGCCTTGGGTCTCGATGTGGCAGCAACCGAAATGTTCGAAGGTGGCAGCTACCAGTTCGAGGGCCAGAAGCGCGATGCGGCATTCATGGCCTCCTACTATGGCGAGCTGGTCGATAGCTACCCCTTGGTTACCATCGAGGACCCCCTGGATGAAAACGACTGGGACGGCTGGGTTGCCTTGACGCAGGCCATTGGTTCCAAGGTGCAACTGGTCGGCGATGACCTGTTTGTGACCAACCCGGCACGACTCGAGGAGGGCATCACCAAGGGTGCTGCCAACTCGTTGCTGGTGAAGGTCAACCAGATTGGAACCCTCACGGAGACCATGGACGCCGTCGCGATGGCGCACACCCACGGGTACACCGCAGTCCTCTCCCACCGCTCCGGCGAGACAGAGGACACCACCATTGCGGATCTCGCTGTGGCAACAAACTGTGGCCAGATCAAGACCGGTGCTCCTGCCCGGAGTGAGCGAGTGGCCAAATACAACCAGCTGTTGCGCATCGAAGAGGAACTCGACACCGCTGCGCGCTACGCGGGAGCCAGTGCCTACCCGCGCTTTGCCTAAGCTCTGCGCGCCCACGGTTCACACCAGCGAGCGCTGTCTACACTGATGGCGTGGTGAAGGCAAAGAAAAAGAATGCCAAGACCAGCACTCCACGCAGTGCTGCGTCCGCGGCGTCTGTGTTGCTCTCCATGCAGGCGTCAGGCTTTGTCGTCACCGTATTGATCCTGATTGTGGCCGGAGTCGTGATCCTTTCTCCCACGCTGCGGGTGCTCGCGGAACAGCAGCAAGAGATTGCGACGCTGGAATCTGCTCTCGCGGAGAGCCAACAAGAAGTGGTGGCCCTGGAGGAGCAGCGTGAGCGATGGAAGGATCCCGCTTTCGTCGAAACTCAGGCGAGAGAGCGTTTGTTGTTCGTCTATCCCGGAGACATCACGTATTTGGTGATTGATGACGGCGCGCTCGACGACGATGGTCTCGACATCGAGATTTCCACCGGAATTGTCGAAACCGGCACGGACTGGAGGCGCGCTCTCCTATCGTCCTACCTTGTGGCCGCAACAACCTCGCGATCCTATGAGCGGCAGCTCGAGCAAGAACTCGAGAGGATTCCGGCTCCGACCCAGGAGACCACTCCATGAGCGTGGCGGAGACACCCAGCCTCGCGGATATCGAGGCAGTGAGCGCACAATTGGGCAGGCCAGCCCGCGACATTGTCGCCATCACAGCCCGCTGCGTGTGTACACGGCCCCTCGTGGTCGCGACCAGCCCTCGGCTAGAGGATGGCACCCCCTTTCCCACCCTCTACTACCTCACCCAAACCGCTGCCACGCAAGCCGCGTCGCGGCTCGAAGCGCAGGGAAAAATGGTGGAATACCAGGAGCGCTTGGCTGAAGACGATGAAGCGCGTGAGGCCTATGAGGCAGCTCACGAATCTTTCCTCGCTACGCGCGAAGCACTGGGCCATGTGGAGGAAATCGAGGGTATTTCTGCCGGCGGTATGCCCACCCGGGTCAAGTGCCTGCACTCACTCATGGCGCACGCGCTGTCGGTGGGTCCGGGAGTGAACCCCGTGGGGGATTGGGCGCTTGAGGACACGACCTGGAGCAAAGACGTATGCGCGTGTTGAGCTTTCTCAACAGCAGGGTGTCGGCACTCGCGCTTGTGGCGGCACTGCTCGCGATTCCTGGCGCAACAATAAGCGCTAGCCCCGCAGTGGCTGACCAAGTGCGGGAGCGTCAGTACTGGCTGGAGGATTACCGCATTGAGCAGGCGTGGGACATTACCCGCGGAGCGGGAGTTCGGATTGCCATTATCGACACCGGTATCGATGCCACCCATCCGGATCTGGTGGGCGCAGTCGTGGGGGGAGCTGATTTTTCGGGGTTGGGGACTGCCGATGGGCTCACCCCGGTGGGCCCTGAGCGTCGACACGGCACGATGGTCGCCTCGTTGGCCGCAGGCCGAGGAAATGCCGGAGTGGAGGGCGTGATTGGAAGCGCTCCCGAAGCCGAGTTGTTGAGTGTGTCGATGAGTTTTGGTGGCGGATCGGTGTCACCGGATGAGCAGGTGGCGAGCGCTGTGCGCTTTGCTGTCGACAACGGTGCGGACATTATTTCTCTGTCGTTGACCAGAAACACCCGAGATTGGCCTGAGTCGTGGGATCGAGCGTTTAGCTACGCAGCGGCCAATGACGTCGTGGTGATCGCAGCAGCTGGTAACCGGGGGTCGGGAACGGTGGCGGTGGGAGCGCCGGCAACTATGCCCGGGGTCTTGACCGTGGGCGGAGTCGACCAAGATGGCCTGGCCAGTGATACCGCGTCCTCGCAGGGAATCACGATTGGAGTGATGGCACCCAGTGAGGGGCTGGTGGGCGCGACACCTGGTGGGGGATATGTGTCCTGGTCGGGAACCAGTGGAGCGACCCCCATCGTTGCGGGCATTGTGGCCCTGGTGCGCTCTGCCTACCCCAGTATGGATGCCGCCAATGTGATCAACCGGGTGCTTCTGACCGCTAATCGCGTGACCGACACCATCCCCGATCCGATCTATGGCTATGGACTGGTGGACGCCTACGGCGCACTCACTGCGGATGTCCCCTACGTCGGCGCGAACCCCCTGGGGTCGATTGATGAGTGGGTTGTCCTGCATCGCAAGCTCGAGGGAAACCCGACCGTGGTTCCGCTGGGTCCTCAATCGCCCGTGGTAGAGAACGATCAAGCCCTGCCTCCGCGAATTCCTGCGCGTGAGGACGAATCTCTGGGCGTGCTGCCCTACGTGGTGACAATTGGGTTTGCCACAGCGCTCGTCGTGATTCTTCTCTCCGGTGGCGTGCTGGTTCTGTGGCGCGTGCGGAAGCGATAGATTAGACCAAGTCTTGTTGTTTCAACATTCTTAGGTGCCTTGTGACTCGAATTGTGATTGTGGGCGGCGGATACGCCGGTTTTTACACAGCTTTCAAGCTTCAAAAGCTTCTCGCTCGCGGAGAAGCGGAAGTGGTCGTCATCGACCCACTTCCCTATATGACCTACCAGCCCTTCCTCCCCGAGGTGGCAGCTGGATCGATCGAAGCCCGCCACGCGATTGTGCCCTTGCGCCGTCACCTCAACAAGTGTCGCGTGATCACCGCTCGGGTGACCGGTATCGACCACCAGAAGAAGTCCGTCACCGTCACCCCTGAGGGCCAGGCAGATTTCTCGCTGGATTACGACCACATCGTCTTCACCGCCGGCGCGGTATCCAGGACGTTCCCGATTCCGGGAGTTGCCGACTGCGCCATCGGAATGAAGACCATCGAAGAGGCAGTGTCTGTTCGCGACCGCCTCATTGACAACCTCCACCTGGCAGCAGACATGCCCGCAGGTCCCGCTCGTGATCGACTCCTCACCGTGGTGGTCGTGGGCGGCGGATTCGCCGGCATCGAGGCGTTTGCCGAGCTTCGCAGCATGGTCTCGGCGATGCTGAAACAGTTCCCCACTCTCAGCATTGACGACACTCATTTCCACCTCATCGAGGCCATGGATCGGATCATGCCGGAGGTCTCGCTCAAGAGTTCCCAATGGGTGATCAAGAACCTCGAACAGCGCCAAGGCTTTATCCACCTCAACACTCAGCTCACCAGCGCGCTCGATGGCAAGTTGCTGCTCTCCAACGGTATGACGCTCGAGACCGACATCGTCATCTGGACTGCGGGTGTCAAAGCGCAGTCGATGCTCGGTGGCACGGGTATTCCCCTCGACGAGCGCGAGCGGATTTGTGCTCGCGCGGACCTGAGGGTCGAAGACAATGGTGTGATTCTCGAGGGTATGTGGACCGCGGGAGATGTGGCGCGTGTTCCTGACCTCAGCGGTGGCGGTGTTGGAGGTTACTGTGTTCCCAACGCTCAGCACGCTGTTCGCCAGGGCAAGATTCTGGCGAAAAACCTCGTTGCGGTGATTCGTGGGGAAGAGCCCAAGGATTACGTCCACAAGAATCTCGGAGCTGTTGCAGGTCTGGGTGTGGGCTACGGAGTTTTCCAGAGCGGTGACCTCGCCCTGACCGGTGTACTGGCCTGGTTTGCCCACCGCTTCTACCACGGCTTCGCGATCCCCACGTGGGAGAGAAAAGCACGGGTGTTCAGCAACTGGATTTTGCACTTCGTCTGGGGGCGTGACTTCTCGAGTGTTCGCAAGGTGCAACGACCGAGAGCATTCTTTGAGGAGTTTGCCACCAGACCTGCTGAGGCGCCGAAAAAGGCGACGAAGCAGAAAGTTGGCGCTCGCTAGTATTGGGGCCACCGCCCCGGTAGCCCAATTGGCAGAGGCAGACGACTTAAAATCGTCCCAGTCAGGGTTCGAGTCCCTGCCGGGGCACCCTCACCCATTCCACAGATAACCGCTCTACTCTGAGGGTATGGAATTACTCATTATTGTGGCCGTGGTCCTCGGACTGGCAGCCATTGTCGGAATTTACCTCTGGGTCACCTATAACGGCCTGGTCACCTTGAACGTTCGCGTGGATGAAGCGTGGAGTGACATCACCGTCCAGCTCAAGCGCCGAGCGGATTTGATCCCCAACTTGATTGAGACAGTCAAGGGATACGCCGCGCACGAAAGCAAAGTCTTTGAAGACGTCACCAAAGCGCGAGCGGCAACGCTCGGCGCTGGCGATCCCGCCGCAGCCGCGGAGGCCGAGAACATGATGCAAAGTGCCCTCAAGAGCATTTTTGCTGTGGCAGAGGCCTACCCTCAGCTTCAGGCAAGCCAGAACTTTCTGCAGTTGCAAGCCGAACTGGTCGACACCGAAGACAAGATTCAGGCCTCTCGTCGCTTCTACAACGGTGGTGTTCGTGAACTCAACACCCGCGTGCTGTTGTTCCCCAACACGCTCTTTGCCCAGAGTTTGGGCTTCGGGCAGCGTGACTTCTTTGAAGTGGAAGATTCAGCCGCCATTGCTGAAGCTCCCCGCGTCCAGTTCTAACCCCTAGGCATTTACTGCTGTGTATCGGGCGATAGCGGCCAATAAACGCAACACCGTGGTCATCATGGTGTTCTTTGTGGCGCTTGTCGCGGCACTGGGGTACGTCTTTGACCTGTATCTCTCCGGCGGGGGAACAGGGGTGGTCTTCTTCGGGGTCCTTATCGGTGCCCTGATTTATGTCGCCATCCAGTACTACTCCGCAGGATCTCAAGCCCTGTCGATGGCTGGTGCGAAGCAGATCACCAAGGCCGATAACCCCAGGCTCTATCGCATCGTGGAAAACCTAGCCATCACGACTGGTCTGCCGATGCCCAAGGTCTACATCGTCGAGGATCCCGCTCCCAACGCGTTCGCTACGGGCCGTGACCCGGAGCACGCTGCGGTCGCTGCGACCACGGGGCTGCTCGAGATCATGGATGACTCGGAGCTTGAAGGCGTGATGGCCCACGAGTTGGCCCACGTGAAAAATTTCGACATCCGCGTCACCACCATCGTCTTCGGTCTTGTCGTTGTCGTGGGAATTTTGGCGGATGTGTTGGCCCGCATGGCGTTCTTTGGGGGAGGCCGCCGCGACAATGGAGGCGGCCATCCGCTCATGCTGGTTGTGGGAATCCTCGCGATGATTCTTGCTCCACTTCTGGCAGCTCTCATCCAGGCTGCCATCTCGCGCCAGCGCGAATATTTGGCGGATGCGACGGGTGCGCTCACTACCCGTCATCCCGAAGCGCTGGCCAGTGCACTCGAGAAACTGGGCCAGTACGGCAGGCCGCTGAAGAAACAGCAAGCCTCCATGGCGCACCTGTGGATGGCGGATCCCATTCAGCCCGGTGTGATCGACAGGATGTTCCAAACCCACCCCCCGATTCCCGACCGCGTCGCGAGGCTTCTCGAGAACAAAGCACGCTTTTAGGTGTGTGTCTGGAGCATCGCGCCTAGACTAAATCCATGTTGACCCCACGCAAGAGCGCGAAAACGCAGGCCCCGCGCGTTGTGATTCCCGCGGCGCTCGAGCGTGCCACGCAATGGTCGTGGCGCATTCTCTTGATTGCGGCTGCCATCGGGCTGGGGTTGTTTGTCATCGCTCAACTGAGCTTCCTGATCATTCCGCTCTTTATCGCCGTCCTCTTGGCGGCGCTCGCTGCACCCGTGTCCATGGGATTGCGGGCCTTGCGATTTCCGAAGTGGCTCGCCACGCTGACCACCATCATTGTGTTCCTGGCCGTCGTCGGGGGTCTTGTCTATTTGGTGGTCAACGAACTCATCCGCGGATGGGAATCACTCCAGGAGCGCAGCGTCGTCGCCTACGGTGAATTCGTTCAATATCTCCTGGAGTCACCTCTGCACGTGACCGAGGGTCAGCTCAATGAGTGGGTTGCCGCACTGTCTGCCGAGCTCAACATTGACTCACTCTGGTTGGTCAACGGCGCTCTCTCGGTGGGCTCTTCGGTGGGGTCCTGGTTAGTCGGAGCCGGTATCGCGCTCTTTGCGCTGATTTTCTTCATCCACGATGGAGCCCGGATTTGGGAATACGTCGTGTCGTGGTTCCCCAAGCTTGCTCGTCCCGCAATTCTCGGCGCATCGCGCTCGGGTTGGTCAACACTGATCGAGTTTGTGAAGGTTCAAATCTTGGTCGCCTTTGTTGACGCTCTGGGTATTGGGCTGGGAGCTTTCTTCTTGGGCCTTCCGCTGGTGATTCCCATTGCGGTAGCGGTATTCCTGGGTGCTTTCGTTCCGATTGTGGGTGCCACGGTCGCCGCTGCGCTCGCTGTGTTGGTCGCCCTGGTGTACCAGGGCCCGCTGGCTGCACTGATCATGCTGATTATCGTGTTGGCTGTGCAACAGCTCGAGGGTCAAGTGCTCCAACCACTCATCATGGGCCCAGCCCTGCGTATTCACCCGCTGGCCGTTGTGCTCTCCATTGCTGCAGGTGGTTACCTTGCAGGGATCGCGGGTGTGCTCTTCGCTGTTCCTGTGGTGGCATTTGCCAACGTCGCTATTCAATATCTGGCCGCTGGAGAGTGGCGCGGGGACCCTGACGCCCTTCCCACTCAGGAAACTGCGGTGCAACGATGAGCCCTGCCACGACCACACCGGCATCACTGCCTGGTCCCACTCTTGACGACTTTTATGACGCGAAACGTGTCCTCGAAGGGGTCGCGCAGACCACTCCCATTGAGTATTCGCGCTACCTCGAGGAGCTCTTAGGCGTGCCGGTCTACCTCAAGTGCGAGAACCTCCAGCGCACCGGCGCGTACAAGATTCGTGGCGCCTACTACTGCATCTCCAAACTCAGCGACGAAGAGAAAGCCCGAGGCGTGGTGGCGGCGAGTGCCGGCAACCACGCCCAAGGGGTTGCCTTTGCCGCCAAAGAACAGGGCATCAAGGCGACGATCTTCACCCCCATGGGTGTGGCTCTTCCCAAGCTGCAGGCCACGAAGGCATACGGAGCCGACGTGGTGTTGGGCGGGGACAACATGTTGGAGCCGTTCGAAAAGGCCAAAGAGTTCGCCGAGACCACTGGGGCTGTGCGCATTCCCCCCTTTGACCACCCCGACATCATTGCCGGGCAGGGAACCGTAGGGCTAGAGATTCTCGAGCAACAACCCAACGTCCGCACCGTCATCGTTCCCATTGGCGGCGGCGGACTGATGGCCGGTGTTGCCAGTGCCATGAAGCAACAAGCGGCACGGCTTGGCCACACCATTCGAGTCATTGGTGTTCAGGCAGAAAATGCGTCCCCCTACCCGCAGTCGTTGAAAGAGGGGCACCCGATTGAAGTTCAGGTGAAGCCGACGATCTCCGACGGTATTGCGGTGGGGAAGCCTGGCGTCTTGAACTTTGAGATCATCAAAGACAGCGTCGACGAGGTTGTCACCGTGAGTGATGACGAAACTGCGCGGGCGATGCTGGTGCTCCTCGAGCGCGCCAAGATGGTGGTGGAGCCCTCCGGGGCAACCGGTGTTGCCGCCATATTGGCGGGCAAAATCACACCCGAGGGGCCCACAGCGGTCATCCTCAGTGGCGGAAACATCGACCCGATGATCATGGAGCGCGTGATCTCGCGTGGTCTCGCTGGTGCGGGTCGCTACATGAAGATGCGCATCCCGCTCCCTGATCGCCCAGGCCAGCTCGCGATCACCTCGAAGATTGTCTCTGACCAAAACGCCAACGTGGTGGAGGTCCTGCACACCCGGCACGGCACCGGTTTGCAGATCAGTCAGGTGGAGCTGGAGCTCCATATTGAAACACGTGGCCCCGAGCATGCGGAGCAGGTCCTCAAAGCCCTGCGCGATGAGGGGTATGAACCCCGGACAGAGTTTTAGGGAATAAACGTTTCGACGTTGAGGATCTCGACGGCGATTTCCGCGCCGTTGGGAGCTGTGTAGGTGCTGCTCTCGCCAATCTTGAGACCCGTGATGGCTTGTCCCAGCGGGCTTTGCTCGGAATAGACGTCTAGGTCGGTATCGCCGGCGAGTTCGCGCGAACCCAACAGGAATTTCTCTTCGTCACCGTGGATGTGAGCGGTCACGACAGTGCCCGGTTCGACAACACCGGAGCTTGCGGGGTGATCGCCGACAATGGCGTGCTTGAGCATGTCGGTGAGGTTTCGAATCCGACCCTCCATTTTGGCCTGGTCATCTTTGGCAGCGTGGTAGCCGCCATTTTCTTTCAGGTCGCCCTCTTCCCGGGCGACCTCGATGCGCTTGGCGACCTCCGCGCGGCCCACGGTGGTGAGTTGTTCGAGCTCGAGGGCGAGTCGGTCATAGGCCTCTTGGGTGAGCCAGACCATGTTCTCCGACTGGTTCTGCGCCATCGTGTGCTCCTCGTAATAAGAGAAACCGGCCTCCCGGAGGGCCGGTTCGTATTCCTGGGAAGATTACGGCAACCAGCACTCGTAGAGCAACCCGGTCACAGCGGGTTCACTGGTTCGCAGAGTCGTGTCAAACACCCGAGTCCACCGATCACTGGCTGGAATATCGACAACGCGCCAGCCGACAATGCCATAGGACCCATTGAGGGCCTGAACAGCGCAGGCCACCTCGGTGCCGGGAGCTGCAGTGATCTCGTAGGTTACCGAGACCTCTGTGTCATCCACGATGGTGTGTGCCACATCGCGGTATTGGAGCTGAGAAGGAGTTTCCAAAACCCCGCCCCACCAGAGCCAAGCGCCCAGAACAACCGTGAAGCCCAGAGCAGTGATGATGCCGATGGCTGTGGTGGTCCGGGCCGCGCGAGGTGTCCTGCCATAGCGCTCGTCCAAGCGGGTGGGGGTCTCGGTCATCTCTGGGTCTTCTCTCAGTACGCTAGAACAAGACTAGTAAGCCAGCGTGAGAAGAAGCGGGGAGAGAGACCATGGGGATTCTGAGAGACATTGCACTCATGCAAGACCCGCTGATTCCCGCCATCGAGGTGGATCCCAATTCGGTGACCCCTGGCTGGCTCGGTTTTGTGGTGACGTTCGTCGTGATGATGCTGGTCTTGGTTCTGGTGCTGGATATGGTGCGTCGGGTTCGCAGAGTCCGTTACCGCGCAGAGATCTCCGAGAAGCTGGATGGGATTACCCCACCAGCGGAGGATCAATAGCCATCAGCAGCACAGCCGTCCAGTGGGAAAGAAACGCGACGACGGTGAGCACGTGAAAGATTTCGTGGAACCCAAAGTGCGCGGGGATCGGGTTGGGTCTCTTGAGGCCATACACAATGGCACCCAGTGAGTAGGCGAGTCCTCCGACAATGACGAGGATCATGGTGGCGAGGTTGGCCGCAAAAAGGTCGTCGATGTAGAGAACGGCTGCCCACCCGAGCCCCAAGTAAATCGGCACATAGAGCCACCTCGGTGCATGAATCCAAAACACCCGGAACCCAATTCCGAGCAGCGCTCCACCCCAGATAAGGCTCAACAGAAACACAGCTTTGTCGTG
>ENA-OUOG01004050-OUOG01004050.1-marine-metagenome-genome-assembly--contig:-NODE-4050-length-12981-cov-5.386237_pt1 | contig 12981 bp, 14 predicted proteins | sample MGYA00248635_ERZ508505 | MGnify/ENA primary metagenome ERZ508505 (study PRJEB26176, sample SAMN06267871) | marine metagenome | isolation source: Saanich Inlet, British Columbia, Canada | place: Pacific...
TGACAGACTGGAAAGCTTGGAAAAAATCATGGGAAGAAGCGCGGAAAAAACTCTCGACGCAGAGCCATATACCGATCCACCGCTGGACCAGCGACGCGCCATTTTGTGCTTAAATCCCAGTTTCTGTGTGGTCTGGTAGGCTTCACGGTAGCCGAGGCCTATTTCCGTACAACCAAACCTCCAGGTGCGCAGGGGGTGCGGCTGAAATTGGTTAGTTTTCTACCATTGAATGAAAAGCAGCGCGTTAAATCTTAGGAACTTCTAATCTTCGTATCTGACGTCACTGCCTTTCATTAAATCTGGCAACCACTTCGGCATTTTAAGGCCTTGTGCGACCTGCGCATCCAACTCGGCTTCGAGAGATTTTATGCGTTCCAGCTTTTGAATAACATCATCGATCTTGGCAAAGGGAACTACAACTACTCCGTCAAGGTCAGCAACAATCATGTCACCGGTCTCAACCTGTTGGTCACCAATTTGAATTGGAAAGCCAACTGTTCCGGGCCCCGACATGTAGGGAGATGCAGGTGTGAGGCCTGTACACCAAACCGGCAGACCTACTTCGACAATGCCTGAATAATCGCGGACGGGGCCATCGGTTATAAATCCAGCAGAGCCACAGTTTTTGTACATTCCTATCAATCGATCGCCAGCCGCAGCACAACCCTGATGGGCGTCAGAAGACACAACCACCATCTCGCCGCCTTCGATTAAATCCAGGACAGCAAAGCTAGCTAAAACGTCAGCCGGACCCGAATAAGCCGTTATTGCTGGTCCTGCCGCGACACACTTGATGTCTCGGCCCGCACCCAGGGGTTGAATGTTCTCACTCAGAGCGCCTTTTCCATCTAGCGCATCTGCAACAAAGCTGGTCGGTACATTTTGAAAAGCCGCGACCTGCGCTTTGGTAGGACGGCTAATATTCCTCTTGATGATTAACCTAGGCGGATTTTCAATCATGATGCACCTTTTCTTTAACTTGTAAAAATCAAAGAATGACAAATTTACAGCGCACTGGCTATCAATTTTCGTTAGATGAAAATTACGTCTATAGCCCTCAATTTAGGCCAGTTTCAGGAGCGCGTTGGCGGAGTTGCTAGAAAAAATGGATCGGTACGCGGTTAAAATTTTCTTGCTTTTTAAGTGGTCCACTAGACACAGTTTGTTTGATCAAAAGGTGTCGAGACAATGGTTCTAGAAAACAAAAAAAGCGTAACAAAGACTAAGGTGGCTAAAGGCCACCTTTCCGGGATGCTAGTCTTCGAATTTTTCTCCACTGGGATGCCCATGATAGCCGCGTCCGCGGGTGCTGATTTTCTTATGTATGACATGGAGCACACCGGAATTGGATTTGAGACATTAAAAAATCAAATGGCGGCATGCAGAGGGCTCGATATAGCGCCGTTTGTTAGGGTACCTACAGTGGAAGGGAACACAATCGGTCAGGCACTAGATATAGGCGCCCATGGTGTGATGATACCCATGATAGAAACTGCTGACCAGGCAAGAGACCTTGTAAAGCGGGCCTACTACCCACCGATTGGCAAGCGCGGCACTGCATTTGGTGTGGCACACGACGACTATTCAGAAAGGGCCCCGGCGGCAATCATGGCAGACGCCAATGAAAAAACCATTTTAATCGCCATGATCGAAACAGCTGAAGGGCTTAAAAACGTAGACGAAATTGCTGCCGTCGAGGGTATTGACGTGCTATGGCTGGGACATTTCGACCTAACCAGCTCTATGGGTATACCCGGGCAACTAGATCACCCCGACTATCTTGCCGCTGTGTCGCGGATTGTATCTGCAGCCAACGAAAATGGGAAACTTGCAGGCTTCATGGCCGTCAACAAAACGGTCGCTGAGGAGTATTGGGGGCATGGATTTCGTATGATTGCCTATGGCATAGATCACATTTTGCTCAAGGCGGAGCTAAACAGCGGAATTAATTTCATCAATTCTCTCAGTAGCAAAAACGTAGAGAATTGATGTGCAAAAGTTCAGGGTAGGAATATCGGGTTCAATTTTTGGAAGTGACGGTGCACCGTGCTTCGACCCACAGATCTTGCAAAAACTCATGGATCGCCCGGACATTGATGCCACGATCCTACCGGCAGAAAAGACCGAAATTGACGCGCATGATGCCGAAAATTTCAATGCAATCTACTTAATGCTGGAGAAAGTTTCATTCTCACAAATAGCGCCACGCACTGGCCCCTTCACTGGTCGGTTACGCCTGCTGGCGCGCCACGGAGTGGGCTTTGACTCAGTTGATATTGATGGCATGAACAACTTAGGAATTATGGTCACCAACACTCCTGATGCGGTGCGCCGCCCGGTTGCCACGATGGCCATGACTATGATGTTGGCTGTGACCCATCGCATTATTGAGAAGCATAATTTGACGCGTGCCGGCGGGTGGTCCCACAATGCCGATTACATGGGCACGGGGCTGACTGGTAAGGTGTTAGGTGTCCTCGGGGCGGGCAGCATCGGCAAAGAAATACTTCGCCTTGCGCAACCTTTTGAAATGAAATTAGCAGCTGCTGACCCAAATTGCTCCGTAGCAGAACTAAGTGCGTTGGGCGCGGAAAAGTTAAGTACTGAAGCGCTTTTTGAAAAAAGTGATGTCCTAATTATAGCGACATCACTCAACCAGGATACTTATCACCTGGTAGACATGAGTAAGCTGTCCAGAATGAAGCGAACTGCAGCTCTAATAAACGTGGCACGTGGTCCAGTGATTAAGGAAGTTGATCTGATCGAGGCGCTTCAAAAAAATTATCTATCGTGCGCAGGTTTGGATGTTTTTGAACAAGAGCCTGTAGACATGGCGAACCCACTTCTCAAAATGGACAATGTGATCACTACATCTCACTCATTATGCTGGACAGATGAATGCTTCGATAACATCGCACGAGATGCGATCGGGAGCGTTCTGTCATACGCTGACCGGAGAACACCTCAATACATTGTAAACAGAAGCGTGCTAGAGCATCCGAGGCAACAATCCTGGTTTTAAAGATTGTTTTTCATTGGTCTATTTTCATCCTGACCAAAATTTGACTAAGATTGCGATGGCCTTGCTTCCTGACGCCTTAAAAGCCAAGCTCTCCAAAGGGCATTATTAGGAGGGTTAATATGAGCGTTACGCTCTTCGATCTGACAGGAAAGACCGCACTGGTTACAGGGTCTTCACGCGGGCTGGGACTTGCTTTTGCTAAGGGTCTGGCACAGGCCGGAGCAAGTGTAATCCTAAATGGTACTAACGACGAGAACCTCGAGGTTGCCCGCGCTCAGCTACAGGGACTGGGATTGAGCACTAGAGTTTCCGCTTTTGATGTCACCAATGAGCAATCCGTTATCTGTGCGTTCCAAGAACTTGATGCAAACGGAATTAAAGTTGACGTTTTGGTCAACAATGCGGGGATCCAGTTTCGCAAACCAATGCTTGAACTGGAGACTAAGGACTGGCATCGCGTACTAGACACAAATTTGACTGCCGCCTTCATTGTTGGTCGCGAGGCAGCTAAGCGGATGGCCGAACGCGGCCACGGCAAGATTATCAATATCGGCTCGCTCACCTCAGAGCTCGCGCGTGCGACGGTGGCTCCCTACACTGTAGCCAAGGGCGGCATCAAAATGCTTACTAAAGCCATGGCAGCAGAGTGGGGAGAATTGGGCATTCAGGCCAATGCTATTGGACCCGGTTACATGGTCACAGACATGAACGAGGCGCTTATTAACAACCCAAAGTTTGATGAGTGGGTCAAGTCACGCACACCAATGCGGCGATGGGGGCAGCCTGAGGAATTAGCCGGCACTTGCATATATCTTGCGTCGGACGCCTCTAACTACGTTTCAGGACAAATTATCTATGCCGATGGCGGCATGATTTCAGTTCTCTGAAGGTGATCAGAATGAAAATTGTCTTCTACGGAGCGAATGCAGTCAGTTTTCTAACGGGAGTGTCAGACCTGTTAACAATCCCCCATGAGATCACCAGCGTACCAGACGCCGTTGATCAAATTGCGCAGGATGCACTGAACGCGGCGGACGTTGTAGTGGGTGTTCACTTCAAGTCCCCCGTCACAGCTCGAAATGCGCAACTGTTCCAGCTACCCGCAGCAGGCTACGACCAGGTGGCATTTGACGCTCTTCCGACCACCTGCAAAGTGTGTAACGCCTTTGGCCACGAGAATGCGATTGCCGAATATGTGATGTCTGCCCTCCTGTCCCGTCACGTCCCCCTAGCGACGGCAGACGCTCAATTGAGAGCGGGCGCCTGGAATTTTTGGGCGGGCGCAGGCCCCACGGCTCTGCGAACCGAACTGGGCGCTCAGAGCATTGGGATCATTGGCCATGGCCACATCGGGCAGGCCCTCGCGGATCGGGCGGCAGCCTTTGGCATGGCGGTGCATGTTGCCAATCGAAGCCCTGTCACGAGTGAACGCTATACCGCCGTTTACGGTCTCGACGAACTCAACAATATGCTGGGCGCGGTCGACATTGTGGTCAACACGCTCCCGCTCACGCTCTCCACAGTCTCATTGATTAATGGCTCAGCCTTCACCGCCATGCAGCGCCACTGCGTCTTCCTGAACGTGGGCCGTGGCGGCGTGGTAGATGAAGACGCACTATACGAGGCCCTCGCGGACGAGAAAATTGCCGGCGCAATCATAGACACGTGGTACAGCTATCCGACCGACGCCGCCACACCGCACCGCCCCGCGACACGCCGCTTCGAGGAGTTGTCAAACATAGTTATGACGCCGCACATGTCCGGCTGGACGGACGGCACCGTAGCGCGGCGGCAGGCAACAATCGCGGACAACATCACGCGCCTCGCTGAGGGCCGCCCACTCATAAATCAGTTAAATTAGGAAACTCTCCAATGACCAAGATTACGCGCGTCACCCTAACTGAATTCGAATTCGAGGCCGCAAATCTGGCACCATCCGCCGGTGGTAGCTCAATTGGCGGGCTCTATTACAGACAGGGCGCATCAACTCCAATCAAAAAGTACGCCGTCGAAATCGAGACTGGAGATGGCTGCATTGGAAGTTACGTCGTGAACTGGGGGGCATCACTCTCGGTATTCGGGCAAATGCAGATGCTGGCGCCAATGCTAATTGGCCGGGACGCGGAGGAGCGTGAGGGGATTTACGACGACCTCAAGCGTGAGGCCCGCCAGTTTGATCACATGGGTCATGGGCCGCTTGATATCGCCCTTTGGGATTGGCAGGGGAGAGCGCTTGGGTGCTCAATAGCAACACTACTCGGTAGCCACCGGCGGGAATTCCCCGCCTATGCCAGCACCTACCACGGCGACCGCAGTGGCGGGCTAGACTGCAAGGAGGCCTACGGTGACTTCGCCTTGGCGTGCAAGGAAATGGGATATCGCGCCTTCAAAATTCACGGCTGGCACGATGGCAATGCCCGAGAAGAGGCCGAATTAGTGCTCCACGTGCGCAAGGTTGTGGGAGATGAGATGACACTAATGCTCGACCCGGCCTGTCAGTTGCGCAATTTCGCAGACACGCTCTACGTCGGGAAGGCCTGCGACGAAGCTAATTACTTTTGGCTTGAAGATCCCTACCGCGACAGCGGCGTCTCAGCTTTTGCCCACAAGAAATTACGCGAAATGTTGCGCACGCCGCTGCTACAAACTGAACACGTGCGTGGCGTTGAACCCAAAGCTGACTTCTTAATTGCGGGCGGCACTGACTTCCTGCGCTCTGATCCCGAATATGACATGGGGATCACGGGCTGCCTGAAAATTCATAATATGGCCGAAAGTTTTGGCGTGGATGTCGAGGTGCATGCCTGTGGGCCCGCGCATCGCCACATGATCGCCCGCAGTCGTAACTCAAACTTCTACGAGGTGGCCCTGGTGGGGCCTGACTGCCCAAATGCAGTGCCGCCAGTGTATGAATGCGGCTACACTGACCAACTGGACTGCATTGACGAAAACGGCATGGTCCAATTGCCTGATGGCGTGGGGCTTGGCGTGGCTTACGACTGGGAGTTTATTGCCGCGCACAAAACACACCAGATCGTCTACAACTAGAGGGCCGATCTAGTCATCATGACAACATTGGGCCCTGAGCTGGCTATTGGATCTAATCCACACTACAAAATATTATTGAGGCTCAAAAGCACCTTCGGCAGAGAGGCGGCATCCGCACCGCATGAAAAATTTTATTCCAAAAATCGTTGAAGAGAGCCTTAAGCTGTTGGTGCAGCGCCCCGAGTGGGTTCAAGTCGGCGCACTGTGCTATCGCCACAAAAAAGGGAAATTACAGATCCTTCTGGTTACGAGCCGCGGAACAAAGCGCTGGATTATTCCGAAGGGCTGGCCAATGCCGGGCAAGCACGGGTCCCCCGCTGCAAAGCAGGAAGCTTGGGAGGAGGCCGGCGTGGCTGTTGCTCAGATCGAAAGCGAACCGCTCGGACAATATCGCTATCGCAAGAAAATGGCGAGTGGCCTGGCCCTGCCCGTCACGACTTTTGTGTATCCCTGCGAGGTATCAAAGGTCACAAAAAACTACCCCGAGAAAAGCCAGCGTAAGCGTAAGTGGTTCACCCCGAAGAAGGCAGCCAAAAAAGTTTCGGAACCCGAATTAAAAAAGATGATCTTAGATTTCTCGACAGCGATAGCCGGACAAGATACACCCGTGGGGCGCTGACGAACTTCACGGCCTTGGAGAGAGATATGGCACAAAATCAGTTTGATCCACGGCACTTGGAGACCCTCGACCGTGACCTCGATCGTCTTTCTGCAATTGAAGTTGCGTCTAATTATGTTTCACGCCCAATTGTTGGCCCCAGTCTTGCGATTGTTTTTATTGCGATAGCCGGTTTAGCCAGTGCCACAATGTTCGGCTTCTCCAATGGTGGCTTCTTAATTGTGTTGGCAGCAATTTTTGGTGCCTACATGGCACTCAACATTGGAGCCAACGACGTCGCAAATAATATGGGGCCAGCCGTAGGCGCAAAGGCAATTACAATGGCCGGCGCTATCGCGATTGCCGTTGTATTCGAGAGCGCGGGCGCATTGATTGCAGGCGGAGATGTTGTCTCGACTATTGCGAAGGGCATTATTGACCAATCCGCATTGTCAAACACTCAGAGTTTCATCTGGGCTATGCTTGCCGCCCTATTGGCCTCTGCCCTGTGGGTTAACTTAGCGACTTGGATTGGCGCGCCAGTGTCCACCACTCACTCAGTTGTGGGCGGGGTCATGGGCGCGGGCATCGCCGCCGCGGGGTTGGCCAGCGTTAATTGGCCCACCATGAGTGCGATCGCGGCGAGTTGGGTCATCTCACCCGTGTTGGGTGGCGTCATCGCGGCGGGCTTTTTGGCGCTGATCAAATCCCGGATCATCTATCAGGAAGATAAAATTCAGGCGGCTCGAAAGTGGGTCCCGATTTTACTTGGAATTATGGCCGGTGCATTTGCAACTTACTTGGCGCTCAAGGGCATCAAGAAGTTAGTGAAGATTGATCTCACCACAGCGCTCGGTATCGGAGTGGCAGCGGGCATCTTAGTCACAATCCTAATGTTTCCAGTGATCAAGAAACAATCCGAGGGACTGGAAAATAGAAATAAGTCGCTCAAGGTATTGTTCCGCATACCGCTACTCGTCTCCGCGGCATTGTTGAGTTTCGCACATGGCGCAAACGACGTGGCCAATGCCGTGGGTCCGCTTGCTGCCATTGTGCAGGCCTCGCAATCAGGTATGGTGGAAAGTACCGCAGCCATTCCCCTTTGGGTCATGATTATTGGGGCGCTCGGGATCTCATTTGGCTTATTCCTATTTGGCCCCAAGCTGATCCACATGGTCGGCAATCAAATCACGAAACTTAACCCAATGCGGGCCTACTGCGTGGCCCTCTCAGCGGCAATTACGGTTATCGTGGCCAGCTGGCTCGGGCTACCAGTAAGCTCAACTCACATAGCGGTTGGTGGTGTCTTCGGAGTGGGCTTCTTCCGAGAGTGGGATGCAGATCGGCGGCGCCAGAGACTACAGATTGGTCTATCAAAATCTGACCTACCGGGGCGCGAGGAGAAGAAGCGCCGCAAGCTGGTACGCCGGTCACACTTCATGACGATTATCGCCGCATGGGTGATAACAGTCCCATCTGCGGCCTTAATTTCAGCAGCAATTTACTTGGTATTTTCAAACCTCTGAGACGGCTATTGTCTAGCCAGCGTTATTTGCTAGCCCATAGGCAGTCCGCAGGTGGTTAAAGTGGCGTGCCGCCATACCACGATAGGCCGCCCAACCCTCTGCGGTGTCCCTAGCCACTTTATCCTCCAGCACCGCCAGGGGCCGTCCAGTTGCATAGGCCAGCATGAGGGTCTGGGCCGCACGCTCGAAAAAATAAAGATCCTCAAACGCATCGGCAACGGTAGGTCCCGCGACAGTGACGCCGTGGTTGCCCATCACGAGCACTGATTTATCAGACAGTGCCTCTGCAATCCTTTCGCCTTCCTCTAGCGCGTCCGCAATGCCACCAAAGTGCAGGTCGTACGCGACCCGGCCGAAGAAGCGTGCAGTGTTATTGTCAATCGGCCAGAGTGTGGGGTCTTCAAGGCAGGCTAAGGCAGTCGCATAGGGCGAGTGCACGTGCAACACCACACGCGCGCTCGGCAGTCGCCGGTGGATTGTCCCGTGAATACACCAAGCAGACGCATCCGGCGCATTATCCCGCGTCATGACGGATGGGTCACCTGAGTTTAAGGCCAAGAGATCCTCGGGACTGATAGTCGCAAAGTGCTGCCACCGGGGATTTAGAAGAAAGACTTTGCCATCCGGGTCTAGCGCCGCGCTGAAGTGGTTACCGACACTTTCGCTCCAGCCGAGAGCGTGACAAATTCGAAACGCATCGGCTAATTCTGCGCGCAGGGTAATTTCATGTTCGTCCATCATGACTTAAACCGCCCCTCACTGACCAATGCGCGATATGTCGAACGCATCTCGCCGCGATCAACGTAGCAACCGCGCAGATAGCGATCTCCACTCGTTGCTGAATAGGCCGCGCGCCCGTGAACAATTCGGTGATTATCAAACACCATGCACTCGCCGCCCTTCATCATGAAGCGCATCATATACTTGTCCTCTTGGAGCATACGGCCAAACCGGCAGAAGGCGGGGTAATACTCGTCCAACAGCGTCTGATCGAGATCAAAAATATCTGCCATGTGCTGGCTAATTGTGAGACCCGACACCTCGCCATGATTGTCGAGTTCAATCACAGTCTGGCGTGAGCGTGCATCGTAGTGGTCGTGTTCACAGAAGAACGGAATTGAGATCGTTGAGAGGAGCTCAAACCCCCGTGGGTCTCGCAGCCGGAAATCATTAGCCACTGCCACGCCGTCAGAGTAAAGGCTCTGCCCTCCCTCAACTGTGTTGACACGACAGTGAAGAAACTGAATGCCCGGCGCAAACTCCTCTGCGGGTGTGTCTGTGTGTAGTTCGAGCGCAGCCGAGGTGTAGGCGGTGTTGGTTGGATTGATGTGAGTGCGCACATCAAAATAAGTGCCGAAGAATGTCGGGCGAACATACCCCATCAACTCAGCAGTCTGGGTCAATCCCTCGTCACTGTCGGGCATGTCCGTGACTATCGTAAAGCCATGGACGAGCATGGCCTCAATCCACGCTGATCGCTGTCCAGTGTCTGCAAGGAGATCCGGTTGCGCAAAACGCGGAACATTGGGGTAGTGATCGCTGTACCAAGCCTCACGCTTGAGGTCGGCTGGATCTGGGCGGGGCTTGCCAATTGCATAAGTTTCAATCCAGTCCAGCGGCATGCGCGTCACGTGATCCTCGTCTAACCACTCAACGTGCAGGATACCATCAGCAATCCGGGCTGCTTTCGCTCGTGGCGGTTGCTCTAAATGAAAAATGTCAAAACTGCGTTCACGCGTTATTGGGCTGAAGGAACTGGGGCAATTGTCGCGCAGCCAGTAATAATTTAGGTAGCGACGGCCCTGCTTGGGCAGTGTCACGAACAGGCCCCTATCCCCCAACTCTACTGCCGTCACGACTGAGGATTTTCCGTCAAGCATTACTTTAGTCCAGATGATTGCAATAATTAAAAATTATAATTGCACATTGATTTTTTAATATAGAAGGATTTATGTGAATGTAACATAAGTCATGAGTTATAATCACATTATGGACCACTTCCCCCCACTTCGCTTGTTGGTCTGCTTTGAGGCATTCGCCCGGCACGGATCCATGCGCGACACTGCCGCACAAATGAACGTGAGCCAGCCAGCGATCAGTCAGGCGATAAAGACGCTCGAGGAATATATTGGCACCACACTATTGGATCGGCGCCGCAAACCAGCAAGCTTGACGGAAGAAGGTGAGATGCTGGCGCGATCTGTGCGGGAGGGATTGAGCCAAATTCGCGCGACCATCAGCGACATTCAGGCAGCGCAAGCGGGACATGAGCTGCAAATCACAGTCGCCTGCACTCTGGGGGTTGCAACCTATTGGCTGATGCCCCGCCTCCCGCAGTTTTACGCGCTGCACCCAGAAATAACAGTGAACGTCCAGGCGCCACCCACAGACTTACCAATACTGTCGCCAGATATCGATCTGGCCCTGCGTTATGGGGCTCAGAATTGGCGTGACGGGCACAACGAAAAGCTGTTTGATGAAGTGGTCTGTCCCGTGGGAGCCCCTAAGCTCATCGACACACTGCGAGCAAGTGGCACTCCAATATGGAGCGCCCCCTTAATACATGTGCGAAACCCGCACACACAACACTGGGCCGGGTGGGAAGCCTATCTTGCAGCCAAGGGTATGCCAGCGCCCAAGCAGGCAGGGCACTCATTCAATAACTATGTCCAAGCCATGCAGGCAGCTCTGGATGGCCGAGGCCTCATGCTGGGGTGGCGCTCAATTACTGCTGGCGCAATTAATGATGGAACACTTCGACCACTCGCAGATCTAGCCCATAATTTTGGTACGGCATATTACATCTCAAGCTGGAAAACACCGACACAAAATACCCGCTCGTTTATTAACTGGATCAAGACAGTGGCTTAGTCTACGGGGCTAAGTCTACAAATTATATCGACGTGCAGTTATCTTTCATCTTGATAGAAAAAATACCCATGATAGCCTCACGCAATGAGCGATCCGATTCCAGAGTTAAGACTGTGGCAAGCCGTCCTGTGGAGGGCAAATCAGGATTTACAAGCAAGCGAAAGCAGCAGAGATCGAGAGTTTCAAGACGTCAGGCGCTGGATTGGAGAATACCCATCGAGAGACTTTCGAGAAGTGTGTATGATGGCGAACTTGGAACCTGATTTTGTACACCCGCGGCTTCATAAAGCACTATCAGAAAAGTTAGAGCACCTGGCACCACACAAACAAATTAAAAACTTTGCCGCCGAGTAGGCGTGACGACTGAGCTATACTGCTAGTGGGGATAAGTTATGTTTGGGTGTGCAAAAATTTACTTCCACGGGCAGTCTGCTTGCCAATCAGCGCATTTGCAGATGGGCTCAGGAGACTTCGCGGAGCAATCTGAAGAAAAGCATCGAAACTACGAGCACTGCTGCAAAACCTAACACATCTCCGACAAAAATAGCGCCAGAGGCCCGCGCGTCTGTTACATCCAAAGTGTAGTGCAGGGCCGCATTCATCATTGCACCAAACGCACCTGCGAGAACCAGACTTTTCCAATCGATTGAAACCGCGAGATAATTACGCTCGATAAAGTCAAAGCGGCTCAATACCTCAAAGGCCAGAACGCAGGCCACGAGGCTCCCCAATGCCAGAACAAGCCCTTCGAGGATCGTGGCCGCATCACCCCCAAGCCCCGCATAGACCGCGCTGATAGGCAGAAGGTAGAGGATGCTCCGCCAGCCAAATAAATAGGCCGCCAGCACCCGAACACCATGCGGGAAGAACAGCACGCTGCCATAAATAATGCCCGGCACCACGGACTGCTGCAATTTATCCGAGACAACAAATACGGCCTCAAACGCAACCGCGTAAAAGATCGAACACATGACCAAGGCCACAAGATCGGTCATAAGTGCATGCCGCATAAGCACAGCCTTACTAGGGAGCTCAAAAGATTAAGCCACGATAATATAATCGGACTTGCGACCTGCGCCTGCGCGCTTCAGCTTGCCCTTATCGATCAGGCAGCGCAGCGTGCGGAATTTCGTGCTCACGGGCATGTCCGCGATCAAATCCTGCGCCTCTAAATCATGAAGCGAAAATGAGCCGTCTGCTTTTGCGGCCAATGCCGCGGCACTCAGCACATATTTCTCAGCCTCAGTGAGTTGGTGAATGCCCACTGACGCCTCCATTTTTTCCAACGTATAGCGCAACCGCGCGACATTGGTGAGGATGTCAAACTTCATCGACACGTATAACTGCTCCTTCTGCTCTCATAAAGGCAGCTGCAAAAAGTATATTTCTGTTTATATATAAATGAAAAATAAGTCCAGCATGCTGAGTGCCAGCAGCCACATAAGGGACTTGGGATAAAGAAGTAGCTCCTGACGGTTACACTCTGAACGCTTGCAAATTGAAAGCAAGCATAACGAAGAAAACGTTAACTACTCTGCTGCCGCGTAAAAAGGCTGACTTGTTCGAACTGCGATATAAGCAAAGCCGTTGCGGTCACGCTTTTGAACGAGATGAACCAGCCCCTGCTCCGACATCCTACGCGCCAATTCCATCAAAGACATAGGTCTGTGCCCATTGCTGTGAGCATACTGATGCTGTTCCCCTACCCCGGCTGACTTTACGAATAGAAGTAGATCGGCAGAAGCAGTCATTGGTCCCTCACATTTTTGCAACAGCCTTGAGAGCTAAACAGATGAAAGATTCGGATCTACACTATTTTGCTGGTCTATTATTTTCATACAAATCATATACTTGATTGACGTGAATGGGGTGTACCTCTGCTGAAACACTATTCGCGCTATGCACCTCTTGGCCGT
>ENA-OUOG01004054-OUOG01004054.1-marine-metagenome-genome-assembly--contig:-NODE-4054-length-12974-cov-4.522990_pt1 | contig 12974 bp, 2 predicted proteins | sample MGYA00248635_ERZ508505 | MGnify/ENA primary metagenome ERZ508505 (study PRJEB26176, sample SAMN06267871) | marine metagenome | isolation source: Saanich Inlet, British Columbia, Canada | place: Pacific...
TGGTGGCCGCGGCGTGTTTACAGCGGAAGGGTTATCATCCTGTGCATCACCGATCCTCGGACGACCCACAGCTGGCCGTTTTGGACGCAGCGGTACTGGCTTATCGCGTCTAGCAGCACTCTCTTTATCGCCCGGATAACTCTGCTGTGGAGATGTTCGAGGTGTATCAACGGCGATGTTCGGCGGGTTAGTAGTGGGCGTGACGTCGGGGGCTCTCGTAGTCGCGCTTGCGGGTGATGAAGAACTTGCTTCATATTGATTTACTGCCCCAAAGGCCGATGACCCTAAACTAGATGGCTCGTTATTTCCCGGCGTCGCCAAGCCTTGAAGCTGCGAAGCACAATCGAACAATACTTTTTGCTGTGCCGATGCCAAATTCGCGTAATAAGCATCTAAGCGGCCCTGCATGCCGAGCGCCTCGGATTTTTCAGCCTGCTCCGCAGCGGTGCGCAAAACCTCGGCGAGTGCGGAGGTATTTCTATGGTGGTTGCTTCTATCGGACGGCCTTAAAGATGCATTGCTCTCAGCGACATTCTCTCGCTCATTAGTGTTAGTTAAATTAGTGGCTGAATCTTTGGATATTTTTGCCTGTAAATTGAAAATTGCTCTCCCAAAATACAGCATCCAAAGCACAGCGATGATGATCAGAGCATCTGTGGCCGTTATGAACCAGCCTGAGCTGGCTCCTAAGCTTGCATCCATTGGCCCTCTCGCTGACCTATCAACAGAAGGGCCATTGGGACTCAAACCAGATTCTAGCGGCGTTGACACCGATGTTTTATTTAAACCACCGTTGCTTACCTGACTAACAGTGCTTTCTGCCAGGTTACTTTTTTCCAAGTTACTCTGTGCGGGCACACTTTGTGCGGCGTCATGCAACGCGGAGCCATCATTAACACCGTCCTTGAGATACTCATTAACGGGCATGACTTCTCTGGGTGTTGGCCGGTCGCTTACGTAATTTGCGGCTTGCTGAGCCATTAATAGACGCAACTTTTCTGACAGATCGTCGTCAAGCTCGACCGGCGCGCCCACCGCTGGCGACTCAAGCGTTGGAACAGATAGCGCGGTTTTTCCGTTATCTCGACCAACATCAGGCTCTGTCGATTGGGAGTCAGCATTATTAGTATTGGCCCCCATGCTTTCCCTCACGATTGAGGAACCATTATCTTTAATTAAAGCCTTGTCTTTTACCTGGGAACGAACGGCCACTCGCGTTCCTGCCTGACTCGCCGAAAGATCGATAGCAAAAAGCTCCAACTCATTGACTTGGTCTTTGACGAGATAAATAGTGAGCTGGGCACGTTTTACAGGTAGCCGTGAACTGAGATAAAAAACACCAGCCTTAGAAACTGACGGGACTAATTCCAGAGTGTCATTGATATCACTCCACTCACCACCAAACAGGGTAACCTCCTGCCGCGTGGGTAAACGCAGAAAATCCTGACTAGACCCGGCCGTCTCATCAAACTTCAATCTGCCAAAAAGTGGAGTACCCACTCGCACAGAGGTATCAAATAAAAGCTCTGTGCTAGCAGACGCGTGGGACATAGCAAGCATGCCGAAGATAAAGCTCGCGACAAAAACACCCATGCGCATCAGGATCTCGCCATTTTCAACATAACGAGACAATTTTACGCCACTATTGACACAAAGCAAGTGCCGCAGCCCACTTACTATGTCATATTTGTCAATTTTGAGGTAAAAAAACATGCGTTAAACACACCCTATATCGTTATTGAAATTTAGTGACGGCTTGTCGTTACGAAAATTCGCTATTGAAAGTCACTCGTGCCATCAAGCGGCTCTAACCAATCAAACGTTTGCCTGATACCTCCTGCTCGAGCGGCTAAACTCGTCGGCAGATTTTCCAGCCAGAACGCATCACTGTTCTGCATTTGACCCGAGACCACTGCAGCATTATCCGACGCGGTATTGTCCCAAATAACCTCGCTTTCATCTTTAGCAACCAGCGTGAGGTCGCCCCTCTCCTCCGCATCCAGCTCATTCCATAAGCGTTCAAGATTGAGCGGCCAGGAAAGGCCAAACGGACCGGAGTTACCCACGTACGGAGCGTTAAATGACAAGTCGTTCAGGGCAGTCCAATCAAAAGGTTCGTCGGTCATTTGACCTAACCATTGTCCATTTTGCCAACCAAGGACAGGACGGAGCGCTTCGTAGGCTGAGACAATATCGTCGACGACGACAGTATCCGCTTGAGCGTCAGCCGCAGCGGCCAACTTATACAAAATCGGAATATCGCTCGCGCCCAAGCCCTCATAGCCTAATGACGCCAAGTGATCCGGGGTCAATCCATACGTTTCACCCATCACACGCACCGCCGAAACAGTCGGCACCGCCCCAACATAACCCTCAGCCACTAACTCGAAATGCGTGTACGAAGATACCGCCGTAGGTAGTGCAAAACGGCCCACCTCTCCAGGGACAGGCGTCAGGGTCAGTAACTCGCCCTCAATATCCGATTCACCAGCAAAACCACGCACAGATAATCCTGAGGACGCCATCATGCGATCACCCGAAGCATCCAAAAACTCAAGCTGACTAACCGGACCATCACTGACGGAGAACGTCGCTAATACCTGCTCTGTTTCTGATACCGCACCCAATACCGCTGCCACCAAACCATTAAAAGCCGCAGTGTTCTCACCGTACTCTGCCGATAACAACGTCATCAGCCGCGATAAACTTGTGTCAGTCTCAACCGCTACATCTCGCTCAATCCAACTGGGACCTTCCAAGAGCGCATCCAGCGCTAACTGCGCTTGTAGCTGCCGCTCCACAAAAGAATTAACCGCCCCTTGCAGGCCTAATGTATCCCCATTCAGCTCTGACGATTGCGCGCTCAAGTACGTCGTAAACATCGGTATGTTCTCTGCCGATAAACCCGACAAACCAAAGTGCTCAACATCATCAGCCGTTAAGACAACATCGGCGCCATCTAATAGTTGCTTAAACTTAATAACACTACCAAGTCGTGCGATCTCAGCCGCCAAACTCTGATCGCTCATATCTTCATTTGATAGTCTGAAAACCTGCGATGCCAACTCATCGAATGACTCAGCAAGCAAGCTCTCACTCTCCGCCAACCAAGCACCTTTGTGTAACTGCGAGACAACCGCGGCAACGCCGGACTCACTGGCATAAGCGGAAGACAATTCCTGCAGAAGCGCGTCAACAGCGGCATCAGATGTCAACTCAATGCCCGTTAGTGACTCAACATCCGACCAGGAGAAAGCCCCTGCCGTTGACAGCAAATGGGAAAGTGCGGCTGTATCCGATGCTTCCGGTAATGACAGCGACAAGCGTAACATCGCCCGCAGCGCCATCGCGTCTGGAGAGCCCTCATAAAAATCAACGTAACCGTCATGCAGCGCTTTAAAAACAGGAATCACCTGATCGAGCGCCTGATAATCTGCCCACTCTTGCGCTCCACTCCACTGCAGTAACTGTGCAGCCAATACCGGTGCGAGTGTTGCTAAATTGGCTACACCCTCAAGTGGCTCTGCAAAAACATCGCTATGAATTGACCGCGTCTCAAAAATAATTGATTCACCCGCTAGAGCCTCGCGCACAGAACTGGCCACATCGTTGGCCACTGAAAGACGGTAACCCGTCATTCCTTGGTACATCGGCTCCAGTGAAATAACGCCTGACTCTCCATCTGCACTAACAATCTCAGACAGCAGCTGCCAGCGTCCCTGGGTGTCTCGGCCCTCAATGACCAATGAACCCGCTGCCAACACTGCGGAAAGCGTATCGGCGGGTAATTCCACAGACGCCAATAATGACGCTTCGGTTAGGTCATCATCGAGTGTCGCAAGAACATAACGATCGCCTTCGCCTCGTAACTCTTGCGTTAAGAAATCCACCAATACGTCATCATAATCGCTGTTGGGGAACAGCTGATCCAGCTTATCTGCCACCCGATCTAACTGCGCCGCCGGATCGTTACCCACCAGTACGCTCACCCGCTGCGTTTCTGACGACTGCAAGGCCCAGCTGCGTAAACTATCAAATTGAGCTAGCTTCGACGCTACCTGAGCGCCGAGGTCTACAGCAGTGTCGCCTGACATCAACGCACTCTTAATTACCGCGTCAACCAAACCACGATTGACATCAGACACGCCATTAATCCCTAACTGCTCGTAGTCCTCTACCGTTGTCTCCAATGTGCCTGCCGGCGCAAGCAATACTGATCTCACCCGCGATGCAGCGGTATAAACCGCTAAATCACGCAGGATCGCAGCTTCGCTCTCCGCGTCTGTCTCAGCGTTCAAACTCATCATTAAATTAGTCAGCGTGCGGCTCAGTTCAGCGCCAGGCGTAAATAACAGCTCTGTATTGGACCCAGTAAGAGTGATTCTATTTGCAGAACTGCTGGTACCTGCAATAGTCATATCATCAGGATTACTAGCAGAATCGTCGCTGATAGTGTCAAGAATTAATTCATCGTCCTTACTAGCAGGGCCATCCTGCAGCGGCCCCTCATCGGACGGCACCTCCTCAGGATTTTGATAAGGGGTCAACTTGCTGACATATGTCTGTAATGCCACTCGAGACTCAGCGTCGAATCTCGTATTCGTCGAATTTGAAAGCAAATCGATAGCTCGGTGAAGAAATGCCTCCAAGCTACCCGATGATGGTGCACCTAGTTGGCTTGCCCGCGCGTCTTCTGTCCAGGCTGCAAGTAACAAGTCAATGGTCTCAAAAATGGATTCAGTCTGAGAATCTAAGGTAGACATCATTCCCAATGCCAGTCCAAATTTTTCAGCCTCGTTAACGCCATCGAGGACATCAAAGCTCGCTCCATCGACAAAGCTAATTGGGCCGTTCGCAATACTCTCAAGCCCCAACAAGTCTGCGACCAACTGATTGGCAATTAAAAATGTTTCGTCTAGAGGATAGCTTATGCTGGCGTGCCCCCCTATGCGCAGGGCCAATCGGACGGCTAACTCACTCAGCGGCGTTATCGTTAGAGGCTGTTCGACGTCAGAGGCTGATAGTTGATCGGCATCCACGACTAAGCGAAGGCTTTGGTCGCCTGACGCCACACTCAAACTCTTAAAATCACCCGTGTACTCGTCTCGATAGTCCGATTCAGCGCCATTCACGTCGTAGATTTCAATCATGACCGGACCCGTTACATTGGGCCCGACAAGCGATTGAATATCTCTAATACCGGTCGTTGGGTCATAAGCGGTATTCACCAGCTCTTCACCCAACGATGACAATATCCGTAGCCCTAACGTTTCGGTAATGAATTCCCCTGCGCCCGCCAACAACGCGGTGCCCGCGACATCATTTTGCCCGCTGACAATTTTTGTTTTCGCTGTATTTCCAGCCAAATCCAATATTACCGTGCCATTTTCAATCAAAGCCGTGGCCTCGATAGGAATAAGCTCGTCGCTTAAATAGCCGTCGTAACTATAAACCAGCGTCTTATTATCTGACTCAATGCGCTCGAACACACCAATAGCCGGGAAACTCAAATTATTTGGATCGTCGAGTCCACTGATAATCAGCTTAGAGTCGCTGCCGCTAACGTAAAGCTCTGAACTGAACGTAACCGCAATTTCTCCAGTAACGCGATACTTGCCATTTTCACTAAGGACAGGCGTTGGCTCATTATTGACCATGGAAACAATAACAGGACTCTCCGCATCGACGGTTAGCGCATGATTTGCAGCAAACGTTCCACCAGTAATAGCCGTCTCAGCAATATTGCCAAAGCCGTCGATTAAAGAAGTACCGTTTTCTGCGAACGACAAGACATCCAGCTGCGAAGCGAGATCCCCTTCCATAGGGACATAAATAAATCGTAATGAATTAGTACCATTACCGGAAAAATATTCCGCGGTGCCGCCGCTATTCAGTGCTAAATATGGTCTTACAGCGTCTTGCTCAGCCGTAGTCAGCTCGTCGAAATCTATCGCACCTTTTTTAAGGAAAACAGCTTGGTCAAAAATTACATCGATATAAATCGTATCGCCTAAAATATAGGCCCCTTCGGGGCTAACGCTTTGGATATCGGTTATTGACGGGACCAAGGGCATACCGATATCAATATCCGTGTTTTGAGCAAACCCTCCATTTGCAATACTTGCTAGATTATCAGAGAGTGCAAGCCCCCCCGTATTGACAAAGCCCATGCCATTTTCGGCGAGAGCAAGAACATCTAAGTCGGCAACGTCGTCATTAAGGCCAACCGTGTACTCAAACAGCAACGTATCACTACCAGTTCCCGAAACGTAGCTGGCTTGGCGGCCATTGTTGAGCGCAAGTATCGCAGGCACATCCGACACTTGCGTCGCAGTAACCACTTGATCGAGAGAGACCTCGATGGGAATGACTGCACCGGGGCCGTAGGTACCATCGGCAATAGTGCTGTTGATAGCCACCACGCGCGGGGTAGCATCCAACGTAATCTGAGCATTATTTGCGAGGTTCGAGGAGATTGTATTAGTGGTGCTCTGAGAAAAACTGACGTTGTTGCTACCCATCAATGAACCGTAGTTAAGTAAATCAACATTTAATTGCTCAATAAAATCTGACGGCTTCACGGTATATTGAAACGTCACTTGATAGCTGCCATTGCCGCTGTAATAAGTCGCCTTTTCACCGTTCGACAACTCTAGAAAGGGTGGTACCGATCCGGACACCAATTTTACAGGCTTGTTAAACGCCGCCGTTATGTAGAGCGTCTCACCAAAACCATATTCAGCATCACCTGCCGAAGAACTAATCGCCACCAACAGCGGTGGATCTGTATCGACTCCTGTCGGCGGCTGGTTTGGCGTAGTGCCAGTATTCACAGAGTCACCCGACTCATTGACGTTATCGATTGCTACAGCGATATTCTTACTGGCCTGGTTACCGTCCGAATCGATTGCATTAATGGTCACGCGGTAGACGTTATCGCCTGACGAATCCTGGGGAGACTCAAAGTCTTTTGATAGCATAGTCAGAACACCGGTATTTTGATCAATTGAAAATTGATCGGCATCGACTCCACTGACGGCCCATTGGACCTCGCCAATTGCGCCAATAACGGTGGGGCGCGTCGACTCAAAATCAAAGTTCTCGCGAACTGACGTGTTCTGTATTCCCGCGATCGTCAGCTGAGATGTTTCAACAACATCATTTATCTGAACACTCAATGGTACCCACGCTATATTTTGATCCTCGTCTCGAGCAACTAGCTCGGCCGAGTAGATATTGTCTTGATTGGCGTCATTAGGGAGCTCAAAGTTTTTACCCGATAAAGTGACGAGGCCCGAGTTCGGATCGACGGAAAACCGCAACGCGTCCTCACCCCGCAAGCTCCATGTGACACTCCCAACGGCATTCGAAACCTCCGGTTGCTCTAAGCGAAAGAACCTATTTTCATCAACATCAAATATATCGTTGAATGCAGCGCCAGTATTCTGCACAACAATGGCGCTACTACCCCACTCACTGGGATCATCGGCGACATACAAAACCAGTTCTTTGGCTAGGACTTCACCCGATATCTGATCCTCAGCGCGTACGCCGTAACGATAGATATTGTCACGCCCCGTGTCTTGTGGATTTTCGTAGTCTTGTGCAGCAAACGACACAGTACCCGTCTGACTATCGATTGTGAAAAACTCAGCATCTTCACCATAGAGACTCCACTGCAGATTATTTCCGGCACCCACAACCCAAGGCTCTAGCGACGTGTAATTCTTGTGTTCCGTAACCGTCGCATTAACTAAGCCATTTACAGAAAAGCCTACCGGGTCATCGTCTCCGTTTACCCCTGTGTCGGCAGCTTCATTGACATTCTTAACTCGAACTCCGATGTTTTGACGCGCCACAATAGCGGAGTCTTGCAGGGCAACCAGCTGAAGGTCGTACCTGTTATCAGCATTGCGGTCAGCGGGCAGTTCGTAATCTAGCGTACCGAGCAGCGATATAACGCCATCATCAGTAATAGTAAAATGCTGCGCGTCCGCCCCGCTCAGAACCCAAGTAATTTCACCGCTAATATTAGGCACCAGAGGAGTTGGTAGCACGAGCGTATCGTTCTCAAACAAAACTAACTCTTCTGGGAAGGCTAGATTTACGCCGCCATTTTGAGTAACCACTTCAAAGGCATCGTTTGCCACACTCACGGATACGTCCCGAGAAAGAATTTTTCCAGTGCTCGAGTGTGTCGCACGAACTGAAACTTTATAAACATTATCTCTGTCGTTATCCGTTGGGGCCTCAAAATCTGATCCCGGATGACCATCCGAATCTAACCCTTTAAAGGTCAGCTCCCCAGTCGCCTGATTAATGAAGAAAAACGCTTCGTCTTCACCCTGAAGACTCCATTCAAAGGGTCCTCCTAGTCCAACAACATAGGGGGTTGCGACTAGCGCGTCTCGATGCTCAACAACAACCGTATCCGCTAAGCCCTCGATTAACTGAGCACTGGTATTTTGACCATCCGTCGACGTGCCGTTCGATGAAGTGTTTTCGTCACGATCGAGAACCGTAACCCGCAGTGGTTTTTGAAAGCGATTACCGTCCTCATCGACAGCAACCAACACCGTGCTATAAATGTTGTCGCCGCCGATATCGTTGGGATTCTCGTAATCTTGCGCTGACAACGACAGTGCACCTGTTTGCGTATCTAAGCTGAACAGCGCCGCGTCATCACCCTCCAAGCGCCAAGTTACTTTACCGATTGCGCCTGTAATTGTTGGTGTGCCCGAAAAATACGTTGCTGACTCGAGTACGACTGAATCATTTACACCAAATAAATTGATTTGTGACGCTTCAACCAGGTCATTAACAGTGACTGAAAGATCTTTAAACGCGTAATTATTGTCCTCATCCCGGGCCGTCACGCGCACGCGGTACACATTATCCCTGTTGGCATCTGCCGCTGCCTCGTAATCACCGCCACGAAAGCTCAGTGCACCAGTAACAGGGTCTTGCACAAAAAGGTCGGCATCTTCACCGGTTAGTCCCCACGTTAACTTTCCCACCGCACCCGTGATAACAGGTGCCGTCCAATCTTGGGTCACATTCTCTGCTATCTGCGCGCTTTCCAGCCCCTGAATGACTATTGTGCTCGCTTCGTCGATATCGGACACAGAAACAACAATCTCTTCCCTCGTTTGGTTTCCCGCTTCGTCGGTTGCTACCAATATGTAGGAGTAAGAGTTGTTTGCCCCGCCATCAACCGGTTCTTCGTGATTTTTAGCTAGCATTTTGACAATGCCAGTATCGGCTTGGACGCTAAAAAGGGCGGCGTCCTCCCCCTCTAAGCTCCATGTCACACTGCCTTCAGCGTTAACCACCGACGGCTTCTCAGAAATATATTCTTTGTTTTCTTGTATCGAACGACTGTTGATACCCGTGATATCAAAGGTCTTGCTGGTCGGGCCTTCATCGCGCTCACCTAAATCAACGGTTAAATTCGATCCACCACTGTCATCGCCAGTCGCGGAAGCTGCCAACGCAGCACCGCCTAGAACCGCCGCGCCTCCCAATCCCCAGGCATACCAATTTACCGCCGAGCCAACACCAGCTGCTTCCTCCGTGATCTTCAGCAATGTTTCCGTCGAGAAATCAGCAAAGGTTTCCCCACTCTCAATATTGCTTCCTTGCGGGAAGTAGCCGGCAATTTCAACCAAGGTACCATCTGGAAGTGTGATAACCAGCGTATCGCCACGCTTGGTGCCCAGCAGCACATCAATAGGGTCTAAGTCTTCAGCCCTAAGCACCGCATAAATTGAGCCCTTTTTCGCAGCAAAACGATCACCTGGATGTATTTCAAGCAATTGGCTCCCAGACTCCGAGACTTCTCGAAGCAGATATTTGGCTTGGCCTTGTAGTATATTTTTCATATCAACCTCGCCCACATTAGGCGGATAATGACAAATCTGTCTATATAATGCCGATTTATGTCATTTATGTCAAATGATTGCCGAATTTTGTGTCTTTTTGAGTGATTCACTGGGGGCTAGTTCACAGTGAGTTAAAATTGACATTAACGGCAATGCCGGAAATGCCGGAGTCCGCTACTGGCACACCGATATCCACAAAGTAGCCGTAGGTGTCGTTGAGTACGCCAAACGCCCTAACTCCAAGGCTCGCAAAGCCTTGGCTACGCTCTCCCCAATCCAAGTCAACTAGCGATAAATCGAGAAAGGGGGTGATGTGTTGCAACCACGGTAATCCAAACTGGTAACGGTAGGGTGACTCTATTTGTGCCTGCGCCATCCAAGCAGTTGTTCCAAATCCCAGATCAGTCGAGGAAAACGAGGCAGTTGCATAACCTCGATTGCTCGCTGGTCCCCCGTGAAACAGCTGCGCTGACATGGGAATATCGCTCAAATTACGTGCCGATCGGCCGTCGATCTTTGCACCAATTTTCAAAGGCTCTTCTAGTCCTATTGGTATTGCAAAAGTAGCACTGAAGCCCGCCTGAAGATAATCGTCTCCCTGAGATCCAGTGCTATAACCATAACCTAGGAGAAAGTGGCAGTCGGTTGTAAAAGGCACATACCTACACTTCGATGGTGTGTAGGATAACGCCGATGTCGCATAATGAAACTGCCGTCGGATCGGGTCATTTGCGCGAAACTCCTCCGCATCTAGAAAACCGAGCTCGAAACTCAGTAAGCCTCGCTCCTCTTCCATCGAGGACGTTGTATCGCGCCATTCTGCGGACATGCCAGCAGCCAACCGTTCGCCGGTAAAATAAGGGTGATCGTCGTCGCTGGCGGAAATGTGCAGGCCCAAATCGAAACCGTAGCGCCGCAGATTCCGTCGTCTATAAGATATGGCGGCCTGTCTCTCAAAGCCATCAAGCGACGCGCCAAGAGAGAGATCATCTTGTGATCCGGTCATATTTTTAAAAGCAATTTCCCCAGAAAAAATCGCACCCACCTCAGATCCATAGCCTGCGGCCACTGAAAGATTCGAAGCAGAAAACGGCTCTGTACTAACAGCGAGCGAGTGCTCGATAACACCGCCCCTCTCGTTAGCGAGTAATTCAAATGACACATCACTGTAGTAGCCCGTTTCAAGCATTCGCGCACGAAACGTATCCAGCGAGTCCATGGAAAACCGAGGCTGTTTGCTAAAGGGAGACAGAATAGCGAGCTGATCATCTCCTAACACCAGGTCGCCCTGATGGCTCACATTTTTAACCTCGACGATATCGTTTGGATCAAATACAACAATAAGATCAACGACCGGTTCTTTGTCCTTAAATACCAAGAAGGCATTATCTGTATTGCTCAAAGGATAACCTTGATCGGCGAGCCAGTCCGAGGCTTGGGTGAGCGCATTCTGCCGAAGTTCTGATGAGTACATCCTGTTGACAACGAATGAACCCCATTCACCTGAGCGCTTTTTATTCCCGGCGTTATTCGGCGCGGCCTCCTGCTCCGGACGAATGAGTACGTTTGCCAAGGTATAACGAGCACCAATTGTAAGATAAAACGCCCGTGTAGAATTCGCAGACGTGATTGACGCCTTCAAAAACCCCAAGTCCTTTAAATACTGTAAGAGCGGATCATAGTTTCGCTGGTAGTCATGGCTAGATAGGGAATCGCTAAAATTCGACCGCAAATTATTAATCCAACCGACCACATCTGATGCGGTCAAGCAGTACATTAGTGGACTACTCTCAAATACTTTTTCATGGGCATGCAATGAATGAATATCCCCAGCAACGTCACGTATTGCTATGGCGCTGGCTACGCGCTTACCTTGCGACAACGGACGGACACCGACAACGTCCTCAGGAGGATCAGTAATCATCAGCGTCTGACCAACATCGATATGGTACGGGATTAGAATATTGTTACGGCTGGCCAATACCGACGTGTCCATGTTGTGCTTTGCGGCGATTTCGGACAGCGTATCGCCATACTGAACAATGTAGGCCTGATCAGAAGTGTTGTGCGTCACAGCTGAAGATGCTGGAGATAAGCTCTCCTGCTTTGGCAGTACATTATTTCCCCCTGCTTCCTGAGCAGAGTTAGGAATCATCAAAGTCTGGCCATAACGGATATGGTACGGCGCAGCGATATTATTCCAACTGGCTAGTAATCGCAGTTTAACGCGGTGTTTAGCAGCAATTGTAGACAGCGTGTCGCCGTATTTGACAACGTAACGTAAAGGCAAAGCAGTACCCGGCGCCCTTTTCACTCTTTCGCGCGCGTCAGTATCCCAAGACCTGTTGGTTAGCGTATTCGCATCGCCGTCCTGCCGCTTATCAAGCTCGATAGAAGATGTTTCTGATTTAACATGTGCAAGCCCAGGCTTCTCGACGGTGGTTTCAGCCATCGCGGACAAAGTAGCTTGGCCGGGTAAGGTAATAATTGTGCCCGGTTCCAATGCCTTACTAGCGACGATACCTGCTCGCGGTAAATGGGGATTAAGACCCGCTAACAGCGCGCGGTAAGTCGCAAGGGTTACACGCTGATCGGAAAATCGATCGTAAAACACTTCAATAGTATCCTCGCCGGAAGACACCACCAGAAAGTTATCTTTAGGCACAAAGAAACCCCAAGACATTGGCGCCATGACGCTCAACATCCCGAACACAGCCGCAAGAAAAACACCCTTGAGCGGTTTCATTAAGCCTAACCTCAAGAGTAAAAGTCGTCTTGCGCAAGGTGATTCAAGAGATCCGTCCACTCGTTTCGGGGAACATACATTTCCCCCGTATCATCTGTCGGGAAACTTGGCCCACTGATCACGCTACCACCGACCATCTCTTCGGATGCCATGACCGATTCTAACCATTCATTATCATCGAAATTCCAGATGGGCGCGTGGGTTGCGCTATCAATAAGGGACATACCGTAGCCGAACCCGCCGCTGGCAGATTGAACGGCGAGATTAAGATAGGCTGAGACAATATCGTCGACGACGACAGTATCCGCTTGAGCGTCAGCCGCAGCGGCCAACTTATACAAAATCGG
>ENA-OUOG01004055-OUOG01004055.1-marine-metagenome-genome-assembly--contig:-NODE-4055-length-12969-cov-5.823534_pt1 | contig 12969 bp, 7 predicted proteins | sample MGYA00248635_ERZ508505 | MGnify/ENA primary metagenome ERZ508505 (study PRJEB26176, sample SAMN06267871) | marine metagenome | isolation source: Saanich Inlet, British Columbia, Canada | place: Pacific...
CTGCAGCTGCAGATTCGCGAATTCGCGGTCGATTTGGCAACGTCCCCGCCGCGTGCGTTTTCGTGTTCGGGGGCGCCCCCCCGAGGTTTTCTCGGGGGAGTCGCGTCACATCGCGCGGCGCGCGCGATGGAGGCGTCCGGTTTCATGCGCGTGGCGCGCGCGCTCGACGCGACATCCGCGGGCGCGTTGCGCAGGGAGGTGCTCTCCGAGCTCAGCAAGCAGCCCTGGTGGTGGTCCACCCCCCTGCGCGCGATGTTCGCGGCCGAGAATGTCACGCGCGCCTCCGACGCCTCCGAGACGCGCGCCGCCTCGGCGTCCTCCTCTCTGTTCCAGGAGGCCAACATCCGCTCGTCGTTCCGGCGACGTCTGCTGGTCCTCCCCGTGGACGACCCCGCGCACCCCGAGCGCAACACCCCGCTCGGCGCGCTGTGCCGCCGGGCCATACGCGCGGTCGTCAGCGCGCACGCCGAGCGATGCGCGTCGCCCGACGGTAGGGCGCTCCTGTCTCCGGACGCGCGGCTGGTGGAGCTCACCGCGGTGGTCGCGCTCCCCGGCGCGTTCGCGCAGGACCCGCACGCGGACATCATGGACGAAGACGACGACGACGACGACGACGACGAGAGTTCGTGGGGGATGTACCCCGAAGACGACAGCCACGTTGGAACGTTCGAGGGAACCCCGCTCGATGGCGCTCTGTCGCGAACCCGACGCGTGCGTCAACCACGCCTGCCCGCGTTGCTCACGTCCTGGGTGTCGCTTCAGCCGGTGACGCTCGCGGGGGGACCGACGGTCATCTTCCCCGGGACGCACGCGCGCGGCGCGGGGCTGGCGCGCATGGCGCCGAAGGCTGTGCGCGCGTACCGAGGCAGCGACTTGAGCGAGGAGGATGCGCTGTTCATCCAGCTCATGCACGGAGACGCCGTGGACGCCGCAAACGAGGGGTACGCCGTCGCGGCGCTCGACCCGACGCCGGCGGAGCGCGAGGCGGGAGAACGCGCGCGCCGCGAAAGGAAAAGGCGCGAACGCTGGTGGCGGCGTCTGCGCGCCGACACTGCGTCTGCTCGCGCCGAGGGAAGGCGCGAGGAGAACGGCGAGAACCTCGGCGCGACGCGCGACAAAGGCGGTGACGAAGAAAACGAAAACAGTGTTGACGCTTTTTTTAGCTCGGCGTCGGACGCCGAGCGCGACTCCGAGCCGCCCGTCTCGATGACCAACGAGTTCGCGGGTGACCTGGTGGTGATGGACACCAAGGTGTGGCACTTCGGCTCCGCGAACAGGAGCCTCGTGCCGCGCGTGCTGCTCAACGTGACGTTCCAGGAGCCCTCGGCGAGGCGCCCGGACGTCTCTGCCTTCTCTCAAGACTCCGAGCGCGACGCGGCGGTTCTTGACGCGAGGCGGAGGAAAAAGCGGGACGACGTGTTGCGCCCCGGGGGCTGGGTCGAGGATGTCGACGAGGACGCGGTTGTTTCGCGAGGACGCCGGGAGGGGAAGGGAAGCGCGCACATCCGTATGGAGGTGCGTCGCATCGACGGATTCACGTACCACGTCCACGAGAGCGTCCTGGGGAAATACGCCGTGCGCGACTTCATGCCGGGCGGCGCGTTGTATTGATCGTTAGACTATGTATCCCCGAATCCCCGGCGCGCGATACGCTTTGGCATACGACGCGCGCGTAGTACCGCGACGGGAACGACTCGCAAACGACGACTACGGACTGAGCGTCTTCCCCCCGATGATCCTCTGCTTGTGCCTCCTGGCGACCGCGGACGGCACCGCGGGGGGAGTGGCCATGAGGTACCGACGCAACACTTCCTCCTCCTCGTCCGACAGTTTCACGCCGGCGGCGGATTTGGCGTAGATGACGTTCATCGCGTCGCGGCGCTCAAAAGCCGGCGTCGACGGATTCCCCACGGGACTCCCGAAACCCCCTTCACCGCGCTCTTCTTCTTTCTCGTCTCGCTTAAACGACTTTTTTTCGTCGGAAGACGCGCACGGACGGACAGACACGCCGTCGTGTTCACTGTGTATCCCTCCCATCCTCTCGAGCGCCTCCAGGCGATGAAGGCTCACGAGCTTCCCGTCCCGCAGCGCGTCGACGGCGGCGACGGCGGCGGCGCTCTCCGGGGTGAGAAAGTCGCCGCGCGCCGCCGCCGCCATTGCGCGGCGCATTCGGTTTTGTTCGACGTCGTGTTTTAACGACGAGTTCGAAGGCAGACTCGGGACGGAAGACGCGTTTGTTAAAGGTGTGAGGATGTTGTCGAGCAATTTCGGGGAGCCCATTCGACCGGTGCTGGGTGTGTTGTCGTCCGTCATCGCCGGGTACCGGAACGAATCCGCGGATCCGCTTTGCGAACGCGACGCGGCGGATCCCATTGCCTCGCCGCGTCCCGCGGATGATCCCGCGCGGAGGGACCCGAACCCGCTCGTGGGCGTCTTCGGGTCGTACGGAGACACGGTCACGGGGAACGCGAATCCCCCGCCTGGGTCCGCGTTCTCAAGCTCCGCGCGGCGCGCGCGCGCCCTCCTGCGTTTCTCCTGTAACTCCATGGCGCTCTGGAGCGCGCCCTTCTCCTCGAGGGTCAGGATCTTGCCCGCCACAGCCTTGGCGACCACCGCGGCGACCGCGGGGGAGAACGCGGGGGAGGCGTCCGCGCCATGGTTTTCGTCGCCGCCGTCGAGCGAATACCGTCGATCGTCCCGGTGCGTGAGCGCGGCGACCACCGACCGGCGCTCCGCGGGGGTCAAAGGCGACGCCAGCGCCTTCGCGTCGTTGGGATCGAGCGTGAGCGCGGCGAATCCGGCGTTCACCGCGAAGTCGCCCGTGCCCAACGGCGAGGACTCCATCGCGTCGTTCACGCTGGAGGGCGCGTGACCCTCGACTGCTCGACCGCGCGCGTCTGCCTCGCGACGACGGGACGACGACTGACGTGCCCCTCGCGCGCGCGCGGGTGTGGCGGACGGCGACGACGGAGTCGCGCGTCTCGGACCGATACTCTCGATGCCGTTCAGCACCTCGTGTCCTCGTCCCGTCACGAAAAAAAACGGTCGGCATCATGAGGGTGGATTGCGCCGACGATGTTTTTACGGCAGTCTCGAAACCCGAAAGAATCTCGACGTGAAGTGCACTTCACCGCCCGCGGGAAACACGCGATGGCGCCGCCGAGGATCCCCGGCGGCGGCCGCGGCCGCGGCCGCGGCGGGTACAAGGGACGGATGGGTAAGAAGTTCAAGAAGAACCCCGATGGGAGCGACAAACCCAAGCGAAAGAAAACGGGATTTGGGATTTGGGGCGTGGGTGCGATCTTCGCCGCGATGCTCGGCCTGGTGGGGTTCGCGGCTAAGCGGGAGAACGACGCGCGGGAGGCGGCGGACTCGAGCCTCAGAGGGAGGCTGCGTCGACGGCCGATCGAGTTCTCGGAGCACGCGTCGTGCCGCATGGACTGCCGTTTCGTGTCCCGGGAAGAGGTGGAGGCGACGCTGGACGTCGGGAGGGAATCCAAGAGGCACTCCACGCCGGGCGCGCGGCCGTGTCCGCGGTGGGCGCTGGAGAACGGACGCGTCCGCGCGGTCTGGGCGGAGTGCCGGGACGCGACGAAGCTCGTGACGGTCATAGACACCGTCACGGACCACCCCTGCGGGCCGTGCTGACCGCGCGCCGCGAGGACGAGCGCGAAGCCGCCGAGCGCCGGAAACGGAGGAAAGCTCTGACGAAAAAACAAACAAGCTACAGTACACGTAACAGATGAGACTTTCTTCTTCGATTTCGACTTCACCTCGCCTCCTGGAACAGCTGCGCGATGATCCTCGCCACGACGTTGACCCTCGCGCGCACGCGTTCTCGGTCAGCCTCGACGATGAACCCGCCCATCTTCGCGTCGAACTTGTCGGGGTGCCACCGCAACATCTCCAGACGCAAAACCGCGCGCGCGCTTTTTCTTTTCGGCGGCGCCGGAGACGTATCGGCGAGATTCTCGCCGAGAATCGCGCGTCGCGCATCCTCCGCCGACGCCGCGTCTCCCTCGCGCGTGGGCCAGGGCAGATCGTCGTGTTCGATTAACTCGCCGCGGTCGGCCATCGCCGCGACCACGCCCCACGCGCGACGGTAAGAGGACGCGTCCGAACAGAAAGAAACATTTTTCACGTCATTCTCTCGTAGACGCTTCCCGGATTTCGTTTCATTCGTTTCATTCGTCTCATTCGCGTCGCGCGCGACTCTCGCGCGCCACTCGGCGTCGCGCCTCATCGCCTCGTCCAACACGCGCTGCGCTTCTTTGTCGCGCGCGCTCGCGGCGCGGAAGGTGGCGGAAGCCGCGGCTCTTCTTCTTTCCGTCTCTTTCGACGCCGCGTTGTTTTCTTTGGTTTTCTTAGTCCTATAATACGTCCCGTACGCGTCTTCTTCCTCGTCGAAAAAGACGCGCACGTTTTGGTCGGCGAAAAGTTCCGCGTCGTCGTCGACGAAGGACTCGAAGAAGCGCGCGTACGACCCGACGCGGTAAGTACCTACCGAACCGTTCGCGTTCGCCTCTTCGTCGAACAGCACGGGTTCGTGCAGTACGTCCGCGGCGTCCGCCTCGGCGCCTCGAAGCAGCTTCTCGCGCCACGCGCGCGCGTCCAAACGCTCGCGGCGAGCGGACGCGTCTCCGAGCCCCTCGTAGCCGCCCTCCGCGGCTTCCGCGTCGCGGCGGCGGCGGCGCGCCGCCGCCGCCTCTTCGCGCAGAGATTTGCTTCGTTCGATCGCCCGATTCGCGAGCTCGTTTGGGCTCGGTAGGTGCGTGTTCGTCGCCACCGCGTTACCCGCGTCAGAACGTACCGAAACGGAAGGTCGGAGGTTCAAATCCGCGCCGGCGCGTTTAAGGCGGTCCAGGGCGGAGGGCCGCGCGGGCGCCCACGGCGCCATGAGATGCGCGGGCGTGTTCCCGAAATCGTCCACCGCGGTGACATCAGCGCCTCGTTTGATGAGCCACTTGACCACGTCCTCGGCGCCCGCCGCGCACGCCAGGTGCATGGCGGTGCGTCCGCCTTCGCCTTCTTCGTCCTGCGCATCCCGCCCGCCGCGACGGTTTGACGAGGGGACACGCGCCTCGATGTCCAGCGAGGGGCACTTCCTGAACCGACGCTTCAGCTTGCGGAGGTCGCCTCGGCGCGCGGCGCGCAGGAACCGGCGGGTCGCGCGCTGGGTCCGGTCCTCCTCCTCCGAGGAGGACGAGGAGGAAGGCATCGACCGTTCGGGTCGCGGCGCCGAACGACCGCGAACCCCGCGCGCGCCGACGCGTCCGCCGCGCGCACGAGACTGCGGGGGCGTTTTTCCGTGCCGTCCCAGAAATATTTTTTCGTTGTCGGTGCCGACCTGCGCGACAGAAATCAGCGCGCGCCCCGGATGGCGTCCGCGCGCGGCGCGTTCGCGCGGCTCGCCCGCGCGACTCCCCCGCGCCTCGCGCGCCTCGCGCCTTCCCGCGCGCTCGCGTCCGCGGCGGAGGACAGCGCGCACGCGGACGCGCTGAGGCGCGCGGGGGCGACCCCCCCCGCGCACCTCCGCGAGCTGCTCGATGTCCTGCGCGCGAGCGGCGGCGTCTCCCTCGATCCTTCGGACCGAACCGGCGTGCACCCCCTGGTGTTGCCGCTGGCGCGGGTTTCGGGCGAGGGTGCGGGTGGTCTGCCTGTTTCCATCGATCGGAAGGACGAGACGCGCGCGTCCACGTCCGACGAACGCGACGCGCACGCCACGATCGGGCTCCTGGTGCGTCCCGCGGACGTCCGCGGCGAAAAAAGTTTCCCCGGCGAAAAACGAAAAGAGCTGTGCGTGGTGGCGTCGGGCCCCGGCGGGATCGAGTTTCTCGCGCCCTCCGCGGCGCACCACGTGCACCGCATGCTCGTGGAGGAGGACTTCCGTCTCAGCCAAGAAACTTCCGCCCACGGCACCGGCGACGGCGACAAACACAGCCGCCCCGTGCTCGCCGCGGCCGGCGCCTTGGGCCGAGAGCCGCACGCGATATGTCCCCCGGGGACGTTCCGAGCCATGCCCGCGTCGTCGCCCAAGCGCCGGCCGGAGGTTTTCCTGCAGGCGGCGTTCTCCGGGTGCGCGTTTCCGAGCGCCGCGCTCGCGCTCATTAAACACCACGAGACGAGCGGGAAAGACGACGGCGTGTTGAGCGCGCTGGTCACGTCCGAGTGGTACACGAATCAACCTTTGTTTTTAGGTTGGGGGTTCGCGCACGCCGCGAACGCGTTTTTGTTGAAAAAGCACGGACGTTCGGACGAGGCTCGCGACGCCGCGCGCGTCGCGTTGGCGTGCGCGCCGTGGTGGACGCTCTCGCGCGACGCGGGCGTCGCCATGCGTCTCGCCGAGGTGGCGGGTTTGCGCGAGTTCGTGCTTCTCAACGAGTGGGGCGCGGAGCAGTTCCGGGACATGCTGGACACCGGCGGGGAAGAGCACAAGCGCGCCGCGGCGGCGATGCATGCGAAAAACGAAAACGCTCTTTCGTCCGATCCCGCCGGCGTCGAAAAATCGGAAGGAGCGTCTCCGTTCCACGCGTCGGCGAGTGAAAAAAAAGCCTGCGCGTTGATGGACTCGGTGTCGCTCGGCGCGCCCGCGGACGCGAACGCGGAAAACGCGCGGTCCTGGGACGCGGTCCGCGGCGCGGTGGCGGAGCAGTACGAACTCGGGGGGCAAAAGGCGTACGCCGCGTTCGTCAGGGGGGAGTGATGACGCGTGTTTTTTTCGCGGGTACATCACCTTCCTTTTTTTTTATTAGCGCGACGCGAAAGGCGACGACGCCGAAAAATAACAACGCCGAGACGTCCAACACGCCTCAGTACCTCCTCTCCCCGTTCCCGATGGGCGCGGGCATCTTCCCCACCAGGAACCCCGCGACTCCGGCGTAGACCCCCGGCGCGAGTCCCTTGTGTTTCGAGAGCTCCTCGTCGACGCGTTTGGCGCGCGACTTGACCAATCGCGCCACCGCCGCCGCAACCGCCGGCACGATCGCGAACGTCCTCGTGAGGTTCATCATCAGCCCGTCGCTCGCGTCTTCGCACAGCGCGTCCATGAAGTTCTTGAACTCCTCAAGCGTCAGCTGATCGTCGTCGTTGCGGTCGGATTTCCGGAACAGCTCTAAAATCTCCTCGCGCGTGGGGGGATAGACGTGCCCGCCCGCCCTGTGCGCGGCGTTCAACCGATCGTACACCATCATCACCGCCAGATGCAACTCGGTCTTGTCCAGGGTCCCACTCCCGTCGTGGTCAACCTCTTCGAACGCAGCCTCGCATTTCTTGGTGAAAGCGTCCGTCCCCGCGACGCGGCCCGTGAACTTGCGGAACAGCCAGTTGAGGCCGAGCATGTCGATCCCTCGGTAGGTGGTGCGCGCGCGTGTGGGACTGATGACGGACCGACGCGTCGCGATCGATCGGGCACCGACGCGTTTTCGTTTTTCGGTCGCGACCGAGATTTTTCGGTTGCCGTTTGGCGACGCGGGCGTTGACCGCGCTCGAACCGTCGTCACTGGGGGTCGCGCGGCGCGGCTCGCGCGACGAGGACCGCTTCGAATCCCTTACGCCCCGATGGCGGGATGGGCGATGACCCCCGCGTCGTTGCGTAAGGTGTGCGTCGAGAACGACGGGTACGCGCACGCCCCCGAGCTGAACGACGTGTTGCATCTTCACCGCAAAGGCATCGCCGAGATCGAAAATCTCGAGCCGTACGTCGGCCTGAAGACCATCTACCTCGAGAGCAACTCCGTGGACACGCTGGAGGGCCTGCTGCACCTCTCGCTGCTCCGCTGCCTGTACATGGCGAAGAACGCGCTGACGGACGTCGAGGGCGCCGTGCGGCTCAAGGCGCTCGTCACGCTGGACATCAGCGAGAACCACGTGGATTCGCTGGAGGGTCTGCGCGGACACCAAACGCTCGCCACGCTGGTCGCCGCCGGGAACAGGTTGGCGGACGTCGACGCCATCGACGCTCTGCGCGCGTGCCCCAGCTTGACATCTCTGGATTTGAGCGACAACAAGCTACGCGACGCGAACGTGGTGGAGTTCCTCACCTCCGAAGACGCGCAACTCGCAAACCGACTGGCGCTGCTCAAGTTTCGCGGCAACCCGGCGGTTGGCGAGACCAAGAGCTACCGCAAAACCGTCGTCTCGCGCATGCGCTCTCTGAACTACCTGGACGATGCGCCGGTTTTCCCCAAGGACCGGCGTCTGGCGAAGGCGTGGGCGCGAGGGGGCGTGGAGGAGGAGCGCGAAGAGCGCCGGAGGATCTTCGAAGACGAGCAAGCGCACCGCGAGAGGCAACAAAAAAACTTTGAAGAGATGGTTTCCAACGCCAAGCGCGACGCGGCGGCGCGGGAGAAAGCCGGCGAGACCACCAAACCGAACCCGTACCGGTTCATGTCCGACTCAGCCGCCGCCGAGGCGCGCCTGATGATGGAGGAAAACGTGCCCGAGTGGCGCATCGAGGAGATGCGAGCGCAGGAGACGTTCCCGTGGCAGGTCCAGGCCCGCCGCGAGGCGGAGGAGCGCGAGGCGGCGGCAAAAGCCGAGGCGGAGGCGAAAGCCAAACGCGCCGAGGCTGAGGAACAGGCGAGGGCGAAAGCCAAACGCGCCGAGGCTGAGGAAGAGGCCGAGCGAGACGCGGAGAGAGCGGTTGTCGCCTCGGCGATCTCCGCGTCCATCACGGACGAGACGCTAACGCAGATGGTCGCCGAGCAGGTTCGCGAGAGCCTGAGTCTGTCGCGCTCCGTCCCGGTGGCCGTCCCGATGGCGGACGACGGGCCGACGCCGGGCATACACGTCGCCGCCGTCGCCGAGGAGGAAGAGACGCAGATTTCGACGAGCGTTGGAAATCCGTTTCCCCCGCTCGACGCGTTCGCCGCCGAGTTGGCGCATCGCGCGGACCCCGGCGTGTACGCCGCCGCGCGCGCGGCGGCGCGGCGGCGCGAGCTGGAGCGCCACGCCGAGGCCACCAGCGCCGCCGGCGCCGGCGCCGGCGGGTGGGCGCCGGGCGCCGAGCGCCGCGCGGACGCCCGCCGCTCGCCAATCGTCTACGGCACGAAATCGTTCGACGCGCTCTGGGCGCAGGCGAAGGCGCTGGGGGAGACGCTCGAGGCTGAGGAAGCGGAGGTGGCTCGTGTGCGTTCGGGTGGGGGGTCCCGATCCCCCTCGACGCTCGCGTCGGAGCGCCGCGACGAAGACGAAGACGACGAAGACGAAGACGACGAAACGGAGCGATCCGACGGGTCCGACGCGGGAGGATCCTTCGACTCGGACGCCGACCCGTACGAGAGGCACTCCGTCGTCACCGTCGCCGGGGCGAGACGCGAAGAGACCCTCTTCGCGCTCGACTGACGACGGCACACGCGGCGAGGGATCACGAGTAGTGTCGCGTGCAGGTACGTTTTATGACGGAGTGGTCTATCCGAAGGTGAAACGTGTTTACTACCGATACGTAGTCTACATACGAAAGTATTCGCGATTCTTCCCCGACGACGAGCCGCGCGGTTTACGCGTAGACCCGCGCGCGACGACGGCGTTGCGTCACGCCCCGAACCGCCCGACGGTTTCCAGCTCAGCCACCGTCTCCGCGCTCGCCAGCAGGTGCTTCACCGGCCTCCGCCGGCGCGCCTTCGCCGCTTCGCGGTTCGCCGCCTGGAGCGTGGCCATGCGCGCCAAGAACGCCACGCGCTCGGCCGCCTCGCCTGCGCCTCCGAACCCGCCGCCGCCGCGCGCGCCGCGAAGCACCGCCGCGCCGGTGCACTCCGCCAGCTCCTTCAGCCGCGACGCCGTCGCGCGGGGATCCGTCGCCGTCGCGAGCAACGCCACGTTCGTGGGTTTCGAAAACCCACGCGCCTCTCCCGAAACCAAACGGCGTGTCTTCGTCGCCTCTTCGTCGTCTTCGTCGTCTTCGGTGATCGAACGAACGCCAGATCTCGGCGCTAAAGAAAACGCGTGTTGGTTCAGCGTAGACGCGGCGTCGCGCGCGACGTCGCCGCCGCCGCCGAGCGTGCGACGGGGCTCGCCGATCAAATCGACGCCGCCGCGGTTCTCGGCGCGCGTCCCGTCAAACGCGCCGTCGTCGTCGCCGTCCTCGGCGCCGAACCCGGCGTGCCCGAACGGCGCGACCGCGGGACCGGACGCGCCCACCGCCGCGGGGCGCCGCATCGCGTCCGCCGCCGAGAAGGCATCCGCGAGAGAAGCCAGGTTTGCCATCTCATCCAGAGCGCGGCGCCAGCCGTCCGCGGGACGAAGCGAATCCTCCGCGTCGTCGACGTCTGCGTCGTCGTCGACGTCCGAACCGTCATCTTCCGAATCGTCATCTTCCGCGGAAGACGTCTTCTCGACCGCTTCGTCCGCTTCATCCGCTTCGTCCGCGCGTTCCTCCGCTTCGTCCTCGCCGCTTCCCGCCTTTTTCTCGAGCGTCGTCTCGGGAACTTCCGCGGCGAGCCCGTCCGCCTCGACGGTCGCGTCGCTCTCGGACCCAGCCTCCGCCACGAGTGAAATGCCCATCGCCGCCGCCTCGGCCCGCGTCTTCTCGACGCGCGCCGCCGCCGCCGCCGCCAAGGATGCGTCTGAATCGGGGACGGGCTCGAGCCCAAGCGACCCTTTGCCAAGACTCAGCAACGCGCGTTTCTCCTCCGCGTTCTTCGCGCGGCGCGCCTTCTTGGCCGCCTCGGCGGCGGCCAGCGCGGCGAGCGCGCGGCGCATCGCGCCAGCCTCGACGGCGGAGAGCGCGCGCGCCTCGCGCTTCGCCAGAGCGCGCGACGCCTTCGCCGCCGCCCGCCGCGCCGAAGCCGGCGCGGACGCCTCGAGCCGCGCGAGTTCCGAGTCCTCCGTCTCGGCGACCAGCCGCGCTAAGACCCCGCCGAGCGTGAGCGTGGCGCCGAGGCGTGGCCCCACCTCGGCGCCGGAAACGCGAGAAAAAGAGGAGGCGCCGAGGCGATCGGCGCCGGCGTCCGAGACTCCGAACGACAAAAAGTGCGCGGCGTGCAGCGCGCGGCGCACGTCGCCGCCGGCGCGCTTCCCGGAGTCGTTGCCCGACTCGTCCGGCGCCGCCGCCGCGGCGACCGCCGCCGGGGGCACGGAGACGCCCTCCACGGAGGCCACCAGCGACGCGTACGCCGCGGCTTCCGCCGCGGAGGGCGCCTTGAACCGCACGCGCGCGAGAGGCAAGCCGTCTGCGCCGACGCCGGCGACGGTTTCCGCGCCGCTCCCTGCCAAACCCGGGAGCGACGTCGCGTTGGAGGTGAGCGCGATGGGCCGCTTGGAGTCGCGAATCAGCGCGGCGAGCGCCGCCATGAACCCGCGGTCCTCGCCGCGAAGCACGTCGACTTCCTCGAACAGGATCAACGTGTTCGTGTTGGTTTGGGCGTTGGTTTGAACGGCGTTCGTCGCGGAACAAACGCCGACGGACGCGGGACCGGCGGACTCGCCGCCGCCGTCGTCGGGCGCCGCGCGTTTTTGTCGCTTGAGCGCGCCGAAGAAGCCGGCGGCGCTCGCCTTCGCGCCGCCGCCGCCGCCGGTCCCGCCCCCTTCCGCCAGCCTGCGGCTCTGCGTCGCCTCCGCGAACTGCGCGAGGATCTCCGCGCCGCTGCGTTTGCGCGACGCGTTCACCTCCAGAACCGTAAAACCCATCTCCCGCGCGGCGGCGTACGCGCAGGCGGTTTTACACGCGCCGGACGGGCCGCAGAGCAGCGCGCCCGTGGCGGGGACGCCGCGCGCGTCCACCAGCGGGACGTACCGCCCGACAAGGCCGCCGTCTTTTTCGTCGCGCTCGTCGTCGCTCACCTCGGGGTCAAAAATTCCATCCTCGTCGGAGGACTCGCGATGCCGCCTCGGCTTCTTCTTCGGGCGGCCGGGACCGGGACCCCGCTTCTTGGGTTTGTCGCCGGACGTCCCGCGTTCCGACCCGAAAGCTTCGGCGGCGATGTGCGCGCGCCACGCGCCGAGCCAGTCGCGCACCTGCGCGGCGGCGGCGACGTCGCCGACCACGTCGCTCGTGGCCGCGGGCTTGTACGCGTCCACCCACAGCAGACTGGCGCCGTCCCGCGACGCCGGACCCCTCGCGCGGATCTCGCCGAGCCGACGCCGCAGCTCTCCGCGCGTCTCCGCGAGCGCGCCGGAGACAATCGCCGCCGCGTTCCAGCGGCCCTCGCCGGCGAGCACAAACTTCGCCGCGTCCGTCAGCGTCGCGTCCTCCAGCTCCTCGCGCGACAAACAAACGGAGGGCTCCTCCGCGCCGGACGTTTTCGTCGTCGTCATCGTTTTCGACGAGACGTTCGTCATCGCCTCGTCGTTCGCGTGAACCTCCGTGAACCTCCGCGCGGAACCTCCGTTCGTCGCGACGAGGAAAACGTTTTCGGCGTCCATCGCGACTCTAAACGGTCCCAGAAAAGACGAAAGCGCTTCGCGCGCGCGTCGTTCGTCGTCGCGCTCGCCGGAACGGCCGACGTGTTTGGGCGGCCCCGCCTTCTCGATGGGCGCGGGCTTGGGCTCGAAGAACCCGCCGACGAACGCGGGCGAGTTGTTTTGCGCGACGGCGGATTTCGCGGCGGCGGTTCTTTCCTTGTGCATCGCGAAGAAACCGTGCGGCTTGCGCCCGGCGCTGATCTCGGCGTCGCGCGTCTTCTGCGTCTCGAGCTCTGCTTTCAGCGCCGCCGAGGCTGCCGCCGCGGCGGCTTTCGCCTCCGCCGCGGAAGACTCGGCGGCGACGCGCCTGCGCTCCTCGGCGGTCATGAAGAACGGGTTCTTCGGGCCGGGCGGCGAGCCCGAGCGGGACGCGGACCGGGCGGAGGCTTCGGCCCTCGCGGAGGCTTCGGCTTTCGCCGCGGCTTCGGCTTTCGCCGCAGCTTCGGCTTTCGCCGCGGCTTCGGCTTTCGCCGCGGCTTCGGCTTTTGCCGCAGCCTCGGCTTCAGCTTTGGCCGCCTTCTCCGCCGCCGCCTTCTCCGCCTTCGCCGCCTTCTCCGCCGCCGCCTTCTC